>Ga0302325_10005328_pt1 | contig 29298 bp, 26 predicted proteins | sample Palsa_T0_2_FD_201948 | JGI IMG/M metagenome (GOLD analysis project Ga0302325, IMG submission 201948) | Peat permafrost microbial communities from Stordalen Mire near Abisko, Sweden - Palsa_T0_2 | ecosystem: Environmental > Terrestrial > Soil > Palsa > Peat permafrost | place: Sweden: Abisko...
CGGCCGTCTCGGGCGTTCCGCCGGATTATTTCAGCTCCACGGGGCAGCTTTGGGGCAATCCGATCTATCGTTGGGACGCGCTGGCCGGCGACGGTTTCAGATGGTGGCTGGATCGGCTTCGCGCCGCGCTCGACATGTTCGATCTGTTGCGCCTCGATCATTTTCGTGGATTCGAGGCGTATTGGGAAGTTCCGGGAACCGAGCAAACGGCGGTGAACGGGCGCTGGGTGAAGGGGCCCGGAGCGGCGCTGTTTGAGGCGGCTCGCAAAGCACTGGGCGAACTGCCGCTGGTCGCGGAAAATCTCGGAGTGATCACTCCGGAAGTGGAAGCGCTTCGGGCCGCGTTCGGATTTCCGGGAATGTCGGTACTCCAATTCGCTTTCGGCAGCGATCCGCAGGCGCCTACTTTTCTGCCGCACAACTACCCGCGCGAAGTGGTGGCTTATTCGGGCACGCACGATTGCGACACGACCGTCGGCTGGTGGTCGAGTCGCGGCCGAGGCGAGAGCACGCGCTCGGAAGAAGACATCGACCGTGAACGCGGCCTCGCGCGGCGCTACCTCAACACGGATGGAAGCGAAATTCATTGGGTGTTCATTCGCGCGCTGCTGGCTTCGGTGGCCGACACGGTTTTGATCCCGATGCAGGATCTTCTGGGATTGGGAACCGAGGCGCGCATGAATCAGCCGGCCACGCTCGGCGGCAACTGGCGCTGGCGTTATCGCGTGGAGATGGTGACGCCGGAAATCCGGCGGCGGCTAAAGGAGCTTACGCGCTTGTACGATCGCTGATAGTATGATCGGGAGCGGTATGCGCTATCAAATTGGACGCCGCGATTTTTGCCGGGCTGCGGCGATGATCCTGCCGACTTGGTCTATGAAAACAATTGCCGCACAAACTTCCGCGAAAGCGCTAGTGTTCGATACCTTCGGCACGGTTGTCGATTGGCGCGGCTCCATCATCGCGGAGGGCTCTGTTTGGGGCAAAGCTCGCGGGGTCGGCGTAGATTGGGGCCGGTTCGCGGATCAGTGGCGCAGCGGCTACGGTCCTTCCATGAATAAGGTTCGCAGCGGCGAACTTCCCTGGACCAAGCTGGACGCGCTGCACCGCATGCTGCTCGAAGACCTGCTCAAGGAATTCAAGATCGTCGGGCTCAGCGAAGAAGACAAGGATCACTGGAACCGCGTCTGGCACCGGCTCAAACCTTGGCCCGATTCGGTCGCCGGACTGACTCGCTTGAGGCAGAAATACATTATCGCTCCGCTTTCGAACGGCAATGTTTCGCTGCTGCTGGACATGGCCAAGAACGCGGGCTTGCCTTGGGACACGATCCTCTCGGCTGAATTGGCCAAGCACTACAAGCCGGATCGGGATGTTTATCTCATGGCCGCCGAGCTGCTCAGTCTAAAACCCGAGGAAGTGATGATGTGCGCTGCCCATGTCGGCGACTTGAACGCCGCGCGCGGTTGCGGGCTCCGCACCGGCTTCATTTATCGTCCGAACGAATACGGGCCGGGCGGAAAGGCCGATCATGCTCGTGCCGGAGATTTCGACGTTGTGGCCAACGACATCGTCGATCTCGCGACTCAACTCGGCGCCTAATGCAACATGGCCCGCGCCAGGATCGCTAGCTTCTCCCACGTCGGCACTCTGATGCGCCGGGCGAGCACGTCGAAATTCGACTGCTCGAGGCGGTCGAGCAAGCGGCGGTAAATTTCAATCAGCGCCCATAAAGACGGCCGGCTACGGACGCTGACCAGTTCGATCAACGGCCGGGATTCGTCGTAGTAGCCGCGCGCCCGTTCGGCCTCGAAGCGCATCAACCGCAGGAAGCCGTCGTCCCGTTTTGCGAGATCGGCGTCGAACTTGCGGATGTCCGCTGAGGGAATATAGATGCGGTTGTTCTCGCTGTCTTCGCGGACGTCGCGCAGGATGTTGGTCAACTGGAAGGCGATCCCGCAGCGTTCGGCGAGCTTCAGCGCGTCGGGCGATTCGAAGCCGAAAATGTGGATGATGGTGAGTCCCACTACGCTCGCCACCTGATAACAGTAGCGGTAGAGTTCGTCAAAAGTCTCGATTCGGCGCGGTTCGAGATCCGAGCTGACGCCCTGAATCATTTCGTGGAAGTAATGACAGGGGATGTTGTATCGCTGGACGGTGTCGCGAAACGCCGGCCACAACGGGTTTTCGGCGTAGTTCCCGGCCAGCGCTTGGTCGAGATCCTGCCGCCATTGGTCGATCGCGGCGCGCGACGCATCCGCGCCTTCGCTGATGTCGTCGCAATAGCGCATGAACGCGTAAATGGCGCACATGGCGTCGCGCTGTTCCCGCGAGAGCAGCAGAAAGGAATAGTAGAAGTTGCGCGCTCGATCACGGGCGATGCGGCGGCAAAAGGCGTACGAGGCCTTAAGGTCAGCCATGCGCTTACAGGCGCGGACCGGCGGCGCCGATCAGCGCTGCGACCAGAAGCTGGATCCGATTTACTTTCGAAACCACGGGGCGGCGCACCAGGACGTTGAAGTCTTGCTGCTCGATCTTGTCGAGAATCCGGAGGCCGCCCCGGCTGAATAGCTCCAGGTCGAAAGCCAATCGGCGATCCACCGTTTTGGTGAGCGGCAGGCCCTGGTGGAAAAGCTTCCGGGCGACGTCCACGGCCTCGCGCATCGCCGCTCGGAATTGCGCGTTGAACCTGCGCGCCGCCAGATCTTGGACGCTGTAGCCGTGGCTGGCCAGCAGATCGAGGGGGAGATACACGCGATCCTTTTCGAAATCGACGTTAACATCCTGCCAAAAGTTCGCAAGCTGGAGCGCGGTGCAGGTCGAGTCCGACATCCGGTCCCGCTCGTCGTCGGCGTAGCCGCACAGCCGCAACACGAGCCGGCCAACCGGATTCGCGGAACATCGGCAGTATGCGAACAGCTGGTCCCAATCGGCGTAGCGGGTCACGGTCTGGTCCTGTTCGAAGGCGCCGATCAGATCGGAAAAAAGCGCGATCGGCAGTTGGTACCGATGTACGGTGTCTTCGAGCGCGACGAACACCGGATGCCGCGGCCGGCCGGCGTACATAGCGTCGAGTTCATCGCGCCACCAGGCCAACAGCCGTAAGCTTTCGGCCGTATCGCCGATTTCGTCGCCGAGATCGTCGGCCCAGCGGCAGAAAGCGTAGACGTTATAGAAATCCTGGCGCAGGCGCTTGGGCAGGAGAAACGAGACGACGTGGAAGTTTTCGTAGTGATGCGTGGCCAGCCAGCGAGTATATTCGCGGGCGCCGTCCTGGGTATAACTTCCGCTCAGCGCCTCCGCCGATTGGACGTAATCCTTGGGCGCGAGCAGCGGCACTAGGGTATGATGGCGGTCTTCATGTGGCCGTTGTGGCTCATCAGGTGCCGCATGACTTCGAGCAGGTTGGTAAGCGGCTCCTCGCGATTGACGAAGTCGCGGGCGCTGATCACGCCGCGGCTAACGAAATCCAGCGCTCTGCGGATGTGAGCCGGAGTGTGATGAAAGCTGGCCTTGCAGGTGATCTCCGAATAATGGAGCAACGCAGTATCCAGGCTGATGCGGCTATCGTTGGGACAGCCGCCAAAGAAATTGACGACCCCTCCGCGGCGCAACAGCCGAACGGCCGTCTCCCAAGCGTCGGGGTGGCCCACGGCTTCGATGGCGATGTCGGCGCCCCGCTCTCCAGTCAGGCTCCGGACGCTCCGCACGGTTGCCTCTGAATCGCCGGATAGCAGCAGTTCATCGGCGCCCATTGCGGCGGCCCGATCCAGTTGCGTCTTGCGCCGACCGACGGCGATCACCCGCGCGCCGTAGGCTTTGGCCAGACGGACGAACATGAGTCCGATGGGTCCGAGTCCTATAACTGCCAGCACATCGCCCGCGCGAACGGATGTTTCGTCGAGTCCCCGCAACACGCACGCCAGCGGTTCCACCAAGGCGGCGTCCTGATAGCTCGCGTGCGGTGGCATTTCATACATGTTGCGCTCGACTATTCGAGCGGGAATGCGAATGTATTCGGCATAAGCGCCGTTATTGAACAGTAAATCCTCGCACAGGTTCTCGCTGCCGCGCTTGCAATAAAAGCACTCCATGCAGGGCGCCGAGTTGGCCGCAACCACTCGTTGGCCGACGGAAAAGCCGCGGACGCCGTCGCCCACGGCGACAATATCGCCCGCCAATTCATGCCCGAACAGCGCCGGGGGAACGATCATGCGGGCGTGGTAGCCGCGGCGAAACACCTTCACGTCGGTGCCGCAGGTTAGCGCAGCTTGCACGCGCACCAGCACGTCGCCGTTTTCGATCTTGGGTACCGACACCGACTCTATCTGCAAGTTCTCCTTGCCATAAAGCACGGCCGCAATCATCTGAGTGTCCACTAGTACCACCTCTGAGGCTCGACTATAATTTTCAACGATTTAGGTTCTGGATGCAACGCCAGGTCGATTCCCGCCCGGATCTCGTTCAAAGGGAAGCGATGCGAAACCAGGTGTTCGACCGGAAGCGCGCCGCTAAACACCAGATCCGCCGACTCTTTCTGCAGGTCTACCGAGGCGCTGTACGAACCAAAGATCAAGCGTTCGCCCACGCAGACATCGGCTCCCGACAGATCGATCCGCTCCTGGTGAGATGTTTGGGCGAACAGAAGGATGCGGCTTCCGGGGCGTGAATAGCGGATGGCTTGCTCGACGATGCCCGGAGCGGAAGCGGCGACGATAACGGAATCGGCGCCCCGGCCTTCGGTGAGCTGCATGATCTGTTCGAGCAAAGCGGGGTCGCGGGGGTCCAACGCGGCCATGGCCCCAAACCGGAGCGCTAGGTCGCGACGATAGGGCATGGAATCGGTTGCCAGCATGGTTGCGCCCGAGCGCTTCACGAGCATCGTGAATAGCAATCCGATAGGCCCTTGACCCAGGATGACCGCCAGGTCGCCCGGCTGCGGATCTAATTGGACCACGCCCTTCAGGCAGGTATTCACCGGCTCGACGAAGCAGGCACGATCGAAGGAAACGCCTTGAGGTATTTTCTCGACGCCTCGGCGGACGATCCAATCCATCGCGCGAACGTATTGCGAAAATCCGCCCCCAGCCGGCTCGTAACCTGCGGTAACGCCCACTCTCTTATACACCGCGCACTGCGCGTACAATTTGCGGCGGCAATAGAAGCACTCCAGGCACGGGATGTGGTGAAAGACGATCACCCGGTCGCCCGCCGAATACCCGCGGACGCCCGCGCCCACCGCAGCCACAACGCCGGCGGTTTCATGGCCGAAGATACGCGGCGGAGCGAGCAAGTTGTATTCGATTTTCTTAAGATCGGTGTGACAGATGCCGCAGCTTTCCACCCGAATCAATAGCTCGCCGGGTCCGATCTTCGGCGTGGGCACTTCTTCCACCGAGACCATGCTTTCGCCGGTGTAGACGGCCGCGCGCATGGTGGCGGGGGCGGTCAGGATCTCAGAATCGAGTGTTGGCAATGAAATCTCCCAACGCCTGGGCGGCTCGTTTGCAGGTTCGATTCAAACGCACCAGCTCCGGAAAGACGGCCGGATGCCGGAAAGCCGCGCGCAAGATTTTGGCGCGACTGAAGCGCCCGTGGGCGTCGCGCATGCGGTCAAAATCCAGCGGAAAGCTTTCCGAAGCAGTGTCGGTTACCACGCGGATAGCATAGAAAGGAATGTTCCATTTCTGGGCGCGATCCGCTACCGCGGCCGCTTCCATTTCGACGGCGTCGGCGCCGGCGCCGCGCAGCTTGGCTTTCTCCTCCACGGTTGAGACGACGCGATCGACGGACAGAAGTTTTCCGGTGCGGGCCGAACCCGCCGGTTGAGCAGCGATGCTGTTCCGGTGGGGAATCAGCACTTCACTGGCGACGAAGATATCGCCGGGCTGCAACGCGGGATCCAAAGCTCCACAAAAGCCGGTACTCACTAGTCCTACTAACTCCTCATGTTCCTTGGCCACGTCTGCCGCCCGTCCCGCCAAATTCGGTCCAGGGCCGTTCGCCACGAGCAGGATAGGCTTTCCGTTCAGACGCGCGCGGCGCGCGAAGTCCAGAGCCCAGTCGAGCCTGGTAACCTGCTCGGTATGTCGAAGCAATCCCCCAAATTCCCGGGCTTCCGCCGCGACGAATACCAACAATCAGACGTAACCGTTCGCCCGGAACCAATCCACCGCGCGTTTCAGCGCCCCGTCCACCGGTTCGGGATTAAACCCCAACTCGCGCTTCGCCTTGTCGAACGAAACGAAAACCTTGGTTCGCGCCATTTTCACCGCGTCCAGCGGGACGCGCGGCGCATGCCCTGTCAGGTTGGCCCAGGTAGTGCTCGCCAATCCTGCCAAGTAGGCCAGCGCATGCGGGATGCGCCAGCGCGGCGGCTGGCCTCCACTGATGGCCGCCAGCCGCGTTAGAATCTCGCGCAGCGTCAGATTCTCGCAACCGAGGATATAGCGCGCGCCGGCTGCGCCATGCTCGCACGCGAGCAAATGGCCCTCGGCGACATCTTGCACATCGATTAAATTCAATCCAGTGTCCACATACGCGGGCATGGCCCCTCGCAAGTAATCCACGACGATCTTGCCGGTGGGCGTGGGTTTGAAGTCATGATCGCCGATGGGCGCCGTCGGGTTCACGATCACAACCGGCAGGCCGAATCGAGCAAACAGAAGAGCCACCTGCTCGGCTTGAAATTTCGTTCGCTTGTATGCGCCCGTCATCTCTTCCAAACAAACCTCCACGTCCTCGTTCCCCGGACGATCCGAGGGGATCCCGATGCAACCTACCGTACTGGTGTAAACCACTCGATCGACCCGGGCTTTCTCGGCCGCTGTCAGCAGGTTGTTCGTGCCTTCCACATTCGAACGGTAAAGGTCGCTCTCGTCTTTCACCCAGAGACGATAATCCGCGGCGACATGAAAAACCACCCCGCAACCGGATACGGCGCGGTCGAGCGAATCGGGATCGCGCAAATCGCCGGTTATTACTTCAACGTCCAGTTCGCGTACTTGGCTGGACGGCCTGGCCAGGACCCGCACTTTATCCCCGCGCGCGAGCAACTTCCTCGCCACATGCCAGCCGATGAAACCGGTCGCGCCGGTAACGAGCGTCGGCTTCACTCCACTCTTCTACCGAAACGCCCAAGTCATGAGCTTGAACATATCGCCGGGCTTGGAGTTAATTCCCAGAGCGGCCGAAGGCTCGAACCCGCAATGCACCATGCAATGATCGCAACGAGGATCGTTGCCGGCTCCGTAGCTTTCCCACTGCGTTTTGGTCATCAATTCTTCGAACGTCTTGTAGTGCCCGTCCGTTATCAGATAGCACGGACCTTTCCAGCCTTTCACGTTGTAGGTTGGGTTCCCCCAGGCCGTGCAAGGATAATCGCGTTTGCCTTCCAGGAATTCGAGGTAGGTCGGCGTGCTGAACAACGGGAAGCGCGCGGCCAGTTTATCCATGCTTTTGAACTTTTCGTGGATGTCGTCGCGCGTCATGAAAATTTCGCGATCATTGACCGCCGAGTACCCGTAGGCCGGTGAAATCGTGTGCCCGTCGACATTGAACTGGGCGAGGTATTCGAAGAGCTCCTCGATCTCGTTCATGTCCGTCTCTTTGTAAACGGTGGTGTTGGTGCAGACACGAAAGCCGGCCTGCTTGGCCAGCCGAACGCCCTCGATGGCCTCGCGGAACACGCCCTCGCGTTCGACTGCGATGTCGTGATTCTTCTCCATGCCGTCCAGATGCACGTTGAAATAGAATTTGTCCGCCGGCTTGAACTCCTTCAGCCGCTTCTTGATGAACATGCCGTTGGTGCACAGATATATGGTCTTGTTCTCTTCCACCAGCTTGGCCGCCAGCGCGCCGATTTCCGGGTACAGCATGGGCTCGCCGCCGCAAATGGAAACAATGGGAGCGCCACACTCCTCGACGGCATGCAGGCATTGCTCCAGCGACAATTTCTGCGTGATGGTGGATTCGTATTCGCGGATTCTTCCGCACCCGGTGCAGGTGAGATTGCAGGTATGCAACGGCTCCAGCATTAGAACCAGCGGAAAGCGCTTGTTGATCATGGGATGCGGTTTGCGCGGAGCATCGCTGTGCGTATAGACGATGTGGAACGGATTGGAGGCGTCGGCCGTGGAGAGCACCGTCTTCTGCCATTCCGGCTTGGGAGAGAACTTGTTGCGGGCGATATAGGACGCCATACCCGCCGTCATCGATAGGGGAAATCTCATTTCGTTTTGTCCTCGGAAGAAGTTTTGGTCTTGAGGAATGTATTCAGCGCCAGCAGCGGGAAAGAATTCCGGTACAAATGGTAGCGCAGGTAAAAAACCTTCGGGAATCCCGTGCCGGTGGCCAGTTCCTCATCCCAGGTTCCGTCGCCGTTCTGCGTACGGATCAAGTAGTCGATTGCATCGTGGAGGCTGGTGCTGGTGGTGTCGCCGCCCGCGAGCAGCGCCAGGATGGCCCACGCGGTTTGCGAGGGCGTGCTGGAGGCGGCGACAAAGCTGCCTTGTTTATAGCTCTCGCAGCTTTCTCCCCAGCCGCCGTCGAAATTCTGGTTAGACCGCACCCATTCGAGCGCCCGCTGGACATACGCCTCGCGATCGCTTACGCCGGCCGCTGCCAGCCCGCGCAGCGCGAGGAACGTTCCGTAAATGTAATCGACGCCCCAGCGGCCATACCAGCTCCCATCGGATTCCTGGGTGCGGATGAGGTAATCAATCCCCTTGCGAATCGACGGATGGGAGCGATCGTGCCCGTAAGCGCACAAGGCCTCCATCACACGGCCCGTGATGTCGGGACAAGTGGGGTCGAGCATGGCGTTGTGGTCGGCGAAGGGAACGAAGCTCAACGGACGCCAATTGTTGTCGACGTCGAAGGCGGCCCAGCCGCCATCTTTCGACTGCATGTCGAGCAGCCACCGGACGGCCCGTTTTTCCGCCGCCTGCTGCGCCGCTTCGCTGGATGCCTCCGAGCGGCTGAGCGCCAGCAACACCATGGCGGTGTCGTCGATATCCGGATAAAACTCGTTGGCGAGTTCAAAATACCAGCCGGAAGGTGGTGTGTTGGGGCGCTTAACCGACCAATCGCCTTTGCGCCGGACTTCCTTGGTGAGCAGCCAATCCGCGCATTTTCGGAGAGCCTGCCGAGGAGGTTCGCTCGATTCGCCTACCGCGAAGGCAGCGATGGCGGCATCCCAAACCACCGAAAAACACGGCTGAAAGAAGAACCGCTTTCCGTCATCCACCAGCAAGGCGTCGAACTGCTTCTGTGCCTCCACGCGATCCGGATGATCGGGAGGATAGCCAAGCACGTCCAGCGCCATGATGACGTACATCATGGGCGGATAAATGCCCGCCAGACCATCGCTGTAGCGCGTCCGCTCCAGCATCCACTGTTTGGCTTTCTGGATGGCGCGGCCGCGGGCGGGCTTCCAGCCGTGCCTTTCCCAGAGCTTCATCATCCCATCCAGCCGCAGGAAGACGTTCCGCCAAGTGTAGTTCTCGCGCGATCGCGCAAATTCCGGATGGCCTCCGGCCAGGAACAGCTCCTTGAGATGGAACCCTTCGGGAACCGGCCGCCGCGGATTGGAAGAATGCACGATCGACAGCGGGATTACGATGGCCCGGGTCCAGGAGGACATCTGGTAGATGAACTTCCCCAGCAGCACGATTTCAGGGGGGATGGAAGGGCAATCCTCTCGAGGATAAAGATCGAAAAGGCTTAGATTTACCTTAACGTAGCTATTGGCGGCCTGAATGCCTCCCAAAGCCAAAATGAGCTCCCGGGCGCGGGCCAGCCGTTGGTCGTGGTAATCCACGCCCGCGACTTTCAGCGAGAAATATGCCTTGGCGGTGGCGCTGAGATCGGCGGGACCCTGAGGGTAGATGTTGAAGCCGCCGTCGGGCAACTGTCGCGCGAAAATCGAAGCCACGGCCTTGTCAATGAGCGGCCGCGTGGGCGGATTCCACACGCCGTTCACGGGCGGATGTAGCCAAAGCTGAAGCAGAATATAGTCCGATTCGAGCGTTGTGTCGGCGGTGAGTTCGGCCCACCAGTAACCCGGTTCGTGCTGCGTACGGAGGAAGTAATCCAGAGTACGCTGGACCGCCTTGGATGTACCGGCCAGCAACGAGTCGACTACCTGCAACTGCGGCATCATACGCGTGCGACAGGCGCCAACCGGAGCGCCGACTGCTCCAGGTCCGAAGGGAGATGGAAGCGCACATCTTCTTCTTTTAGTTCCATCTCTTCCATAAAATCGAAGCCAAACTTGGTTTCGAGCGATTGGATCAACTCTTCCACCAAGTGCTCAGGCGCAGAAGCTCCCGCCGTGACGGCCACCGTGCGGACATCACGCAACCAATCGGGATTGACCTCGCGGCTGTCGTCCACTAAGTACGCCGGCACGCCTTCATTTTCACAAACTTCCACCAAGCGGCGCGAATTCGAGCTGTTTTGCGATCCCACCACCAGCAGGACTTCGGTGAGCGGCACCACCGCCTTGACGCCCAGCTGCCGATTTTCGGTCGCGTAACAAATGTCCTGCGTTTTCGGGCCCTTGATGGCCGGGAAACGCTCTTTCAGCCGCTCGACGATGTCGCGGGTTTCATCCAGGCTCAGGGTGGTTTGAGTCAAATAGGCGATCTTCTCGGGGTCCTTGACGGTTAACCGATCCACGTCGGAGACCGAGGATACCAACTTGGTCGATTCGGGCGCTTCGCCCAGGGTTCCGATGACTTCGTCATGGCCGGAGTGGCCGATCAAGACGATGGTGTAATCCTGGCGAGCGAACCGGACGGCCTCCAGGTGGACCTTAGTCACCAGCGGGCAGGTAGCGTCGATTACCTGTAGATTGCGCTGCTTGGCCTCTTCGCGCACGGCGGGGGAAACGCCATGGGCGCTGAAAATAACCCTAGCTCCGGCGGGAACTTCACTGAGTTCCTCGACGAAGATCGCCCCGGCGCATCGCAGTTCGTCCACGACGTGCCGGTTGTGCACGATTTCCTTGCGAACGTAAACCGGTGCGCCATAGAGATTTAGAACGATCTTGACGACGTCGATGGCGCGTACCACCCCGGCGCAAAAACCGCGGGGGCGCAAGAGGATAATTTTCTTAACGGCAGTCCCGTCCCTAACCTCGCCCATATCCACAGATTATAGCAGTCATAGGGATGTTACAGGCAGGCTAGTTTGACACTCCCTTGCTAAGTTACAATGGAGTTGCTCCTCCCCCCGCAGTTCTGATCAAAATGACTCCCGCACCGCCCTTCGTCCATCTGCACTGCCACACCGACTACTCGCTGCTCGACGGCGCTTGCGAAATCGGCCAGTTGATGGATCTCGCCGTCGAGCAAAAAATGCCGGCCGTCGCGATGACCGATCACGGCAATCTGTTTGGCGCGGTCGAGTTTTATAACAGCGCCAAAGAGAAGGGCGTGCATCCGGTGATCGGCTGCGAGGTGTACGTCTCGCAGCAGGGGTTAACCAGTCGCAGCGATACTGACCGCTACAACCACCTGGTGCTGCTGTGCGAGAACCAGGAAGGTTATCGCAACCTGCTCAAGCTGGTGTCCACCGCGTTCCTGGAAGGCTTCTATTACAAACCTCGCATAGACAAGGATTTGCTCGCGCAGCACTCTAAGGGGCTGATCGCGCTGTCCGCTTGCCTGCGCGGAGACATCAACGAAACCCTGCTGGCGAGCCGTTACGAGGAAGCCAAGCGCCTGGCTTACACCTACGCCGACATGTTCGGGAAGAATAATTTCTTTCTCGAAATCCAGGATCACGGGCTCGACCAGGACAAGCTGGTGCTTCCGCAGTTGCATCGGCTGTCGCAGGAAACGCGCATTCCGCTAGTGGCCACCAACGACTCGCACTACATGCGCAAGGACGACGCCCGCGCGCACGAGATCCTGCTGTGCATCCAGACCGGCAAGACCATGAGCGATCCCCAGCGCATGCGTTTCAGCCAGCCGGAGTTCTATCTCAAGACGCGCGACGAAATGCGCGTCATGTTCGGCGAGCTGGAAGACGCGCTCGACCGCCCTTGGGAAATCGCGCAGCGCTGCCAGGTGAGTCTCGAAAAGGTAAAGGAGCCGTTCCCGAAATTCGACGTCCCGAAGGAGCACACCACCGAGAGCTATTTCGAATACGTCGCGCGGCAGGGATTCGAAAAACGGCGGCCGCGCCTGGAGGCGCTTCAAAAGGCGGGCGCGCTCAAGCACGATCTGGCGGAATACGGCGAACGGCTGGATCGCGAAGTCCGGATGATCCAGCAGATGAAGTTCTCCGGCTATTTCCTGATCGTGTGGGATTTCATCCGCTTCGCGCGCCAGCAGGGTATCCCGGTGGGTCCGGGCCGCGGGTCGGCCGCCGGAAGCCTGGTGAGCTACGCCATGCAGATCACCGATATCGATCCGCTCGAATACGGGCTGCTGTTCGAGCGATTCCTTAATCCGGAGCGCATCAGCATGCCGGATATCGATATCGATTTCCATACGCGCCGCCGCGGCGAAGTGATTCAGTACGTCACCGAAAAGTACGGCCGCGAACAGGTGGCGCAGATCATCACGTTCGGGACGCTGGGCGCGCGCACGGCTATCAAGGATGTCGGCCGCGTGCTGGACATCAGCTACGCCGACGTCGACCGTATCACCAAGCTGATCCCCACCACGCTCAACATCAAGCTGCACGACGCCCTCGAGCAAGAGCCTGCCATCCGGGAGTCGGCGCGCAAGGATCCGCGCTTGAACGAGGTCTTGGAAGTGGCGCTGAAGCTGGAGGGCATGGCGCGCAACGCTTCCATGCACGCCGCGGGCGTGGTCATCTCGCCGGTGCCGCTCCGGGAACTGGTCCCGCTCTACAAGACCAGCAAGGATGAAATCGTCACCCAGTACGACATGTTGGGCCTGGAGAAGCTCGCGCTTCTCAAGATGGATTTCCTCGGGCTGACCACGCTCGACATTATCCAGGAAGCGGTGGCGCTGATCGAACGCGAGCGCGGCGAAAAGCTGGTGATCGAAGACCTGGCGCTGGACGATCAGGCTACCTACCAGATTTTTTCGAAGGGCTTCACCAGTGGCGTGTTCCAGTTTGAGTCGCGCGGCATGCGCGATATCTTGCGGAAATACCAGCCCACGCGCATCGAAGACCTGTGCGCGTTGAATGCCCTCTACCGTCCCGGCCCGATCCAGGGTGGCATGATCGAGGACTTCATCGATCGCAAACACGGCCGCAAGCAAGTGAGCTACGACCTCCCGGAGCTGAAGGAGATGCTCGAAGAGACCTACGGCGTCATCGTGTATCAGGAACAGGTGATGCAGATCTCCAACCGCCTGGCCGGCTATTCGCTGGGCGAAGCGGATATCCTGCGCCGCGCCATGGGCAAAAAGAAAGCGGAGGAAATGGCCGCTCAGCGCGCGCGTTTCCTGGCCGGGGCGAAAGCCCAGGGTTTCCCGCAAAAGAAAATCGAGAAAATTTTCGATCTGATGGAGCAGTTCGCCGGTTACGGCTTCAACAAGTCGCATTCGGCTGCCTATGCCTATCTCGCCTACGCGACCGCGTATCTGAAAGCCCATTACCCGCTGGAATTTCTGTCGGCTCTGTTGACGTCCGAAATGGGCAACGTCGACAAGGTGGTGAAGTACATCAACGAATGCCGCGAAATGGGCATTCCGGTTCTGCCTCCGGACGTCAACTCGAGCAGCCGGGACTTCAAGCCCGATGGCCAGGGGATTCGCATGGGCCTGTGCGCCATCCGCAACGTCGGCGCGGGCTCGGCGGACGCCATTATCGCAGCGCGCGAAAGCGGCGAGCCCTACCAGTCGCTGCATGAGTTGTGCGAGCGCGCGGATCTGGCGAGCGTCAACCGCCGCATTCTGGAAAATCTCATAAAATGCGGAGCGTTGGAGGGCCTGGGCGGTAATCGCGCACAGCTGACGGCGATCCTCGACGGCGCCATGGAGTCCGGCCAGCGAGTCTGGCGCGATAAGCAAAGCGGTCAGACCGGACTGTTCGGCACAATCGCGAACGAGCCCGCGCACGCCGAGCTTCCGCTGCCGCCGCTCCCCGATTGGACCCAGCAGCAGAAATTGTCCAGCGAAAAGGAAGTACTGGGCATTTACGTCACAGGCCATCCTCTGGATGCCTACCAGTCGAAAGTCTCCGAGCTTTCCACGCACTACACGGAAACATTGGAAGGCCTGGAGAAAGGCGTCGAGGTATCCATTTGCGGAATTCTCACCGGCATCCAGCGCAAACGCAATAAGGAAGGCAAACTCTGGGCCGCCCTGCGTCTTGAGGACCGCACCGGCAGCGTCGAGGCCATGGTCTTCACCACGCAGTACGATCGTCTTCTCATCCACCTGGTGGAGGATCAGGCGGTGTTGGTTCGCGGCCTGGTGCTTCCCGAGGACAATGGCCCGCCCAAGATCTCGATCCAGGACATCGTGCCGCTCGAAGTCGCCCGCGTGGACCTACCCACGCTGATCTCCATTCGCGTGCCGGTGGGCGCCAACGGGTCGCAGGACAAAGCGCAAGCGCTCTGCCAGCTTTTTGCCAGGAAGCAGGGCGCCACCGAGGTTCGGCTGCGCATTGAGAAACCGCGCGACTTTTCCGTTATCCTGGATGTGACCCCCAAGGTCCGGCCGGATAAGGAATTCTGGGCCGAGGTCGAGCGGATCTGTGGGCCGGAATCGCTCGAGATCCTAGCCAAGTAGCTTCGCGATGTGAATGGCAGATAACCCTAACCCGCCGCCGGCCGAACCACCAGACGACGCCGGAAGCACTCCCGTTAGCAACCCGACCTGGGAGCGAGTGCAATTGGCTCGTCATCCCAAGCGGCCGCACGCGTTCGACTACATCAACCGGATACTGACTGGATTTGTCGAGCTCCACGGCGACCGCGCCTTTGGGGACGATCCCGCCGTGGTGGGCGGCATGGCATTTTTCGAGGGACGGCCGGTGATGGTCATCGGCCAGCAAAAAGGCCGCGATACCAAGCAAAAGCTGCACCGCAATTTCGGCATGCCCAAGCCCGAAGGCTATCGAAAGGCGTTGCGGCTGATGCGCATGGCCGACAAATTCCATCGCCCGATTGTGACGTTGGTGGATACCCCGGGCGCCTATCCGGGAATCGACGCCGAAGAGCGCGGCCAAGCGGAAGCCATCGCCGTGAACCTGCGCGAGATGTCGCGCTTGCGTGTCCCGGTGATCGCCGTCGTCATTGGCGAAGGGGGCAGCGGCGGCGCGCTCGGCATCGCCGTGGCGGACCGCGTTTACATGCTCGAAAACGCCTACTACAGCGTGATTTCGCCCGAGAACTGCGCGACCATCATCTATCGCGATTCCGGTAAAGCTCCGGAAACGGCGCGCGCGTTGCGGCTTACGCCGGCCGATCTGCTGGCGCTGGGCTTGATCGACGAAATCATCCCCGAACCGGCCGAGGGAGCGCATACCGACGCCGACCAGGCCGCGGAGTTCGTCAAAAGCGCGATTCGCAAAGGGTTGGCGGAGCTGTCGCCCCGTTCCGCCCGCGAGTTGATGGACCAGCGCTACAATAAATTTCGCCGCATGGGCAATTTTTTCGCCGAGGGCCAAGGCGCATGAGCAAGACCGTCGTCATCGGCGTCGCGTTCGTCGTGGCCGTTCTGGCGGTCCTGGTTTACACCAGCATGCACGTCGCGCAATATCGCGTGGAGGTGTGCATCGCTTTTCGCGGCCGCACGGAATGCCGCGTCGCGTCCGCCGACACGCAAGATCACGCCCTCCGCAGCGCTCAATCCAACGCTTGCGCGTTGCTCGTTTCCGGAGTCACCGACACCATGCAATGCGAGCGCGTCGATCCGGCCAGCGTCAAATGGCTGGAGAAAAAATAGATTCCGCGGGCAATTTAAAAGTAATGCTTTGCCAGTTCCGGCTTGGCTTCGAGCGCCCGCTGCCAGCAGGTAAGCGCTTCTTGATCCTGCCCCAGCGCTTTAAGCGCGTGGCCGAGATTGAGAAACGCCTCGCCGAAGTCCGGCTTCTGTTCCGTCGCGCGCCGAAAGGATCGAACCGCGTCTTCGTGCCGAGTCGATTGATCGAGCAGGATGCCGATGTTATAGGAAAGTTCCGGCGCGCGCTCCCCTAACTGCTCCAGCTTCGATTCGATGTCCAGCGCCAGATTAGCATCACCCATCTCTATCGCGACTGCCGCGAGCGCCCGCAACGCTTCGACGGATTGCGGATGGTGGGCGACCGCTTGGACCAAGGTCGCCTTGGCGGCTTCTATCTCACCGTTGCGCCATTGCGCCAGGCCCAGGTTGATCAGCGCCTCCAGCCAATCCGGGCGCTTCGCGACACAGTTCCGAAACGGCTCGATGGCGCCGGAATAATCGTCGCGCACCAGCCGAAAGTAGCCCAGCCGGAAGCAGGCATCCTCATTCTCCGGTTTGCTTTCGAGGCACTTTTCGACGCTTTTCTCGGCGTCGGCGAAGGAGCCGAGCCGCTCGAGCACGATGCTCAGATTCCAGAGCGCGCTGGCATCGTTGGGTGCGTTCTGAAGCGCGCGTTCGTAGGCCTTGCGCGCTTCGGCCACTTCGCCCCGCTCCTGCAAAGTCATCCCCAGATTCACGTAGGCGATTTCGTCGTCGGGCCGGATTTTGATCGCTTCGGCATAGGCTTGGCCCGCTTGCTCCAGTTTGTTGGTCTTCTGATACGCCACGCCCAGATTGAACCAGGCATCGTAGGATTGCGGCGCCAGCTTGACGAGCTGCGACCCGTATTGGACCGCGCCCTTGTAGTCTCCGCGCGATAGAGAACCAGCCAGCAGGCCCTCCAGCGCCACCGGCGACCCGGGCCGAACGCGTAGCAGTTTCTCGCAGTGCTCGCGGGCCTTGGCGTCATCTCCGGCAGCCATCTCCAGGCCAATCAGATTGGAAAGCAATTCGGGATTAGGGCCGGTGATGGGCAGCAGCTTGACGTACATCTGCAAGGCTTCTTCGCGGCGGCCGAGCAATTGCAGCGAAACCGCTTTGCCGTACAGCGCTTTCTCGTGCCCCGGTTTAGCTTTCAAGGCTTCCTCGAACGCCCCCAGCGCTTCCTCCGGACGTTTGCAATGGAGCTCGCATACCGCCAACCCGATGCGGGCTTCGGCCAGCTTGGGATCGAGACCGGCGGCCTTGCGGAAAATCTCCGCGGCCTGTTCAAAGCGCTCCAGCTTTTCCAGACTGAGCGCCACGTTGTACAGCGCCGCTTTGTGATTGGGAAAGCGCGCCAGCACTTTCTCGTAATCCCTTAGAGCTTCTTCGTAGTGGCCTAATTGATACTCCAGGTGCGCCTTGGTCCACTCGAGCTCAGGCAAGGTTTCGCCGCTCTCGAGGGCGGCGCGGATCTCGCGCAGGGCTTGCTCGGTCTTGCCTTCCATGTTCAGGGACAAGGCCTGGGCCAGCGCGTTGGATTGAACCGGACGCTTCTCGCTTTTCGGATCGAGAGTGTCGTGGCGGGCCAGCGCCTCCACCAGCTCACTATCGACGAACCATAACCATTGATCGTTTGTCTGTTCCATGCACGTCTCTCTTGCTACTTATTCCCGCCGTTCAAGTAATAAATGGACACGGACTTGATCCGGCCCCTTTCCTCTCGTTCGTTCAAGAACCCGAAACCACCGGTCTTCAATTGATCGTCCGTCCAGACGTCCGCCTGCTGACCCTGGACGTAAGTGCTGAATCTGGGGCCGCGCACATCCAGCCGAACTTTGAGCATCATATCCGTACCGACGGCTAGCTCGATGGGCACGCGTCCCACTTGAGTCTGGCGCCCTTTCGACACCAGGTACTTGAACAGCGCCAGCTTCGGGGACAACCCGCCGGAAACCTGCGCGAGCTTCATGGCGTAGTAGTTCTCGGGATCGGCGGCTCGAAAAACCCAACCGATACTATTGGAGTCGATCTGTCCCTGGAATTCGACGCGGTAATCGGCCAGCTTAAGCGAGGGGCGATAGATCGTAATCTGCCGTCCAAAGCGCTCGCCGACGGGGTCGCCGGCCCAGCCTTCCACCCAGCCGCCTTCGCCCACCATAATGCTGGGACCGGGCGCGTCCGCCGCTACCGGAGCGGTCAACGGCAGCACTTTAGACTTGGTTCCCCAACCAAGATACGCGGTGCACGAACCTACCACCAGCAGAAGCGCTATTCCCAATTTGACTTTGAGCGTCCCCCAAATGGAAGGACTTGGGAGCTGGACTGTTCCGAAAGTCGGAGCCGTTGTCTCGGGGGCTGGCGCGGCGTCTTGGGGCGCGGCGGGTTCCTTCGTAGCTGCCTGCTTGGCAGCCGACTCAACGGGCTTCGTCGCTGGCCCTTTCGGCGCGGGGGCTTCAACCGCCTGCACAATCTTTTTGGAAGGCGTCGCAGGCGGGGTCCCTTTGCCCGCGGTCGCGCCAGACGCGACTTGAGACGAGTTCGGCGGTTTCACGAACTGCACCGGCACGGGTGCCGGAGGCATGGCGGCCATAGGTGGCGCCGGTGACGCCGTCGAAGCCTGGGCGTTTTGCTTTCCTTCGCGTTCGCGGGCCCCATCCTTGGCGGCCGGCGCCTTCGGCGGCACGGCGGATTGGCTTGGCGCCAGCGCTACTTTGGGCCGAAGCGGCAGCCCCGTGAGCCTCGGGAGCAATACGGGCTTCTCGCGCATCACTGCGGCCCCTTCGATTGGAGACGGCTTCGGCGGCGCGAACGCCTTCACTACGATCTCGATGAACTCCGTAGTCGCGCGGGGCGAAAGTTCGTTCGTCTCGAGCGGCGCTTCCCGCGCGGCCGCTGGTTTTTCAACCGGCGTCGGTTCAGGGATCGATGGAGCGGGATTTTCCGGCTTGGCGACAATAGGCGCCGCCTCAATCTCCACCGGAGCGTCGTTTCCACCCGCCTCTTCCAGATGAGTTCTGGCGAGATCTTCGTGAGCCGCGCCGGGCATGGTTTCCGCGACCGACTCCTCGCTTTCCGGCTGAACAAGGAGCGAATCGCTTGAGGGGTGGTGGTTTTCCGCTGGCACGACCTCTACCGTATTGATTGCCAGCGAAATCACCGTCACTTCGGCGTCTTCGGCGGGAAACTCGATCGTGGAGGGGAATAAACCCAAGAACTCACATCCACGATACGGTGGCTCGCAAAGGAAACCGGCTCGAACTTCCAGGTTCCCTTGGGCTCCGGGGCTCAAGACCTGGGGAGGGATCTTCAATGCGATGGGGCCGGCGCCTTCGAGAGTATTCCTAGGAACCATCGAAAACGGCACGGGCGGCTTCTCCGAGCCGGCGGCGAATTCGTTAGGCGTCAAATCGGCCTCCTGAACGGTGCTTTCGTTATCGCGAACCCGCGGGCGAGACTCCAGAGGCAAGAGCGCGGCCGAAGGCATATCCGAATTTCTTGTTCCGCTGAAGAGCCAGGCTGGCGCGGATGGGCGGGGCGCGACTTCCTGCCACGGTTCTCCGTAAGGCGGGGTTTCAAGCGGCGCTGAAATTAAGGGCTCCTCCAGCAGAAACCCGCTTTCTCCCGGCTCCAGGTGGACCTCTTCGGGCTTTTCGTTCGATTTCTCCGCGACCGGTTCCTCAATCGCTACGCTCACCGCCGACGGGGTGGCCTGTGGAGTAGCTCTTGCGGCCCTCGCCTGGGCTTGCAGCAGACGCGTGAGTGCGATCCGATTGTACTCTTCCTGGTAGCTTTTTTTGTGAGCTTCCGAGCAGAACTCCCCTCCTCCCGTCAACCTCTTGAGCAGCGCCAGCTCATTGCCGCAATACAGGCATCGCATATGGGTGTAATCGGCTTTTAGTGGAGAATCGTGAATACCCTTAGAAGGTTTGTCTAGGGTAAAAGGCTTATAGGGGGGATTCTCGGGCGAACGACCTGCCATCCCGGCGGGCCTCCCTAGTCGGACCTCGCTGTTGTCATAGGATTCCAAAGCATTGAAATGATTCGCGGAATCCAGGGGCGACAAGGCCGCGGGGCGGGCGCCCAAAATAATGTGTTTATCCGAAACTTCATCTAAAGTTGCCGCTGACTCCGACGATCTTCCTAACAGAGCAGCTTGCGCGACCGGCGCGCGTGATCGTTAGGAGACACTATGGTGAAACATGAGGCTTTGAAGAATCATCTGGAGACGCTGCGCGGTTCCATACCCGAGCTACGCGGCGTGTTGTTGGCTTCCAACGACGGCTTGCCGGTGGCGCATTCTCTTTCCAATGGGACAGACCCTAACCGAGTGGCCGCAATGGCGGCGGCAGCGTCGAGCCTGGGACGCAGGATCAGCGAAAGCCTCGCCACCGGTTCGCTTGCCGAAGTCAGCGTTCGGGGCGATGACGGCGTGTTGTTCGTCTATTCGGCCGGGCCTAAAGCGGTGCTCGCCGTGATGGGTCCCATGGGGTCCAATGCGGGCCTGATCAACCTGGAAGCGCGCGGCGTGGCAAAAGACATCGGCGATCTGTTTTGAGACCCACCTGTTCGCGCCTGCTCCGCTAGCTTCCGCGGTTATACTGGTCTTCAGCACGCGCCGCCCGCCGAATTCCTAGCGGACGCCTGCCACCAAAGGCCGGAGTGGAACCAGTCGCTTATCAGTCACTCCTTGACGTTTCCAAAGCGATCCTCGAACACCGCGATCTGAGTGGGTTGTTTCGGGATTTGTCCGCCCGTCTGCACTCGATCCTGCAATTCGACTTTCTCAATCTCATCCTCCACGATCCGGCGCGCAACACCATGCGGCTGCACATTCTCGAAAGGCACGGCGCCGCCGCCCTCGAAACGACTGTTGTGGAGTTGCCGCTCGAAGAGTCGCCGTCCGGATGGGTGTTACTGCACCAGCAGCCGCTCATTATTCCCGACGTTAGCCAGGAGACTCGCTGGCCCGAGGTCATTCAACTGTTACGGCGCAACCAGGTGGTCACTTCTTGCTGGTTGCCCCTCACTACCGCCCAGCACGCGCTCGGCACTCTAGTGTTCGGCTTCGGCAATGCAGTCGAGGTGGAATCCCGGCTGGACTTCCTGCTGCAAATCGCGGCTCAGGTCGCGGTGGCCGTCGACAATACGCTGAACTACGAGAAGGCCGAAAAATACCTGCAACAATTGGCGCGCGAACGCGACCGCCTGCAAGTGTTGCTGGAGATCACGAATGCTTTGGTTTCCGAGCTCGACATTCGCGAGCTGTTTCCGACCATCATCGCCTGTTTGCGGCGCGCCGTGCCGCACGAATACTCGAGTCTGGCGTTAATCGAGCCGGGCACGGACCTGCTGAAGGTGCACGCGCGGGTGCTCGAAGGCGATCAGGAAATCGTTCAAGAAGGCGCCACCACCCGGATCGATGAAACGCCGGCCGGCGAGGCGATCGAATCGCGTAAGGCCGTGCTTCTGGACGCCGAGGGACTCGAACGCTACCGGTCGACAGTGGTTCGCACGCTGGTCGCGGCCGGATTCAAGACCGCCTGCTCGGTCCCGCTGATCGCGCGCAACCGCGTTCTGGGTACGCTGAATGCCGGCAGTACCCGAGAAAATGCTTTCAGCGCCCAGGACGTGAATTTGCTAAGCCAGGTGGCCGGGCAGGCCGCGATTGCGATCGAGAACGCCACAGCCTATCAGGAAATCGCCCAGCTCAAAGACCAACTGGCGGAGGAAAAGCTGTATCTGGAAGACGAAATCCGGACCGAACAAAACTTCGGCGAAATCGTGGGCGACAGCCTGCCTTTCAAACGCGTCCTGGATCAGGTGGCCACGGTAGCGCCTACCGACGCTTCCGTTTTGATATTGGGCGAAACCGGGACCGGCAAGGAATTGATCGCCCGCGCCATTCACGATTTGAGCGTCCGGCGGGACCGGACATTCGTGAAGCTGAACTGCGCCGCCATCCCCACCGGTCTGGTGGAAAGCGAGCTGTTCGGCCACGAGAAAGGCGCATTCACCGGAGCGATCGCCCAGAAGGTGGGGCGCTTCGAATTGGCGAACAAAGGTACGCTGTTTCTCGACGAGGTGGGCGACATCCCGCTCGATTTGCAATCCAAGCTGCTGCGCGCCCTGCAGGAGCGCGAGTTTGAGCGACTGGGCGGCACGCGGACCATCCACGTGGACGTCCGGTTGGTGGCCGCGACTAACCGCGACTTGGCACAGATGATGAGCGAACGCCAGTTTCGTACCGACCTGTACTATCGCCTGAGCGTCTTTCCGATCTCGGTTCCGCCGCTGCGCGAACGCGTCACCGACATCCCCAAACTGGTTCGCTACTTTACCGAAAAATACGCGCGCCGCCTGAACAAGCGCATCGCGAGCATCTCTCAGGGAACCATGGAGCGGCTGATTCGCTACGCGTGGCCCGGCAATGTCCGGGAACTCGAGAACTTGATCGAGCGTGCCGTGATTCTGACGCGCGGAACCGCGCTCGACATTCCGCGCTCCGAGATTCAATCCATCCCCGAGGCATCGGGGGCGGTCACTCTGGAAGAGGCTGAGCGCGACCACATCCGCCGCGCGCTCGAACTGGCGAATTGGGTGGTGGGCGGACGCGATGGAGCCGCCGCCCGGCTCGGCATGAAGCGCACCACGCTGCAATCCAAAATGAAGAAGCTCGGAATCGCCCGCTGACCCGGCCGCGACGCGGTCACGCGGCTGATTACCGGCGGCCTTCTTGTGCTCCCAACGGCCGCAGGCCTAGTCGGCGCTCGAAGTGTCGATCGCCTCGCGGCTATCGTCCGCAGACTACCAGGGTTGCGGTGACGCATCTCGACGATTCTTTTCCCTTTGCCGGCGCATCACTTACGCCGGCACAGGCCTCGCGCGGCACAGGGCCCCATTTTATTCTTCGTTTGGAAGAAGACATGGACAACACCCAATCCGATTTCGATCAAGCCTACTGGGCGTCGCAGCCTCCCGAAGTGGCCTCCGCCTTCGGACCGGCCAGCACCCTGAACGACGATGACCGCGCTACGCGCGCGCAACAACTTGCGCAGCAAGGGTTCACCATCGATATCCCGATCATGGCCTGGAAATGGGATCCTTACCTCGTAATGACAATGCGTTTGAACTTCGGCTACACCTGGGTGCCCGCGGCGCTTCAACCTCCTATCATGGTCGCGCCCGGCCTTTCATTCCCCGGCGAACCATCCTATAACCCCAATAATCCCCCCGCCGGCTCGATCCCCGTATCGGTGAATATCCAAGACTACCCGCCCTACGCCGCGCCTCCTTCGCCGGTTCCGCCAGCTCCCACGGTGGAGGATCCGGTGGGCGTGCAAGCGATCGGCAATCTGTACCTGTCGGTCCCCGGAGAATCGTATTCGGACGGGGCGCAGTACACCGATTCGCGCGGGACTTTCGTGAAACACGTAGCCATCACGCCTTTCGGCCGCAACAACTACTGGGAAAAGATCTCGTAACGCACCTTAGAGCCGAAGTACCCCCGCCTAATTTCCCATTACGCGGTAACCGCAAAACGCACCAAAGGTTTGGCCCCGGCCACGCGTTTAGAGCGCAAACTGTCATCGTGCTTCCCCTTCTTGGGGAGGCCCCGGAGAAAACAAACATGAAATTCGGCATTCTTGCATTGCTCGCTGTTTCCGCTTGTTCGGCAAATACCATCAATTTTGCCAGCTCCACCAGCACCCCGAACAGCACGGAATACGCGACTATTCTCGCCACGGTCGACCCGAGTTGGGCGACTCCCTTGAGTTCGCCTCTGTCGTCAAGTTGGATCACAACGGCGGGAGATACCGATCCAGCCTTGGGGACCAGCGTCACATACACGGAGAGTTTCACCCTGCCGGCCGGTTTCACGAATGTCCTGCTGAATCTGGGCGTTTACGCGGACGACTCGGCTACGGTCATGATTGACGGCACCACACTGTTCACCGAAGACACGACGCTCGGCGTAAACTGCGCCTCCGGGCCGGTCGGGTGTACCACGGCCAACGAAGGCGTTATAACCAACATGAACGTGACCGCGGACGTGAACGCGGGCGTCAATACCATCACGTTCCAGGATTTCCAGGAAGTGGGCAGCACGCCATTCGGTGTCGACTTCGACGGCGCCATCAGCTACCACACCAGCGCCGTTCCCGAACCGAATACGATTCTGCTGCTGTGCGCCGGGCTCATTGTTCTCGCCTCGGTACAGGCCATCCTGCGAAGGCGCGCGGCGAAGCGCGTACTATCCGCGTAGGTAGCTCGGGCCCCGCTCTGAAATCCTGGGGCCCGGCGGTGCGAGCATCGCCGCGCTAAAATGGCCGGTATGCGGAACGAATGGATTACCCCCCGGCTCAACGACGCGATTCGAACACAGTTGCACTACGCCCGCAAGGGCGCGATAACCGGGGAGATGGAGCACATCGCCCGGCGCGAGCGGTTGGCGCCGGAACTGATCCGTTCCGAAGTGGCGCGCGGCCGCATGATTATCCCCGCCAACATCCACCACTCCAATCTCGAGCCCATGTGCATCGGCGTGGCTTCCTCCTGCAAGATCAACGCGAACATCGGTAACTCCTCCACCACCTCGAACATCGACGAAGAAGTCGCGAAGCTCCAGTATGCCGTGAAATACGGCGCCGACACGGTGATGGATCTTTCGACCGGCGGCGACATCCCGCGAATCCGGAAGGCGATTATCGCCGAGTCGCCCATCCCGATCGGTACCGTTCCCATTTACGAAGCGCTCGGCCGCGTGCGGCGAGTCGAAGACCTGACCATGGAGGTCATGCTCGAGGTCATCGAAGAGCAGGCCGAGCAAGGCGTCGACTATATGACCATTCATGCCGGCGTGCTGGTGCAATACGTTCCCCTCACCACCAAGCGCATCACTGGGATCGTAAGCCGCGGCGGGTCCATTCTGGCCGAATGGATGGTGAAGAACCACAAGCAGAATTTTCTGTACGAGCGCTTCGACGAGATCTGCAAGATCTTTCAGAAACACGACGTCAGTTTCTCCTTGGGCGATGGCCTGCGGCCTGGATGCCTGGCCGACGCGAGCGACGAGGCCCAGTTCGCGGAGTTGAAGACGCTGGGCGAGCTGACCCGAAAGGCCTGGGAATATGACGTCCAGGTCATGATCGAAGGGCCGGGCCACATCCCCATGGATCAGATCCAGATGCAGGTGGAAAAGGAAGTGGAGCTGTGCAACGAAGCGCCCTTCTATACGCTGGGACCGCTGGTGACCGACTTCGCTCCCGGCTACGACCACATTACTTCGGCGATCGGCGCGGCGATGATCGGCTGGTACGGCGCATCCATGCTGTGCTACGTCACGCCCAAGGAACATCTGGGCCTGCCCAACCGCGAGGACGTCAAGCAGGGCATCATCGCTTATAAGATCGCCGCGCATGCCGCCGACGTCGCCCGCCATCGGCCCGGAGCGCGGGAGCGGGACGATCAACTCTCCCACGCGCGCTATCGCTTCGATTGGCGCCGCCAGTTCGAGTTGTCTCTAGATCCGGAAACCGCCGAAGCCATGCACGACGAAACCCTGCCCGAGGAAGGCTTTAAGGACGCCGCCTTTTGCTCGATGTGCGGTCCCAAGTTCTGCTCCATGAACCATTCCGCGAAAACCGAGCAGTTTACCGCCGAGGATGCCGCAGCGGTCCTTGCGGCGGGTTTGGTGAAGCTGGAGCAGTAGCAAGGGCTGCACGTACGTACGACTCGTGATTCTCGTACGTACGTGTTAAACTCAAACCATGCGGGTCACTGCTTCCAAACTTCGCGAGAATATCTACGGCATCCTCGATCAGGTCCTGGAAACGGGAACGCCCGTGGAAGTGCTGCGCAAAGGCAAAGTCCTCAAGATCGTTCCCGAAGCGAAGCCCGATAAGTTCAGCAAGCTGAAAAAGCGGAATTATCTGGTGGGCGATCCGGAAGACATCGTTCACATGGACTGGTCGAGCGAGTGGAACGAGTTGAAAAATTTGGACAAGTGATTTATTTGGACACCCATGTGGTCGGGTGGCTGTATGGCGGCGAGTTGCAGAAAATAAGCAAGCTTGCATGGGACGAGATTAATAGAGGCGCTCCCGCGATTTCGCCGATCGTTATCCTGGAGCTTCAGTACCTTTTCGAGGTTGGTCGGGCGAAGGCGCCGGCTTCGAGAGTGCTGGAGACCCTATCCAGGGACATGGGATTATCGGTTTGTGGCCTGCCGTTCGGTCAGGTGATCGAAAGCGCTCTGAGTGAGAAATGGACCCGGGACCCGTTCGACCGCCTGATTGTGGCGCATGCCAGCGCCAACGACGCGCCGCTGATCACCAAGGACGAGAAGATCCGGCGTCACTACAAACACGCGATTTGGTGAGGGTTTTATGACAGGCAAGCTAAAAACCGACGAAGAATACCGCAAAGAGTTGACGCCGGAACAATATGAGGTGACGCGCCAAAAGGCGACCGAACCGGCCTTCACCGGCAAGTATTGGGACAACCACGAAGAGGGCGTGTACCGCTGCGTCTGCTGCGGCAATCCCTTGTTCGAATCCGGCGCTAAGTACGATTCGGGAACGGGCTGGCCGAGTTTCTGGGCGCCCGTGGCTCCGGAGAACGTCAAGACCGAGACCGATAGAAGCTACGGAATGCGCCGCACCGAACTGGTGTGCAGCAACTGCGAGGCGCACTTAGGACACGTCTTCGACGATGGGCCCCGGCCCACGCACTTGCGATACTGCATCAACTCCGCGTCTCTGGATTTTGAGAAGAAGCCTGATTCTGAACGGACGAAAGAATAGCGGCCGCTTTCACCAACTCCACCCGATCCATCGCCAGAAATTCGCGGATGTGCGGATGCTCGGATTTCTCGAGATCTCGCACCGGTCCGAAATAAATGGCTCGGCCCTCGTAGAGGAACACCACGCGATCGGCAACTTTGCGCATCAGCTCGAGATCGTGAGTAACCACCACCGCAGTCAGTCTTAACTGATGCTTCAGCTTCAGCATCAGGTCGGAGAGCGTGTTCGACATAATCGGATCCACCATGGTGGTGGGCTCGTCATAGAGGATGCACTCCGGCTGCGCCGCCAGGGCGCGCGCGATCGCCACCGCGCGTTTGTGGCCGGTGGAAAGGTCGGCCGGGTAGGAATCCCGAAATTGCAGCATGTCCACCATCGAGAGCAGCCCGTCCACCACGTCTTCCTTGTTTTGCTCGTCGTAATCGCTGCGCAGCTCGAGCGAAAACAGAATGTTCTCGCCCACCGTGAGCGAATCGAAGAGCGCGCCGGATTGGAACACCATGGTGACCTTCTTGCGGATTTCCCGTAACTCGGCTTCCGCGAAGTCCGTGATGTCCTGATAGGCCACGAACACACGCCCCTGGTCCGGCTTCAGGAAGCCCATGATGTGCCCCAGGCTCACCGACTTGCCGACGCCGCTCCGTCCGATAATGGCGAGCGTTTCGCCGGGCTCCACGTCAAAGCTCACATCGACTAAAACGGGATGATCGAACGTCTTATAAACATGGCGGAAATCGATGTAGCTCAGCTTTTCGGTCATTCGGGCCTCTCGTCGAATTGCCGCCACTCGGCCGGGGTGTTCACATTGGCCAGCTCGAAGCTGGCAACACTCACGGTTTCGGGCTGGAGTTCTGCCAGTAAGTCCATCATACGGAACCGTTTATCTCGAATCGCCCGCTCTACCGCCGGCAGGCAGCTGCGATGATAAACGGCGCACAGCGGCTCGGGCTCTCCGGTCGATCCCGCAGCGGCGACGCACCTCGCGGACGATACGCCCGCCCGCTCCAACAGATTCCGCAAAATCGCGGACGACAGCGAAGGCATGTCGCAGGCCACCATCAGATTCCAGTCTGTCGACGCGCGGCTCAATCCGGTATAAATGCCGCCCATCGGCCCGCAGCCGGGAACCAGGTCGGGATACACGGGATAGCCGAGCGCGAGATAGCGTTGCGGTTCGCCCAGGATCGCCACCGTGCCCGCCGCTTCCCGCACCAGACTTGCAACGTGACCCGCCAAGGTGGTTCCGCCGAACGGCAGAGCCGCCTTGTCGCGACCCATCCGGCTGCTCTTCCCCCCCGCCAGCACAAAGCCGGAGGCCTCCATGAGAGAATGATAACATTGGCTGTTAGATTGAGCCTGGTAAATACGCGTTGGCGGAAAGGAGGAATCCGGGTATAATCGGATAAAACAAGAACATGCGGTTTTGTTCGCAACTTGTTCAGTGGACGGCGATTTCGATGACGATCATCGCAACTGGTTTGCAGGCCGAAAACATTTCGACAGTGACCGCTTCGCCCGCTTCCGCCGATCATTCCGTCGCGCCGAGCGTGATTTCGGTGGTGCGCGCCGATACCCGCACAGGCAAACTGGTGCGGACCATGGTGCTCTCTCAAGCGCCCGTGAGAAACGCGCCGGGCCCCGCGAGCAGCGCGCCGGGCAAGGATCCGCGCGTGCGCTCGCTGATCGAAGAGACTGCCAAGAATTTCGACGTCAACCCTCTGCTGGTGGAATCGGTAATCCAGGTGGAAAGCAACTACAACCCGTTCGCCCTCTCTCCCAAGGGAGCGCAAGGATTGATGCAATTGATGCCCGCCACCGCTCAGCGGTTCGGTGTGACCAACACCTTCGACGCCCGCCAGAATATCGAAGGCGGTATTCGATATCTCAAGTTCCTCGAGGACGCGTTCCAGGACGACAAACTCGCGATTGCCGCTTACAACGCCGGCGAGAAGGCGGTGGTCAAGTACGGAAATGTTCCGCCCTATCCGGAAACCGTGAACTACGTGGCGAAAGTGAGCAAGAAATATAGCCAGGCCAAGCGGGCCGCCGAGAAAAACAAATTGGAGGGCCAGCTTCAAGAAAAAGAAACGCCGGCCGACAACCAGCAGCGTCACGTTAGCGGATACATCGACGCCGCCGGCCGGCTGCACTTAGCAACTGAATAGGAAGATATGCTTTACCTCCCCCGAAAGCATTCTAACCGGCAGAATCGGCGCGCCGAGCGTCCCGGCGGACTCGGCCGCGCCATTCTGCTGTTGCCGTGCCTGGCCGCCGCGCTGCTCTGCGCGGAGCTGGGCGAAGCGCGCCATGTCACTGCCGTGCGCTTCTGGTCGCTCGGCGATGTCACGCGAATCGCAATCGAAACGGACGGAGATTTTCAGGTCAGTTCCGATCGCCTCACCAATCCGGACCGTATCTTCTTCGATTTGACCGGCACCAAGCCGGCGATCGGGCCGAAGTCCATGACCGTGATCCCGGTATCCGATCAATTCGTGCGGCAAATTCGCGTAGCGGAGTCCCAACATAATACTACCCGCGTGGTTTTGGATTTATCGGCCGCCGTCGAAGCAACCACAACGCGTCTGGACAACCCGCAA
>Ga0302325_10005329_pt1 | contig 29297 bp, 25 predicted proteins | sample Palsa_T0_2_FD_201948 | JGI IMG/M metagenome (GOLD analysis project Ga0302325, IMG submission 201948) | Peat permafrost microbial communities from Stordalen Mire near Abisko, Sweden - Palsa_T0_2 | ecosystem: Environmental > Terrestrial > Soil > Palsa > Peat permafrost | place: Sweden: Abisko...
ATACGCGAGGCGTGACCAGTTCAAGGACATCGCCTCGTCCGTTTGGAAGAGCCGGTGGACGAGCTTCGTCCATGCACCGAGCGGGGCCCTGCTCCTGACGGCCGCGGCACCCGGCTTCGCGAATGAGATGGTCCGTCGCCCCCCTCTTGGGATTAAGATGGTGCCCCCGCCCGGACTTGAACCGAAGGCCCCGACCGAGGCTAAGTCGCGATGAAACGCGGACTTAGTTGATTGTTAATGGATTGGAACATGCAAATAAGAACATCCAATCGCGTCTAAGGGAAGGAAAAACCACATTCTGAGGCAATCTTTTGGCAACCTTTCTTATGGCTGATCAGGAGATACCGAGAATGTCTTGGAAACACGGACAGCACATGGCCGAGCAAAACATCAGCCTGCTTCGACCCAGCCGATTAACTCAGCCTGATAGCTGCTTCCCTTGGTTACGATTCCCCGCTGGTGCAATTCGCGCTGAAAAATTGGCTCTATAGTGGTTCGAAAGAAATCTGTTCCATTTTCGGCGGAAGCCACCCGCGGCTCAGCCTGGAATAGCTCCTCGGGCTTCCGCTCCCACGCAGGGATACGCTCACCATTGCTCGCAACCGCTATAGGCATTGTTGTGAGAATCCGCGACCCTGTCTGCCGAAGGTATTGAGTGGATCATTCCGGGCGAGGACTGGCCGTTGGCCGGCACGTACCGCGGGCACGCGGGATTGGCAGATTTGCTTCAGAAATCCGAGATGCTGGAAACTTCAACAGAGCCCCTCGAATTCGTAGCGCAGGGAGGCCGTGTTCTGGTCATCGGTTTCGCTAAGGGGAAAATCATAGCCACGAATAAAACGTTCAAGGACGATTGGATCTTCGCCATTACCGTTCATAATGGAAAACTGACGAACATCCGGGAGTATATCGATACGCAAGCACTGGCGCGGGCCTCCGAGATGGGTCTTGGTAATGAAGAAATTATTAGGAAACTCTATGCTGTCGGAGAGGGGCCAGGAATGGATACCAAGAAGTTTGTCTCATTTTTCTCGAAGAAAGGATACATGTGCGACGTTCCTTCTGGCACAAAGTTTCGCGGGAAGGCCATTGGCGACTCTATAGCCGCCCTCGCACGGGCCTTTCCTGATGTCCACCGTAAGTTATTGAGCATCCACGTCACGGAGAACGTCGTCGTCGTCGAGCTTAGAATTCGGGGAACGCATAAGGGTGAACTGGCCCTTGGTTCTAAAACTATCGCTCCCACGGGCAGGGCAATAGATGTCCCGTGTGTCGATATTTTCCGACTCAAGAGTGGAAAGATCATATCTTTTAATTGCTACAATTTGCCTTCCGTAATGCAGCAGCAACTTGGGCTTGTCAGAAGAGGAGCGGGCCCGGGATGACATCAAAACCATCTTCGAATGCGGTAAACTCGATGACCATGTCAGCTTTGGAGGAAAAGCGTGAATCTCGCATTCTCAAAAATTACGATGAACAAAAAATAGGAAAGATCATATGAGCAATAAATACGGAAAAAGATTGGCGGGAAAGACCGCCGTGATCACCGGTGGCGCTACCGGCATCGGCCTCGCCGCCGCAAAGCGCTTCATCGACGAGGGCGCCTTCGTCTTCATCTTCGGCCGCCGGCAGAAAGAGCTCGACGCCGCTGTGGCCGACCTCGGACCCAATGCCCGCGCGGTGAAGGGCTCGGTCTCCGATCTGGCCGACCTCGACCGACTCTACGCGGCAGTGAAGGCCGAGCGCGGAAACGTCGACATCGTCTTCGCCAATGCCGGGGCGGGAAGCCCGCTTGCGCTCGGCAAGATCACCGCCGAGCACATTGACGAAACCTTCGACACCAACGTGAAGGGTACGATCTTCACTGTCCAGAAGGCGCTGCCGCTGATGGGCAAGGGCGGTTCGATCATCCTGACCGGATCGAGCGCCGGCACCACAGGCGCTCCGGCAATGAGCGCCTACAGCGCGAGCAAGGCGGCAGTGCGCAACCTCGCGCGGACCTGGGCGGTGGACCTGAAGAGCACCGGCATCCGGGTAAACGTGCTGTCGCCCGGGGCGACTGCGACCGAACTCGCGAAGGCAGCGCTAGGCGAGGAGGGCCAGAAGGCCTACGCCGCGATGACTCCGCTGCAGCGCATGGCCGACCCGGCGGAAATCGGTGCGGTGGCCGCCTTTCTCGCGTCGTCGGACAGCAGCTTCATGACCGCCAGCGAGGTGGCCGTCGACGGCGGCCTAGCTCAACTCTGACCCATTACGCTCGGCCGTTCACTCCATTCGACAATCGAAGCCCATGGGGCGTGGTGAACAACGAAAAACAATAAGGAAAAAACATATGGATAACGCCAACGGACAAAAACTGGCGGGGAAAATTGCGATCGTTACAGGCGGAAGCAGCGGGATTGGCTTGGCCACAGCCAAGCGCTTCGTGGAAGAAGGTGCGCACGTCGTGATCACTGGGCGACGAGAGAAAGAGTTGAAGGAGGCTGCTGCCTTCATTAAGAAAAACGTTACGACGGTCGTGGGCGACGTGTCGCGCTTGGAAGATCTGGACCGGCTCTATGCCGTCGTGAAAGAGAAACATGGTCACATCGACATTCTCTTCGCGAACGCGGGCGCGGGTACAATCGCACCGCTCGCGGTGGCCACTGAGGCCCATTTTGACCAGACCTTTGACGTAAACGTGAAGGGAATGTTCTTTACGGTACAGAAGGCCCTTCCTCTCTTCAAAGACGGAGGTTCAATTATCCTGAACTCTTCGGTTTCGAACGTGATGGGACTCCCAGGGTTTACCGCCTACGCCGCGAGTAAGGCGGCTGTGCGCAATTTCGCACGTGGCTGGACTATGGAGCTGAAAGACCGCAAAATCCGCGTGAATGCGATGAGCCCCGGAGCAATCGACACCCCGGCCTTAGAGACGACGACGGGCCTTACCGCTGAACAGGCCAAGCAAGCAGCCGCCCAGTTTACCACGCAGATCCCAATGGGTCGCAGGGGCAAGCCAGAGGAAATCGCGGCTGCCGTCACGTTCCTCGCCTCCGATGAAAGTTCTTATATCACCGGCGCGGATCTCGCCGTCGATGGGGGCATGGCGCAGGTCTAACCCCGGCGCGGTCCCGTGCGTGGCCCTCGCCAGTCGCGGAACCACGTTTCTCAAATTAGTGTCGTTTCGCGACGCTAACCCTCGCGCTCGCCAGGTGTTCTATTACAAACACCTGAGCTGGCGTCCCCACGGGGATTCGAACCGATGGCGACCGATGGAGCTAAGTTATTAGATAACGCGGATCTATTTGAGGGTTAATGGATTGGAACGAGCAGAGAAAAGAAGGGAGCGGTAGCGAAGGGAAGGTAAAAACGCGATTCCCGACAACCTTCCGGCAACCTTCAGGCCGATGACGACGCGCGGCGCTCGCGGATAAAAAATCACCACCACTGCTTCGGTATAAGCATTCATTCATACCGAATCATCAGTCATAATGATATCAGATTAGAAGTTCAGCGGACGTCTTCTCCGACTGCGTCTGAAATTTGGCGGAATCCATCCCGACTAAGCAGCTCAAGCAAACCTTCTAGGATCTCTTTGACGACGCCTGGTCCATAATAGACCAAGGCCGTATAGATCTGCACTAGCGAGGCACCTAGGCGAATTTTGCGATAAGCGTCGGCAGCAGAGAATACGCCGCCTGCCGCCATCAATCGATATCGGCTTTGACGTCCAATAACTTCATAAAGCAATCTTAGGTTGGAATTGATTAGGCCTTCAACAGGTCGACCAGAGACTGATCCGGGAAGCCGCGCCAATACCTTTTGCGAGGTCGCAAATATTAATTCCGCGGGTTTTCCGGCCGGCAGATTTATTCCAAATCCTGCGACGAAGGGATATCGATCGGCAATCGCCACAGTTTCCTTCAAGATGCCTTTGTCAGTCGTTGGTTTAAGCTTTAGGAACACAGGCAATTGCGGTGACGATCGCGACAGTCTTTGCAGTAGCGCATCCACCTTTGTAAGGTCATCAAAGTAATTGCGATCGTTGGGGGAATTGGGGCAGCTCATATTAAGGCTAACGTAACTGCCGTACCCCTGAAGCCGACCAAACGACGTAGCGTAATCGCCAATTACCTCTTCATCGCTCGTAGGACGGCTGGAATCGTTTGTCTTTACGAGATTGATGCCCAAAGGGACCATCCACTGTTTTTGCCCAAGGCGTTTGGCCACCCTGTCCGCTCCCTCATTTGGAACACCATAATTGACGACTATCCCCTTATCATTGGGGATGCGGAAAAGGCGTGGTGACGGGTTACCCTTCGAGGGAAATGCGGAAATGGAGCCGATCTCCACATGTCCGAAGCCGAACGCTCCAAGCATTTCCACAGCGTATCCGTTTTTATCGAAACCAGCCGCCAAACCAATCGGATTCTCGAAGCGCACTCCACCAATTGTCTGCTCCAACCTGGAGTTGGTGACGGTTAATCTCGGTCGCACTATGCTGCGCAATAAATTCGAATGGCCCGCAATATCACATGCTCTAACCGCTATGCGATGGGCCAACTCCGGGTCCATTCTGAAAAGCACTGGACGAATAAAATGCCGATATATTGTTCCCAAGATTAAGGCCCTTCAATACGTTGCAGGCGATGCGAAGGCTATGTGGGCATGCGAAGAGAATGCATCATAGATCGATCTGCGATTCGATACTGTCATTAGTGCCGTCCGGCAGTGTGTGTGCAAGGGGGGAGATTGGAGGGACCGTCATAACGGTCCACGATTTCAGCAAAATACCCACTGCATTTTAGGCCCGAGCGCTCGGTATCAGAACCCATTTCATGCCGGCAGCCTTAGCGGCCGATATTCCCGGCGCGCCGTCTTCAAAGACGAGGCATCTTTCCGGCTGCACATTCATTAGGCGAGCGGCCAAAAGGAACATGTCGGGAGCTGGCTTGCCGTGCTCTACGTCGTCAGCGGTGACAACCACGGGGAAGAGGGGCGCCAATCCCGTCTTGTCAAAGGTACTTTGCACCACGTCTCTAGTACCTCCGGAGGCCACCGCAATCGGATGGGTCAAGCTCACGCTTCGCGCGAACTCGACCACAGCTGCGATCAATTCGGGCTTCTCGGGCGATTGTTTGAAAAGCTCCTCCTTTTCCTTGTAGACCTTAACGGGGTCGAGGCTGATGCGATGGTGTACGCCTAGGAGAGTCGCCACCTCACGTGAAGGAATCCCATTAAGCGCATAATAATGTGATTCATCGAGCTTTCCGATGAGTCCCGCATTGCGCATCGCCGCCTCCCACGAGGCGAAATGAAGCGGCATTGTGTCGACGAGCGTTCCGTCGAGATCGAATATGTATCCGGCGAAATCATCGTTCGGAATTCGGAACTGAAACGCAGCCAGCGACGAACGGGCCCTGTTCGTGACGGAGGCAACGGATTCCATGGGTTCGGGCCGAACGGAATCACGCCTTAGCGGCCGCCGCAGCCACAAACTGTCGAGCTCTTGCCGTGATGGCGCCCCAATCTCCCGATTTGAGCGCTGAGACGGAGATTAGCGCGCTTCCGGCAGCCGTGGCGAAGGCGCCGGCTTTCAGGAAGTCACCCAGAGTCTCAGGCGTCACACCCCCGGTCGGCAGGAGCTTGATCCCCGGGAACGGAGCCTTTATCGACTTGATGTAGGACGGCCCAAAGAACTCGGCAGGAAAGACCTTCACGACATCGGCGCCGTGCTCCCAGGCGGAATAGATTTCGGTCGGAGTCAACGCGCCGCATAAGATCGGAATATTGGCCTCGCGGCAAACGGCGATAACCTCAGGGCGCACCGCCGGTGTCACGATGAACTTGGCTCCGGCCGCAATACCCGCCCGGGCGGTCTCGCCGTCCAAGACTGTCCCGAGGCCAAGCATGATCTTCGGCAGCTCCCTTCGCATGCGCGCAGTCATCGATATAGCGCCGAGTGTCGTCATAGTGAGCTCGATGCAGCTGAGCCCACCTTCGGCGAGGGCATTCGCGCATTCGAGAAGGCTGTCGGAGGACTCCACCCGGATGAGCGCGATGACCTTTTCCGATTGCAGAGTCGCTAGCACGGATTCCTTTGATCGGTTCATGGATGAATCAAGTCTTTTGCTGGTGGCGTAAACTGGACAGCCATGGGCCTGAATGCCTCCAGCGGCGGCAGCCTAGCATCGATCCCCTTCGCAGGTATTTCCGCGCCCGCCGCCCAAAAGATGCCGTTCAGAACCAGCTTGCGAAGATCGTCTATTTGCCAATTCACGAAGAAATGAGGCATCACGACCGCGAAACCGCGACTGCCCCCGCCGCGGTCGATGCACCATGAAACGACCTGCCTGGATGGTAAGTCGGGTGGTATCATTGCGGTCATGAGCGGCGTCACGACGGCGCCTGATGCCTTGGGGTCAAAGCGTATAGGGTAGTAGGGCTCGTCCCTTAGTGAAAATGATACGACTCCTCGCAATACGGGATGGTCGACCTTCGCCGGAATCATCGTCGCTTGCATGATGTGGGCCTGGGTTCCAGGCTCGGCGTTATCCGGGAGGAAGAGGCCGAATCCTCCAATCCAGCGATAGAGATCCGACTGCACGGCAGGCGGAACCTTCTGGGACTTCGTATCATTGACGCTGGTCGCGTAGTGTATGCAGACAATGCTGCAGCCCCGATCGACCATTTCGGACAACTGGCGGAAAATGGTGTCCGAATCCTTTAGGATGTACGGGGGAAACTGGTCTCCCGTGAACACCACAAGGCGAACGTTGGAGAGCGTGGATGGACTCGTGGGCCAGCCTTCACAGATCTCCGTCTGGAAAGCGCCGTGTTCGATCGACTCATCGACACAATACTTCAGCAACCGGGCGCCGGCGGCCACCTCATGGGTTCCCGGGGGGTGCTTCGTCGGTCCGTATATAAAGAGGATTTTGTTTGCGGGAGCTGGCTCTTCGGCAGGAAGCCGTGGAGTGATGCCCGCGATGCCCGCCAGAAGAAGAATTTGGGCGAGCGACGGGATCCGGCTTGGCAGCTTCACGGGGCGGACGGGAATGGTTTCGGACCGCCCGAGCCGGGCTGCCTGAGCTCGGCGGCCAGCCAATCGAGCCCGGTGCGGTAGTTGCCCAGCGTCACCTTGGCGTCGCCGCCTTTCTCGGCGATCAATCCCACCCGGCCCTTCCAGCCGCTGTCCTGAATCGTTCGCATCATCTCGAGTTCGCTGTCGCCCTGGGAGGGGTAGACCTCGTTCCCTTCGAAGCGCATGCCCGTGATGTCTACGGCGACGACGTGCCCCTTGATCTTCGACCAGAGGCGTGAGAAGTCCTTGCTGTCATCGTGGAGAGCGTCTCGCGAGTGGCTGAAATTATAAACCATTCCGACGCTGGTGTCCCCCATTTCCGCAAGCCGATCAATGATCGCCAGCTGGTTTTCCTCGCGTCCAAACCAGCCATTGTGGTTGTACAGCTCTATGTTGCAACCGTACGGCGCGGCGAGCTTGGCGAGCGCCTCAATCCGGTCGGCCTCGTTGATTACGCGCTGATCCTGCTCCTCTGGCGTGCTCGGGAAATGGGAGTTCAGGTCGGATTTCTTAAGCGGCGCCAGGACCTTCTCGAAGATGGCCTTGTTGGCGTCCGACAGCCTGGCAAATTCCTGCTCGTTGCGCGGCACCGGGAATCCTTCGGGAAGGAATTTGCCCAGGTCCTCGGGCGCTTTCTGAAACTGCGAGAGCGACTGGATCACCCACAGTTGGGGATGGACATTGTGGCGCTTGAATGTCTCCAGGGTGGCCTTCGCTTCGGGATCTTCTGCATCAAAGGGAAACCACCACGCGATGAGGTTGATCCCGTGCTTCTGTAGGGCGTCGATCTCGTCGTCGAAGGTGGGAACGTCCTTCTGGCGCCAATCATAGGCGAAATTCTTGAAGCCAAGCTCCTCGAGCATCGCAGCCCGTTGCTCGGGCGAGCGCGCCTTTGCGTCGAACGGGACGACGCACCAGGCGAAGAGGTTGTCGTGCGCCCAGATGTCCGAATTCGCCGCCGAGTTACCCAAGGCCCGGGAGAAGGGAAGGGTGAAGGACAGGCAGAGGAGAGGAAGTGAGCCTGTTAGTATCTTGATTGGGGGTTTCATGGTTTTTCGGCGTGTTCATTGTTGTTCGTCTGTCAAGGGATTCAATTCCTGGGAAGGGCGAACGCGACGTAGGCGTCACCGATCTCCCCTCCGAGCTTGCCGCCGCCGGTCGCGGGGATGACCACGTACTGCCGCCCATTGACCTCGTAGGTCGACGGCGGTGCGAACCCTCCGTAAGGAAGCTTGTAACGCCAAAGCTCCGCCCCCGTTTCCTTGTCGAACGCCCGGATATCCAGGTCCCGAGTGCCGGCACAGAAAACCAGACCTCCCTCGGTTGCCATCGCGCCGCCGAAATTTTCCGTTCCGGTCTTCGGAATTCCCAAGCGTGTCAGCTCGTCGTATTCGCCCAGCGGGACTTTCCAGGCCAGGCGTCCCGTGTTTAAGTTGATGGCGTTCAACGTCCCCCAGGGGGGCTTGGTTCCAGGGTAGCCCTTCTCGTCCAGCAATTTGTCGAATCCGGACGCCTCATAGGTTACTGGGGGCGCCGTTGCCTGATCTTGGAGCATCCTTCGCCCTGCGCCGTCCCGATCGAAAAGGAAGGCGAGTAAGTCGGTCCGCTGGGCGTCCGTCATGGCCGGCGCGGGAGGCATCGCGTTCCGGCCCGTCTTGAGGATGGCCAATGCCTGGGTCTCTGAGAGCCGCTTATTCAAGCCGTTGAGCGACGGGGCCATCCCTTTGCCCTCCCGGTTCTCGCCGTGGCAAACCGCGCAGTACTGTTGGAAAAACCCCTCGCCTGACGTCTCTCCCAGGGCGGCGTTGTGCCGGTACATCGGCGGCGCCTTCGAGAGCGATACGATCCATGCAAGCTCGTTCGCGCTGACGTAAAGCATGCCGGTCGTCGGATCGAATGAGGCTCCCGTCCACTCGGCGCCGCCGTGGACACCATAGTAAATAAGGGTCTTGCCGACATGCGGCGGCTCAAACCATCCGAATACCGACGCCCGGACGCGGGACTGGACATAATCGCGGGCCTCCGGCGAGATATTGGTGACATCGTCGGCCGTGAAAACCTGCCTAGCGAACGGCTGCGGCAATTCGAGATCTGGCTGATAGGGCCATGTCCGCTCGCCCGGCACGTCGGAAACCGGCGCGCGGCGCAGACGGAATGGAAACAGGGGCTTACCGGAAAGCCGGTCGAGAAGAAGCGTGTTCCCAAATTTTGTGACTTGGGCGACCGCGTCCACCCTCCGCCCGTCGTGGATGACCGTAACCAACAGCGGGGGCGCCGCTGTATCGTGATCCCAGAGGTCATGCGCGATCTCCTGGAAGCGCCATAGAACCCGGCCGGTCCGCGCGTCCATCGCGATCACACTGTTGGTGTCGTCGTCCCTACCGATTCGCCCTACACCGACGAAATTCGGATGTGGGTCCCCGGTTGCTATGAAGGCAATCCCGCGATCCGTATCCATCGCGATCCCGCCCCACACATTGCCTCCATTGTCCGCCGCGTCATCGGCTACCGGATATCTGAGGGTGTTGTAAGACCAGAGGTGGCGTCCCGTGAACACATCGAATCCGTCCACAAGGTTCTGGTTTGTGGCGACGATGACGTTTTTGTAGATCGCCGGTGCGACCGCCCCGAGGAAGGAGGAGGAACCGGCACCCTTGGAAGAGGGCGCGATCCCATGGTCGCCGAACGAATTGGCCAGCTGTCCCGACTTCGCCTGAATCGCAATAAGGTAGCCGTTTGCTAGAAAATAGAGGCGCGGCCCGTTGGCCTCGTCGCCGCCCCAATACGTGAGCCCCCTCTCGGCGGGACCATAGCCGATGGTGACCAACGACTGCGACGGTTTGTCGCCGGTCTTCAACTGCACAATTTTCTTCTGAGCTAGGTCGTAGAAGGTATTTGATGGAAGGTCCTGGCCGTTGACGCGCACATTGGACGCGGCGGGCGGGGGCGTGAAGCGCCATATTTCGCGGCCATTTTCGGCGTCGACGGCGACGATGTTTTTTCCCACCGTTGGCACATACATGACGCCGTCGACAACGACCGGGTTCGCCTGGATATTCCCCTTTCCGTCCCCGGAGTGATAGATCCAGGCAACCTGAAGGCTTCCCACGTTGCCGCGGTTGATCTGCGACAGCGATGAATAGCGATTGTTGGAGGAATCGGCGTTGGACCTGTCCCAGGTGATGTGAGGGGTGTTGGCGCCCGAGGCGAGTGTGAGGTCGGTGTCGGTCGCGTTCGGAATGAACTGGCGGTACGGCAGATTGTCGCGCTCGCTGGCGCTCTCGATGCCCTCGGACGGGCCGGACTGACGCGGCGAGTCATCCGCGGCGGCGGCGGACGGAGCGAAGGGAATGCGAAGAAGCACAACCGACAGCGCTGCAGCCCTGAGAACGGTCATCTGCCGGCCCGATGAGGGAAGATTATTGGGATTTGGCATTATTGGGGTCATGGCGGTTGGAACAAGGGCCGCGGGCCCGCTGAACCGGCTTGTTTCAGCTCCGCTGCAATCCAATCGAGGCCACGAAGATAGTTCTGTAGCGTGATCTGCGCATCGAGCCCTTTTTCGGCGTCCAGCCCGACGGTGCCGTTCCAGCCACTTTCCTGTATGGTTCTCATCATCTCCAGTTCTCCGTTCCCTTGCGAGGGATAGATATAGTCTCCATCCATGTGCATTCCGGTGATGTTAACGTTCACCACATGGAATTCTATTTTCCGCCATAGCGCCGGAAAATTCGCGCTGTCGTCGTGAAGCTCATCGCGCGAGTGGCTGAAATTGTAGACCATCCCGACATCGTTGACGCCCAATTGCCTCAGCTTCTCGATGACGGCCAGTTGGTTCTCCGCCATCCCAAGCCATCCGTTGTGATTGTAGAGTTCAACCATGCAGCCGTATGGCTTTGCCAGCTCTTCCAGCCTTCTTATGCGATCGGCCTCCTTGTCCACCCTGAGGACCTGCCCATCGGCTGTCATCGTCAAGTCCTCGCGTCTCAACTGCAGCAGAGCGGTCCCCATCTGCAGCTTCATCTCCGCCTTTTCCTTGTCCGAGAGCCGAGCGAGTTCCTCGGGTGTCTTCGGCCAATGATAGCCGGCTGGCATCACTTTCACCCACTGCGCGGCCGTCATCGGCATTGTGGGTGGAAAGAAGGGGTCCCACAACTGGGGATGGATGTTGTGCCGCTTGAACGTCTCGAGAATCGTCATCGCCATCGGGTCCTCGGCGTCGAGGGGGAACCACCATGCGAGGATCTCGATTCCAAATTCGTGGGCGGCGTCGATCTCAGCATCGAAGGTGGGAACGTCCTTTTCTCTCCAATCATAGGCGAAATGCCTGAATCCCAGGCCCTGGAGCATTTTGGCGCGCTCCTCTGGGCCGCGTTTCCGCGCGTCAAACGGCACGACGCACCACGCGACCAGATTGTTATGCCGCCAAAGCGAGCTGGAGGAATCCGCGCTGGCGGTCTCAGCAGCAGTACGGGCCGAGCCGAGGGAGAGGATCGAGGCGAGGAGTAGGATAGGGGCTCTCATCGGGCGGGGCGGCCAACTTAGTCTAACACAGGTCCGGAATAGGTGCATTGATGATCAGCGCAAAAAAATTGAACTTTTACGCCCGTTTCGGGTAGCTGCCAAATTGGCTTTCCGGCGGGCGGCACGCCGCGCCGGAGTTGCCAGCCAAGCTAGCGCGTGATCGGAACAATGGATGACCACCTTTCGCCGCACATGAGTACGCGGTGATTCTGCCCCAGTCTGCCGCAAGCGGATATGAACTCGAGCGGCGACTCCGTATTGAACTTAAACATCCCAAAATGGTGGGGAATGGCGAGCGACGCCCCGCAGGCCTTCGCCAGGGCCGCGGCCTCCGTGCCGTTCAGGTTTCCAGCCACACCTCGTTCGGGTTTGTTTCCATTGATCGGCAGGAGAGCGACATCCGGGTGCTCGACAAGAAGCTGCGGCATTAGGCCGGCGTGCCAGAGGGTGTCCCCGGAATGATACACAGCAAAGTTCCCCAGCCTGATGATGTACCCTAGAAAAAGGCATGCCCCATTGCCGTCGCGCTCCACCGTAGGATGAGCAGAGGCAATCGCCTTGATGACCAAAGGCCCTACTTGGACGGATTCCGTGGCATCGATCGCGATATAGTCGAACTCGGCGCCGGCCAGGCGTTCCTTCGCCATGGCCAGCCCCGATCGGGGAAGGAGAAGCTTCGCACGAGTGCCACTGAGTTTTGCGGCCCTCGCGAGCGGCCCAAGTGTTTCGGGGTCGCAATGGTCGGTATGCATGTGGCTTGCCGCCACGAGCTGTACGAATCCGAGCCGCGCCGGGTCGATGCACCTGGCGGTCATGCGGACGTGTTCTTTCTGCGTGCCCGCATATTTCCGAGTCAGGGAGTCCGAAAGATACGGATCAATAAGCGCATAAAAGCTCCCGCATTTCAGGAGGAAGCCGCTCTGGCCTAGCCACCAAAAATGCAGGGTTCCATCCTCGGGTGCGGACGCAATGTCCGACAGTAGGGCGTCATCGCTTGATGCCGGTACTATCATGTCAACATGACCTCCCTGCCGCAGGTTCGGCCGCTCGATCGGAAGGGGAGCGGCCGGAGCATATGCTTCAGCGCGAAACAGCGAGCTCGCGGATCAGGTTGTCCACTGCTGCATCCATTGCGCGCCCGACGCTCTCCCTAGTGAGTCCACCGATATGGGGCGTGGCCAAGACCCGTGGATGGAGCGCCAGCCTTGGGTCGCGCGGCGGTTCGGAGTCAAAGACGTCCAGCGCTGCGCCCGTGATCCTTCCGGAGTCGAGTGCCGCGAGAAGGGCTTCGGGGTCAAATAATTGATATCGAGCGGTGTTGATTATGAATGCGCCGTGCCTTAACTGGGCGAATTCGGATTCGCCGATCAGGGCGTGGCCGTTCGCGGTGGGCGGGCAGTGAAGGCTTAGGAATTCGGAATGCTCGAGGACCTCGCGCATCGGCGCAAATTTGAAGGCCGCACCGGCAGAGAAGTTATAGTCCGGCAAGGCGTCGTAGGCGATGACCCTGAGGCCGATTCCGACGGCCAGCTCGGCGACAGTTTTGCCGATTCGACCGCAGCCGATGATGCCGAGCGTCCGGCCCTCAAGCTCGACGCCGTTCGGGCGAACCCATCCGCCGGCCTTGAGGCTCGCGTCGCATGCGGTAAGGCCCCGCGCAAGCGCAAAAAGAAAGCCGATCGTCAACTCTGCCACGCCGCGCGCGTTTGCGCCCTCGGCGCGCAAGATAACGATATTCCGTTCCCTGGCGGCAGCGGCGTCGATGCTGTCCACGCCGGTTCCATTTCGGCTGATTGCCCGAAGATTCACGGCAGCCTCGAGCACGCGCCGGGTAATGGGCTCAATGCCTGCTATGTACCCGATGCAACTCGGCAGGAGCTGTATCAGCTCCTCCTCGCTCGGCTGACGGCCCCGTGGCCCGAGTATCACATCGTGGCCCGCAAGGCTCAGCCGCTCCAAGGAGCTGTGCCCTTCCCGGGTCACGGACCGGGGGGTGACCAGGATCTTTCCTTTGTGGGACATGGTTTCAGCTAACGACGACCCTATCGCCAACTTCGTATGCGCGCTTCGGGAATCCATCTTTCTCGATGCCGCCGTAATTATGGCCCGCATCTCCTGGATAGACGCAGAAGCTGATCAACGGCTCCCGTCCCGTGTTGATCGATCGATGGCCCCAATACGGAGGCACGTAGACCATTCGTCCCGGGACTAATGTCTCATGCCGGCAACCGCCATCTGGGGTCATCATCAGCATCAGGCCGGTGCCGCGAAGCGCCAAGTAGATCTCGCCGGTGTTGATGCGCGAATGGTAATGGCCCTTCGTCATAAAGTATTCATTCCCGACAAGGCCGGGCTGCAGCTTGCTGATGCAATACATGAGGTGCCCATATTCACCGGGTATGGGTTTCTCGAAGACCTCGTAGTGCACCGGATTTCCGTCCTTGATTAGCCGTTCCAGTGCTTCCTTGTCGGCATAGTAGCCTTTCATGTCGGAAGCCCTCCGTACAAGGTGCGAGGTCGGATCGAGCATGACCCCCTCGGCGAGGTTGAAGTCCACCGCGAAGGGCTCGATTAGCGAGGTCTCTGGCTTGAGGTAGTTCATCGTAGCTCAGCGATTGGTCCGCGCGATAAGGCTGAGCTCGTCGAATCGCGGACCGCGCGTGGGAATGTCGACGGCGAAGACGTCCGAGATTACCCGGGTCCAGCCATGAATAAAGTAAATCCAGCCGTCCTCAATCAGGAGCCGGCGTATTTTTTCTTGGTTGCGCGCATGCTGAAGGAAAAGAAGATCGCCCCGATAGTTGAATTCCCACACGAGCCCGTTCTTCGGGAAGATGGCGCGGTCGGTTAGCGGCGATCCCGGTGCGTCCTTGCCCAAGCCGGTCGCATTGACGACGAGCGATCCGGGCGGCAGGTCTTTAAGCAGCCCGTCGGCCATGTCCGCCCGCGGGACCTCGTGGCAATCCAGCGGGATTCCGTGCGCCCACGAGCGGCTAAGCTCGCGCAGATGATCCAGGCGGGGCCGGCTCCGGTTGGCCACGAGGATTCGAGACGGGCGGTTCGCGCCATGCTCCGGCCTGCCGAGATGCCAGGCTAGAGCGATTGCTGAACCCCCGGCGCCGAGAATCAGCGCTTCCGTCCGCGTCGTCTGCCAATGTTTGTCCGGAAGGAAAGCATCAAGTGAAAGGCCCACAGACCACGGGTCGCAGGCGCGGCCGAGGAGCCGCCCATCCCGCTTGTAGATGCTGCTCACTTCGCCCATGGCCGCAGAAAGCGGCTCGATCTCGTCGAATTGCTCCCTGCAGGCCTCAAAAAGATCCATCTTGTGAGTCGTTACGAGGGCACCCAGCGACTGCCGGTCGCGCTTTATGAAATCGACAGCCTCCCGGTACCGTGCGGGCTCGTCGTGCAGTTTGAAATCGATGCCCCGAAGCTGGCACTCTCCCAGTCCTAGCGCCTTTGCCCAAAGGGGGAACACCCGGTTTATGGACGACTTTGCGGTCGTCACGCCGATGAAGTACATTGTGGGTCGGTCTGCGGGCTTGTATGCGGGCATGGGAGAATGACATTCAGCTGCCACCGCTCCACTGGTGGAGAGAATTCAGGAGTGCTCCGTACCTGCGGGCCCGCAAGTCCGACACGGCGCCGGCAGTGACGTCAGGCGCGAATACGGCGCCAAGGCCGACCCATTTGTCGACCGTTGCTGCAAGGTCGGCAAACACGCCCGCGCCGCGCCCGGCGAGTAGGGCTAGGCCCATTGGAGCGCCTCCCGACCGTGCAATGCTCACGACACGTGCCTGAAGACGGTCTGCCTTTAGCTGATTCCAGACGCGGCTTTTTTCACCTCCGCCCGTGACGCGAAGCTCGCGAACGACGAATCCGGGGATCGCGGCGACTAGCGCATTCCGATAGAGCGCATATTCAAGGGCCACGCTTTCCAGGATCGAACGATAGAGGGCGCAGGGTTTCGCATCCCAGCTTACGTTCACCCAACCCCCGCGAAGGTCCGGCCAAGCCGGGGACACTCGACCGCCCAAATGCGGGACGAAAAAGGGCAGGTATGAGTCGTGGGTCGAATCGGCGGCCTCGGCGTCGAGCGCCGCCAGGTCCATACGACAGCCCAGGATATCGCGCTGAAACCATTCCAGATTCTGCCCGCCGCCGTTTATATAGGCGTAGGGGTGCCAGAGCCCGGGAATCACCGACCTTCCGCACCCCAAGAGGCGACCCTTGCGGTCAGCCAGAAATGCGTAGGTCGTGGCGCCAAAAACGGAGGCTGTGCCGGCAACGTCGATGCAGATTCCCTCCGAAGCGGCGCCGGCGGCGAGGAAGCTGGCTGAGGTGTCGCCGCAGCCGGCGACGACCGGGGTTCCCGTGCGGAGGCCCGAGTCGGCTGCCATCGCCGTCGTCACGCCCCCGACGACCGACTCCGGTGCGACGATCGCGGGGAGTTTGGCGGGATCGATTTCGAAGCGGCGGCACAGTTCGGGGTCCCATACGCGCCTGCGGTTGTCCGCAAAACCGGAAAAATGGATATAGGTGTCGTCAATGAATGCGTGGGCCGCGTCGAGACCGCAGAGCCTCATTGCCACGTAGGCGCCCGGCTGGACGAATGCGCGGATCCGCGCATATTGGTTCGGTTGTTTCTGCTTCCACCAGAGGATCTTAGGTCCATGGTTGAAGCTCGGGACGTTGCCGCACTTTTCCAGGATCTCGTCGCCGGCATCCCGCTGCATAACCGCGATTTGCGGCGCGCAGCGAGTGTCGAGCCATGAATCGTAGTGGGTCACGGCCAGACCGTCGGCTCCGACACCGATCACGCCTGCCATCTGTCCGCCGACGGCGACGGCCGCGATATCCGAGGGCGCCCGCCGTGATTGTTTGAGGCAGGCGCGGATGGTCGGCAGGGCCGCCCCAAGCTGCGATTCGGGATTCTCCTCCACCAGGCCGGGCGCGGGCCGGTGGGGCTGAGAAGCCTCGAAGGCCTCCGACAGACACTCGCCCGTCTCGTCGTAAAGCGCGGTCTTGGTACCCTGCGTACCTACGTCGATGCCAAGCAGCAGTCGCATGACGCGCCTAGCCGCCGAATGCGATGCGGGCCTTTAGTCCGCCGCCTTCGGCTGCCTTTGTGATTGCGGTTTTGATCGCGGACAACGGCTGGACGGAAGTGATCAGATCCTCCACGCGTAGGACTCCCTCGGTGATCAGGTCGAGCGTCTTTTGGAAGTGCCTTAGGCTCTGGCGGGTCGTTCCCGTAACAAGGAGCTGCTTGTAATGGATTAGATTCGTGTCGAGTGGGACGACGGACTTCCCCTTCGGCAGGCCGCCAAAGAAGATTACCCGACCGTTCACGGCTGCCAGCTCGAGGGCAAGTGCCTGCATGGACGCCACGGGGCACGCCGTGATCACTACGTCCGCCCCAGCGTTTCCTGTGAGCCGCGCAAGCTCGGAACTCGGGTCGCCGCATATGGTGATGAAACTCGGATCAATGCTGCGCGCCAGCGCCAGCCGGTCCTCGTGGACGTCGTTGACGATCACTTTGGCGGCTCCGACGGTGCGTGAAAGCTTTGCATGCATCAGGCCTATCGGGCCGGTGCCGATGATGAGCACGACGTCGCCTGGTCCCGTCCGCGCCTTCTCATAGGCGTTATAGACACAGGCCATGGGTTCGGTCAGTGCCGCCGAAGCAAAGCTCACATGGTCGGCGATTGGGAAGATGTTTCCCTGCAGCACAGCCTCCCTGGGAATCCGCACGAATTCCGCGAATGCGCCGTGCTCGTGGATGCCCAAGGCGCGGTAGCCGGGGTCGAGGTGTCCTTCGCCCATGACGACCAGCTTGCTGCTGACCGGGTTGTAATTGGGGGCGACGCAGACCCTCTGGCCCACATTGTAACCCGTGACGCCATCGCCGATCTCTGCGATGGTCCCGGCCATCTCGTGGCCGATGACCAGCGGCTTATGGGGCGATGCAAACGCGTGGCCGTTCTTGAACATCCTGATGTCAGTGCCGCATACCGAGGCGCTCATGGTGCGGAGCAGGACCTCGCCCGGCCCGATCTTCGGAACCGGAAGCTCTTCAAAGCGAATGTCGTCCCTGTCGTAAAGCAGCGCAGCTTGCATGGAAGTGGTTAGATGGACTCGATTTCCAAGCCAAAGATAGGGGCTGTGATCTCGATCTCCGGCATTTGGTGGCCGGTCATCAGGATGTAATGATGGGAAGCGAGGTGCGTCATCAGCTTCGGCCCATTGGCGACCCGGACGACGCCTCCGTTCAGGCAGTCGGAGCCGGGATACTGAGCGTAGCCCTCGAGCTCGCCCTCTGCGACGGTTATCCGGTCGAAATTCGGGTGGATCTTAGCGAGCGTGATGGAGCCCTCCGGAAGGCGTGCATCCATGACCGCGGCGTTCTCGTCGACTATCGACAGCACCTTCGGCTTAAGCTCCCAACTCGTGGCAAATGTCTGGGGGACGACCCCGAGATATCCACAATGGGCGACCAGTATGTAATCGCGCGGGTCTCCCTTGACCTTCGGAAAGTTTGAGATCCGCTCGTGCTTCAGGGCGGCGTCGCCGAGTAGAAACGGATATAGATTGGTCATCACCACGGGCGCCCCCAAGGACCGGTGCAGGATGAACTTTGTCAGCATCGAGACGGTGTCACCCTCGCAGCCCCAGATGAAACCGCCTTCCATGTAGAGGCGATTCCAGGCGAGGCACGGAGTGGTGTCGGAGAAATGCGACTCGTTCAGGCAGTTGATTCCCACTGCCCGGATGTTCGGGTCGGCGTCGAGGTCCTGACGCACCGCTTGGTAGAGCTTGGTCGCGCTATTGAGCGAGTGCCTGCTGACTCCCCTCGTCGGCACCTTCCACTCCCGATTGGTGGCTTCGGCTCCGTCGTCGGGGAGGGCCTTCGCCCGTGCCCCCAGTTCCTTGAAGCTCCTCTTCTCGATCGTTATGCCGAACTTTCGCATCATGCGTTCCGTACACTCGCTTTCCCACCAGTAGAACCGCTTGAAAATGGGCGCCTGCTGCCCTTCGCCCGGGTTGTCCTGGTAGACGAGAAACTTTGCCTGGCTCAGCTCGCGACGAACTCTCAATGCTGCGATCACCGCATGGGTTTGCTGGAGGCTGTACGGGGCAATCGTAGCGATCCCCGCCTCGCGTAGGTATGTGATCAGCTCCCAATCCCACATCGAGAGGGTCCCGACGTCCGATGTCACAATCAGGATAGGGCGGTCCAGTTTCTTGAAATTCTCAACCTGACGATAGCCTTCGCCGAGGAGCTGGGGGAAAATCACGGCGTCGCATTTCGGTACCCGGCCCCCCAGGGGAACCGGTGGAAGGAACTCTGCTTTGTCGCCAAGCAGGCGTTCCAGGATCTCAAGCTGGAGGTCGAATCCGGCATCGCGGCCCGGTTTGAAAAAGATGGGGACAATTGAGACCTTCATGGTACTGCGAGTGTGACAGGCTTCCGCTCGATGATTGACCTGTTGCCTGCGTTGACGACGGCGACGGCCGCGCGTCCGTCCATCCCGCTTGCGCGCGGCTTCTTTCCCTCCCGGATGCACGCGACGAAATCGATGTCCTCGGCGACGTAGGCGTCACGGAAGAGGCCCGTCCACGACAGAATCGAAGGGCGCCGAAGCTCCTTTTCCTTCGTGCATACCAGCGTCTCGTTTCCATTCAGCTTGCCGATCGTTATTAGTCCGTGGGTCCCCAAAATCTCGCAGCGGGCGTCGTATGCGTATTGCGCTCCCTGTGCCCCGCTGATGCATCCCTGTGCGCCACTTGCCATGCGTGCGGTCAGCAGGACCTGGTCATAGAAGTCGGGATGGCTTTTCCGCGCCTCGGGCGTCCTATAGTTGCCCGCAAGCGCATAGACCTCGGTGAATTCGCTGGCGGTGAACCATCGCAGGCTGTCGATGTCGTGGCTATTCACCTCGGCCAGTGGGCCGTTGCTCTTCGCGAGATCGAACATCCAAGGACGGGGTTGACTCGGGCCGTGGGTGAGGGTTTTGACCTGCACGACCGCCCCGATCTCCCCAGCGTCAACACGGGACTTGGCGGTGACAAAGCTCTCGTCGAAGCGCCTCATGAATCCGATCTGAAGGACGACCCCAGTCTTTCCCACCGCCCGGATTATCGCGTCGCATTCCACGGAATCCATGGCCATGGGTTTCTCGCAGAGGATGTGCTTCCCAGCCGCCGCCGCCGCCTCGGCTATTTCCCGGTGAACCGACGTGGGTGTAGCGATCACCACGGCATCGACCTTCGGGTTGTCGAGCACCTTGCGGTAATCCGAGCTTGCCACACTGACCGGGAAATCACGGGCGGCTGCACTTAGAATCTCGGGGCTTGGATCGGCAAGGGCCACGATGTAGGCGCCCGGAACCACGCTCGCGAAATTCTGAGCGTGAATCATTCCGGCGCGCCCGGCTCCAATTATGGCGATTCCGATTTGCTGAGGTGACATTCGGTGTCGATAGGGGTTAAACTAGCATAGCAGGCCTTCCAACCGCGAACAATGCACTAATGCGCAATTTAGTTATACTACAACGTATCCTAGGCGCTGCTGGCTACGGACGGCGCAAGCACGTGCACGCGGTAACCGCCTCGGGCCTTGTAATAGAACAGCAAGGCGATGTACGCGCACAGCATCGCGGTGGGAAACATCGCCGCTGTGCGCAGGGCGCCCTTCTTTGCCACGACGGTGATCGCTTCGATCTGCTGAAGGTCGCGAACAGGGGCCTTGTTGAGCGCATCCTGGTCCAGGGCAAGATAGTTCCCGAAGATGCTGTGCTTCGCGATTGTTAGATAGTCCGTATGCAGGGTGGTGCCTGATGCGGCATCATGCGCGAGCAGCTCCCTGTCGATCCGGCGGTCCTGGACGTTGCCTAGAAAGACCATACCGACGCTGAGACCAAGCATGCCCACTCCGCCAATGCTGTTCATTGTGAGCGCTCCTCCCTTGGGAAACTGGTCGCCGACCACGCCGATGGTAGTGGACCAAAAGTAGGCTTTTCCCAAACCGTAGATCGTTGCTGCAAGCAGCACCCCAATTCCCACCGCATACGAAAGGCTCATGAGTCCCAGGGCCGCCAGCGTCGCGCCGCCAGCCAGAATGGCGAAGGGGGAGAACCTGTGCGAAAAAAAGCCCGCATTGAGGCGCAGGAACGTCATTATCGCCGCGGTGTAGACTAGGACCCATCCAGCGTGCAGGCCGATATGGCGCATCTCGGGACCCATCAGGTCGGTTATCCAGCTGTCCACGCCGAGCTCCGTGGTCGCGAGCGGGATCATTATGAGGAGCAGAATAAAGTAGACGCCCCTTCCGAGCGATCGGACGTAGACGCCGAACGCCGCCGCGACGACGACGGCCGGAAGCAAGGGCCAGACAAACTTACCGGTCTCGATTCCCAGGATCCCGTCACACACCTGCAATGAAATGAGGTACACGGCCACGAATGCCCCTAGCGCGCCGAAATCCGAGAGCATTTCCCGGTAGGTGACACCGGCTGCGACGCGTTCGCTGACAGGGAAATGCGTGCCTATCAGGATGATAGCGTAGACCGCTGTGGGAATGAGGGTGAGCGCCACTTTCACCCGCCAGTCCACGATGCCAAGCGAGATGCCAATGACTCCCGCGAGAACCATGCCGCCCGGCCAACCCGCATGCAGAAAATTCAGCCACTTGACCTTTTCACGCGGATACATCGCCGAGATCGTTGGGTTGATATAAGCTTCAACCGTGCCGTTCGAGAGGGCGAAGAGAAACGTGCCCCAGTACAAAGCGCGCGCGCTGTGCGCCGTGAGGAGAACCGCCGTTGACGCCAGATGCAGGGCGAGTCCAATCATCGCCGCGCTTCTATATCCGATACGGTCGATTATCAGGCTTAGGATGAAGATGCTGAATGCGAACGGCCAGAAGCCCACTCCGAGGATCTCACCCTTCTCGGTCTCGCTGAGGTTGAATTGGACCTGCCAGGCATCGATGACCTGGGTTCGGATAATAAAGCCGAAGGCGCAGGTCACCATGGCGAAAAAGCATCCCCAGAACACTCGGGAGTCATTGGGGGAACGGAGAGGGGTTTTCATGAGGTACGCATTAGTATATTTTACTTGCGCACGCTTCAAAATTGAAAACTGTTTGCTGGCAATCCCAAAAGAGGCGCGTGTTTCTCTGTCAGAATACTTGTGGCCCGGCATATCCCGCCTTTCTTTTCCCCATGAAAATCGGCATCGATAGCTACTGTTACCACCGCTTCTTCGGCGAGGTGTATCCCATGCAGAAGCCGGCTCGCGAGAGCTATACCATGGAGCGTTTTCTGGATCGCGCGCATGAACTCGGCTGCGACGGCGTGTCATTGGAAAGCTGCTTCTTTCCCGAGTTCGGGGCCTCATACATGAAGTCGCTTCGCGACCAGCTGGACAAGCATGGATTTGATCGGGTCTATGCGTGGGGGCATCCTGACGGGCTCGAGGCGGGAGCGAGCAAGGATGCCCTCGCGGATATGATAAGGCATATTGAGCACGCCGCTGCCATTGGCGCTCCGGTGATGCGTGTTGTCGGAAGTAGCCTCATGTTTCGTTTTGCGCCGCACGAGCCGCAGCTTAAGATTCTGGCCGAATCGTTCAGACGCGCGGCGCTGATTGCTGGCCGGAAAGGGATACGCCTAGCGGTCGAGAACCACATCGACTATGATTCGGAGGAGATCAAGTGGCTGATTGACGCCGTGGACTCGGAATATTTCGGCGTGAATCTCGACACAGCGAATTTCGTCCGCGTTCTCGACGACCCCGTGGAGGCCACCCGCAAGTTGGCAAAGCATGTCTTTGCGACGCACGTTAAGGATGTCGTCCCGGTAAAGGGGGTGAGCGTTCGCGAATGGTATTACTTTTCATCCGTGGCTGCTGGCAAGGGCTTGGTCCAAATCAGGGAGATCGCCCAACTCCTGAAGGATGCCGGCTACAAGGGATTTCTAGCGTTCGAGACCGATATGCCGCATCCCGATTACGAAGATCAAGAGGAGCGGATGATCGAGGAGAGCGTGCAATACCTAAAGGAAACGGCATCCAATCTTCGCTAGGCATTCCTATCCCATTATGAAGCCGGAGCTGCGTATAGCGATCATCGGTTACAACTTCATGGGCAAAGCCCATTCGAATGCCTGGCTCCAAGCCGCCAGGTTCTTCGATCTTGATGCTCGGCCCGTATTGCAGGTCGCCTGCGGGCGCGATGCCGCGGCTGTGAGGGCGTTTGCCGACCGATGGGGTTGGAGGCACGTTGAGACTGACTGGCGCAAGGTCGTCGAGCGCGACGATGTCGACGTGGTAGACATCTCGCTGCCGCAGCATCTCCACCATGACGTCGCTATCGCGGCGGCGCGGGCAGGCAAGCACCTCTTCTGCGAAAAGCCCATGGCGCTTTCGGTCGCGGAGGCCGAGGACATGCTGCAGGAAGCCCGCATCGCCGGGGTTAAACACTACCTCAATCACAACTACCGGCGTGCGCCTGCCGTTCAGCTTGCGCGAAAGCTCATCGACGAGGGGCGTGTCGGCCGAATCTTCCATTGGCGCGGGACGTACCAACAGGACTGGATCGTCGACCCGAAGTTCCCCCTTACCTGGCAACTCCAGCGCGAGACAGCCGGTGCTGGGCCGCACATTGACCTCAACTCCCACAGCGTGGATCTGGCCCATTTTTTGGTTGGCGGCATACGGACCGTCTCATGCCTGACCGGCAATTTCATCAACGAACGGCCCCTGGCTGCAGGCGCTGCCACGTTCAGTTCGGGCGGGGGTATGAAGAAGGCCGAAATGGGCAAAGTGACCGTAGAGGATGCCGCTCTGATGATGGCTGAGTTCGAAAACGGGACGCTGGGGTCATTTGAGGCAACCCGCTTCGCGTCCGGGCGAAAGAATCGGAACGCCTTTGAAATCTACGGCAGCGAGGGAAGCCTGTCATTCAACCTCGAACGGATGAACGAGCTGGAATTCTACTCACGGGGCGAGCCGCCCCACGCGCAGGGCTTCCGCACGATCCTCGCTACTGAGGCCTGCCACCAGTATGTGTCCAATTGGTGGCCCCCCGGGCACATTCTGGGTTACGAGCACACCTTCGTGCACGCCGTCCGAGACTTCGTCCAAGCGGTGGCGCACAACACCGCGATCGCACCCGACTTCTCCGATGGGCTTAGGTGCATCAAGGTGCTCGAAGCCGGCCTTATCTCCGCAGCCTCCGGAAAACGCGTGGCGATCGTATAATCGTCGCTGCCCGCGGTGACCAGCTGGGGTGCGCCCCAGGGCCTAGGCCGCGAATCGCATTGTCCGCCGAAACACTCCGGGCGTAAGCCCCGTGCGCTTCTTGAAGAAACGCACTAGATATTCCTGATATTGGAATCCAGCCAATTCTGCGATCTGCGGCAAAACAAAATCTGTCTCCAAAAGCAGCTGACGCACCCTGCGAAAGCGCATCTCCTGTATCTCCTCCAAAGGGGTGCGATTGATGAACCTCGCAAACTTCTTCTCCAGCGCCCGCCGTGACATTCCCGATGCACGTGCAACAGCGTCGACGTCGACATCCTTGCAGGCATTTTCGCGGATAAACCTGATCGCCTTTGTGACGCGCGGATCGCCGGTAGCGAGGACATCGGATGACTGCCGCACCACGACATGGCCGGGTTCAAAGAAATAATTCTTATTTGCGACCTTAGCTCCGCGCATCATCTTGCTGAGCATTGATGCCGCCTCAAATCCGAGGATGTGGCCATTCTGGTCGAGGCTTGATAAGGGAGTGCTCGCCACCTCGCAAAGGACCGGGTCGTTGTCGACGCTCACGATCGCGATATCGTCCGGCACCCGGAGTCCCGCACGACGGCAGGCATCTAGGACCTGCACCCCCTGAGTGTCATGGGTGACCATTATTCCGATCGGCAACGGTAGCGTCCTAAGCCAATCGGCGATCTGTTCCTCCTCGTCCTCCCATGAGAGTCCGGGGTCAGCAAGAATCGGACGAATGGCGATATTGGCAACACCGTGCGTGTTTAGCGTCCGGACGAATGACTCGCGGCGGACCTGTTCCCAGCCCTTCGCCCCCGGAACCCCAACGTAGGCGAAGTTTCTGAATCCGCGCTCCAAGAAGTGGTCGGCAATGCGCTGCGCGATCAAGTGCTGGTCGGCAAATACCGTGGGAAAAAACGGCCGGTCGTGAAGATGCCTCAGGCTGACTACCGGGATACCTCTGGCTGCAGCGGTACGGCAAAGACTCATGTCGAGGCTACGCGTGATAATGCCATCGCCTTCCCAATTCGCGAGCCAAGCGGGGTCAGGATCGTTCTGGCTCCGCTCGGTCGTGTAAACCAGCCAGTCGGGATGGAGGCGAAGATAGTGGCCAATCCCTCGGAGTATCTCGCGGCCATAGATCTTGGAGGTCTCCACGATTAGGGCGACATGTTGCGGACGACGGTGCTTCCTGGTGCGCTCGCTCATCGTGCGCTAAAGATCAATTTTATTGCGCCAAATGTCAATGCAATAAGCGCGGAAACTTGTTAGGTTGTCGGGGTCATCGGAGCACCCCAAGCCCCACTTCCCCCCTAAATTGTTCTCGGTCGACCGGGCGGCTGCGTAAGCCGCATTCAACGCCCAAGCTCAATCCAACATCTAAAATCCGGCACAGCCTCGCAAGGTTGCGAAGCCTCTAGCAACCGCCGTTGACAAAAATTAGAAACAATCCCGACACCGCACCAACTCCAATGAGACCAAACATAAAATCCACGCTAAGCCTAGTCCTCGGCGCAATCGCGCTTGCAGCGCCCGCCTCAGTGATTGCACAGACTACGACCGCGAACCCAGCGTCAAGCCAGGATACGACGACCCCGTCGGCAAGCCAGGAACAGCCGATCCAACTCAGCAGTTTCAACGTCGAGAGCACAAAGGATTACGGGTACCGTGATGCCAATTCGATCACAGCAACGGGAATGGCGACGCCGATTCTCGATACACCGGTAATGATCTCAGTGATGACCGACCAGTATCTCTCGGACACGGCTTCCTTTCAGATCGTGGACGCTCTCAACACCCTCCCCGGTGTCGAAACCGCCGCAAGGCAGGACGTGCCATTCCCGACGATCGTCCGTGGATTCACGGTGGCTCCGCAGATAAACGGATACGATCTATACGCGCTTAACCAAGGTGGCTCGGGCGCATCGTTCGGAATCGAGCGCGTCGAGGTCATCGAAGGGCCCTCGGCTGTCTTTAACGGAGATATCCCGCCTGGTGGCGTGGTTAACGTGATCTACAAGACGCCGTCATTCACCCCAAGTTCCTATATAGAGGGCATGTACGGCAGCTGGGACTATCAAAGCGTGGAAGTCTTCGCCACGGGACCGCTTATTCCGAATAAGCTTTCGTACCTTGTCGACGCCTACGGCAGGAACAGCAACGCCTGGACCGATTATACCAACACGAACGAGAAAAGCATCATCCTCGGCGTCACCTACAAGCCTTTCGACGCTGTCACCCTGACCGTAAACTACCGGAACTTCGACCGGTCAGCTCAGGTATATGGCGCCATCGCAGAAACGCATCAGGGCTTTCAGACTTCCGGATTGCCATGGAACACCAATATCGCGACCTGGGTTCAGCAAACTTACGGATTCAATTCGCCGACATTCACCGAGGACGTCGCGCCCAGCTATTATCCGGGCGGATATAAGTACAACGGCAACGGTCCGCAAAACTTCCAGAGAAATCCAGCCAGGACCTTTAATCCCGAACTCACGATAAAGGTAAACGACCATCTGGAGCTTCGAAGCGGATTCCAGTACTTTAGTGAGACTTATGCGGCGCTGGGCGATGTCGGCGGCATCTATGACGTCGGACCGGGTCCCCAAGGTGAGCTCGGGGTTGACGCTGGAGCGTACTATTACACGAGTGAGGAGTCGGCTATTGAATTCAAGGAAGAAGCCGCGCTGCATTTTGACACGGGCCCAGTCAATCACTCGCTTCTTGTTGGATTCCAATATGAAAATGCGCACGGGCTGAGTTCCTTCGCCGAGAAAACGCTCCAGCAGCCATACAATTATTACACCGATGGACCTTCAATGCTGAGAACCCAGCTCGATTCTGCCTATCCTGACGAGAGTTATCTTACGCTGGGAAACCCCTATGATGCGGGCCGGGTCTATGGGTACTACGTGGCCGAGCAGGCTTCGGCATTTGACGGTCGCGTGCACGTTCTGCTGGGGGCTCGGTACACAGAGGAGGCATCAAGCATTACCACGTCAAAAACAACTCCGGAATTCGGACTGTTATTCAAACCGTTTCCCAAGGGGTCAATCCTGCAGAACACGAGCATCTTCGCAAATTACTCTGAATCGTTCACGCCCTCGGGCGCTGTGGACGCGTATGGGCACGATGTTCCGCCTCAGTTGGGAACCGGAAGGGAGATAGGCATCAAGACGGACTGGTTCGACGGAAGACTCTCAGGAACGCTTTCCTTCTTCCGCGACAATTTAGCAAACATCGCCGAGGAGGACTTCATCCTCGAGCAACAGACGGGCAAATCCCCCCTCTACGATCTGGGCGCTGACGAGATATCGGAGGGCGCCGAACTGGACTTAGTTTGGACTCCAACGCGCAATTTTCAAATCGGGTTTAACGACACCTATCTTCCCGACTGCAAAACGGTCGCTTTCCCGAGTGTGCCCCAACAGGTCGGTGTTCGCCTCCCGCTTGTCCCCGTCGAGCGCGCCAATTTATACGGCAAATACACATTCACCACAGGTTCATTTAAAGGTCTGTACGTAGGCGGTGGTTTGGTCGGCCAGACCACTGACCAAGGGGTTTATGTCGGAGAGTGGAACTTCGGCGTGCACATGCCGGGCTTTGTAATGGGCCAGGCGTTTCTCGGTTACCAAACCGTCGTTTTCGGTCGGAAGGTGGATTACAAGGTCAATATACATAACTTGTTCGATCGCTCAGGCTTTTCATGGGATCCCACCGTGCCCCAAGACCCGACATCATTCTATTTTACGGTGAGGGTATCACTGTAACCGCGGCATGAAGTGAGTAATAGGTGGTAGACAATCAGAGTGCGATCTCTGACGCCCGCGCCTAATAGCGCGGGCGTTTTCGTGTTGCTTTAAACGACCCTCTCACTGGCCAATGGACAAAATAGCCCGCTCCGCCCCACCTCCCTTCGCAAGAGAGGGAATGATGAGTATTGATGAACGACTTTTGGACCAAGTGCTTTAACGAAGGCAATCGAACACCTGATCGACATCTTGCGTCCCTCATCAAAACCAGTTGACGGCGCCACTCCTGCAAGGAGCGGTGCATGTTCACGATGGCCAAGATCAAGGATGGAGGAACCTATCTCGAGCGACACCTGGCCGCTAACGACTACTACTGCGAAAACGAATCGGTGGTAGGCAAATGGGTAGGTGAAGGAGCCAGACGACTAGGCCTGGACCAGGACATCAGAGCCGGAGACAAGTCCTTCGAGAGCCTTAGGAACAACCGAGTCCCCGACGGCACCGAAAAGCTGACCCCCAGGGACAGCTCGAACCGGGTCAAATTCTTCGACTTCCAGTGCAGCGCCCAGAAGTCGGTCTCGGTCATGGCGGTGACGCTCGGCGACACCCGCCTTCTCGAGGCCCACGATGCCGCGGCAAAGCTGGCATTTGCCGAGCTCGAGAAGTTCGCGGCAAGGCAGGCCAGCACCGCCCTAACCCGCATTAATATCCCGACCGGCAACGTCGTTGCCGCCTCCTTCCGTCACACCGCCTCCCGTGCCCTGGATCCCCAAGTCCACACCCACTTCGTAACCGCCAATGCCACCTGGGACGAACGGGTCAGGGACTGGCGTGCGCTGACAGAGTTCGAGATGGTCTCCGCCATCCGCTACGCCGGGAAGGTCTACCAGAACGAGATGGCCCGCTCCTGCCGGGCCCTGGGCTACGAAATCACCGAATCCCGCGACAACCGAGGCACCGTGACCGGATTCGAGATTCGCGGCGTGCCGGCGGAGGTCTGCCGGCGCTTTTCCAAGCGCCGTGCCCAAATCGAGCTGGGGATCGCCAAGTTCATCGAATCCCATGGCCGCGAGCCCGCCAGCGGCGAAATCCACGCGATCGCCGTCTCATCCCGGGATCGCAAGCTCGCCGCCAGGCGGATCATTTCACGTCTGATCCTTCCTTGGCGCCCCCAGAGTATGATGTGTGGGCGCGCCTGGGCGATAGAACGCCAAAGGATGCTTCTTTCCCGCCAACCTTTGAAACACCGCCTCCGCTTCCCGGACCTGACCTTCGGTCAGATGGGTATGGACGGACTGATCGCCAGAGTCGATTTGATGCGCCTTTATCTCAAGAGCCGCCTTTTCGGCTGCGGCCTCTTCGCGAGTCTTGAAGTTCCTGCGAATCCGAACGGAACCCAGAAGGCCCGACACTCGCCAAGACGTGGCACCGTTCCTGTTACTGAACCGGCAAATGGAGAATTTTGTTTTCACGAGTAGGTTGCCACGTCAACAAGGCAACCTAACCTCGGTAAAAAACTAACCTGCTGAGTTGCAGCCGCTTAAATTGGTGCCCCCGCCCGGACTTGAACCGGGACAAGCGGTTTAGGAAACCGCTGCTCTATCCAGTTGAGCTACGGGGACTTATGTAAAGACAGATGGGCGATGATTCAACACCATCGTTTTTTTCGGCAC
>Ga0302325_10005330_pt1 | contig 29297 bp, 26 predicted proteins | sample Palsa_T0_2_FD_201948 | JGI IMG/M metagenome (GOLD analysis project Ga0302325, IMG submission 201948) | Peat permafrost microbial communities from Stordalen Mire near Abisko, Sweden - Palsa_T0_2 | ecosystem: Environmental > Terrestrial > Soil > Palsa > Peat permafrost | place: Sweden: Abisko...
CGGCCTGGACGGCTGACCTGACGGCCGACGGCTTCACCGCCGAGCAGATCGCGAGGCGGGTACGCCGGGGCGATCCGCTGCGCCGGGCACCGCTCATCATCGTGCCGTGCCTGGTCGCTGAGGCTGCTCACGCGTATCCCGACGCGCGCCGGAACGCCTCCGAGCGCGCGATGTTCCTGGTCGCGATGGGCGCTGCGATCGAGAACCTGCTGGTCGCACTCGCAGTCGAGGGCCTGGGCTCGTGCTGGATTTCCAGCACGCTGTTCTGCCGCGATGTCACCGTGCGGGCACTCGGCCTGCCGGCTGACTGGGAGCCGATGGGCGCGATCGGCGTCGGCCACCCGGCGGCGCCGGCAGCTGACCGCCCGGCCCGCGACCCCGATCAGTTCACCACGCTGCTCTGAGATCTGGCCCGTGCCTGAGCCGCCCGTGCCTCACCCGCCCGTGCCTGAGCCAGCCGCCCGGCCGGGCATGCTGGCCCTGCTGCGCGGCAATGCCGCGTTCCGGTCCCTGTGGGCCGCAAGGCTGCTGTCTTTCCTGGGCGACAGCGTCGGCCTGATCGCGCTGCTCCTGTACACCGCGGGTCATTACGGCACCGGACTCGCGGTCGCGCTGCTGATGATCGCCGGGGATTTCGTGCCCAGCCTGCTCAGCCCGGTCGCGGGCGTCGTCAGCGACCGGTGGGACAAGCGCGCCGTCATGGTGAGCTGCGAGATCGTCCAGGGTGCGGTCATCGCCGTCGTCGCGCTCACACTGCCGTCCCTGCCGCTTCTGCTGGTGCTCGTCGCGGTCCAGTCCTGCGTCGCTGCCGTATTCCAGCCAGCGTCCAGGTCCGCCGTTCCCGCCCTGGTACCGGATGCCGACCTGGAGCGTGCCAACTCCGCCATCGGATTCGGCACGAACGGCATGGACAGTGCCGGGCCGCTCGCCGGCGCGGCGCTGCTGGCCTGGCTGTCCGTGCGCGATCTGCTGCTGATCGATGTCGCCACGTTCGCGGTCTCAGCGCTGCTGCTGCTGACTCTGCCCGCGGCGGCCCTGCTCCGGGCACCAGGGCCAGCAGCTGCCGCAGCCACGGCCGGTCAGGCCGCGCCCGCCGGCGGCCGGGCCGCGGCGAGCCCGCGGCAGGTGCTGCGCGCAGCCGGCGAGGGCCTCGCCTATCTCTGGCAGGACAGGGTGCTCCGGGTCATCACGCTGGCGTTCTGCGCGGTCGTCCTGTTCAACGGCGTCGACGACGTGGCGCTGGTGTTCCTCGCCAGGCACACGCTGCACGGCAGCAACTCGGCCGCCAGCCTCGTCTACGCCGGAGCCGGCCTCGGCCTGCTGGCCGGGTTCCTGCTGCTGGCCAGGGCCGCGCCGCGGCTGGCCGTGCCGCTGCTGATCCTGGCCGGCTACGCGGTCAGCAGCCTCGGCAACCTGCTGACCGGGCTCGCCGCCACGATTCTGGCCGCGCTCGGTTTCCAGGTCATCCGCGGGCTCGGGATCGCGGCCATGGATGTCGGGCACAGCACGCTGATCCAGCGGCTTGTCCCGCCCGGCCTGCTCGGCCGCGCGTTCGGCAACGTCTACGGTGCCGTCGGCGCGGCCGCCGGGCTGTCTTATCTCTTCGGCGGGCTGCTGCTGGATGCCACGAATGCGAGGGTCACGCTCATCGTCGCCGGGACCGGGGGGCTGGCCGCCGCCGGGGTGGCCGCGCTCGTCCTGCCGCGCGCCCTGCGCGACGAGCGCGCCCGGCGCACGTGACCGGCCGCGGGATGCCTAGATCGTATCGATGAGCCAGGTGAGCTGCCGCTCGCTCTCAGCCGGAGTCTCTGCCTCGGCGCTCAGGCTGTTCATGACCTCGCGGTAATGGTCGATCTCCTCCGGACGCTCCAGGTACAGCGCGCCGGTGAGCTGCTCGATGTAGACGATGTCAGGCAGGTCAGCCTCGGCGAACCTGAGGATCGCGAACGAGCCGCCGGCCGCCGAGTGCCCGCCACGGTCAAACGGCATGATCTGGAGCGTTACCTGCGGAGACTCGACCAGCTCGATGAGACGCCGCAGCTGGCCGCGCATGACCTCGCGGCCGCCGAGCGGCCGGCGCAGCGCGGACTCGTCGATCACCGCCCAGATTTTCGGGACCAGGCCCGGCCTGCTGAGAATCTGCTGGCGCTGAAGCCGGAGGCTGACGCGCCGGTCGATCTCGGCGGGCGACGCCGCCCGGTGGCCGAGCACTGTTACCGCCCGCGCGTAGTCCTCCGTCTGGAACAGGCCGGGCACGAACTGCAGCTCATACGTCCTGATCAGCGACGTGGCCTGCTCCAGGCCGACGTACGTCTCGAACCAGTCAGGCAGCACGTCGTCGTACCTGGCCCACCAGCCGGGGGTGTTGGCGTTCTGGGCCAGGGTCAGCATGCGATCGCGCACCTGCTCGTCGGTGACCCCGTACAAAGTCAGCAGGTCAGCGACGTCCCGCTCCTTGAATCCGACCCGGCCGTGCTCGACCCGGCTGATCTTGGAGCGGGACGCCCTGATCTCGTAGCCTGCTCGCTCAGGCGTGATCCCGGCAGCCTCGCGAAGCTTGCGCAGCTGGCCGCCGAGTAGCATCCGGACAACTGTGGGCCCGCTTGCGAGGTCGGCAGCGCTGAGCTCGTCCTGGGGCTCGTCACCTGGCTCCCGGTCCACGCTCACGATCGCTCCCGCGCGACACGGCAGCGCGCACGTCCCGCCCCGCCATGCCAGTCACCTGCTCCGCCCTGACCTGCGCGCGGTCATTAACCTGCGCCAATGTCATAGTGACGCGAAGCAGGCGAACCGCACGCTCTGAGCACGCTATCACCTGGTACGCGCACTATCGGGAGCGCTGTGGCCGTACTGTCACATTTTTCTCGGCAGTACCGGTCAGGCTAGGTCGTCGAACTCGCCGTTCCTGACGCCGGCCAGGAACGCCGCGATCTCGGCCCTGGTGTAGACCAGTGCGGGGCCGCCTGGCTCGCGGGAGTTCCGCACGGCGACCTGGCCGTCCGGCAGCGCGGCTGCCTCGACGCAGTTGCCGCTCGGGTTGCTGGCGGTGCTCTTGCGCCATTCCAGATTCCCGAGGACATCGGCTGCCATGCCATTCATGATCTGCATGTTCTCTCCCAAGTCGCCTATCTGCGACGTTGACTTTGCAAATGCACGTGCAACTGCACACAACGGCTGCAGCTTAGCGCGCTCCGGGGGCGCTAACAATGCAAATGCACGTGCAGACGACACTTGCGACAGCCCTGTGCATGGGGCAGGATGTCGCTAATACAGCCGATTTTCCGATGTTCGCGCGCCGGGTGCACGTCGTCGCCGCGTGACCTGAGCCGACCTCCCGGGAACAGCGATGACCACGCCGTCCGCTCAGCTGGCGCCCGTGACCGGCGCCGACTGGCCATGGCTGCAGTCAGCTATCCAGATGGCCTGCCGGTCCTGTCAGGGCTGGCCGTCAGGGCCTGGTGCACCGGGCAGCGTCTGGACCGCGACACCGCGGGTCGCCACGCGCAAGCCGGCGCCGGCTCCGCACTCGATTGCACACTCCCGGACGTTCGCGCTGCGGACCATGCACCGATGGGGCGAGGCCAGCCGCGCGGACGATGTGGCCGCGGTCGTCTCCGAGCTCCTCGCCAACGCCGTCAGGCACGCGCTGCCGCGGGCACGGCAGGCGAGCGGGAGCGTCCCGCCCTGGCCGGTCCGGCTCGGCCTGCTGCACGCCGGGCCCTACGTCGTCTGCGCGGTCGCTGACCCGAGCCCGTCCGAGCCCGCGCTCCGGCAGCCGGACTGGCTGGCGGAGTCCGGCCGCGGCCTGCTTGTCGTGGCCTCCCTGAGCGACCAGTGGGGCTACGGCCTGGCGCCCGCGGCCCTGGGCAAGGTCGTCTGGGCCGCCTTCGCATCGGCATCCGGCCGGCCCTGACCGCAGCGCGCGGCTCCGGCAGCGGGCTTGCGGCGCGGAGCCAGGACTGCCGCAGCCTGACGACCGAGCAGCCCCTGAGCTACGGCTGCAGCAGCGGCAGCACCGCCCGGGTACCAGCCGCTCGCGGGGCGCGCACCGAGGCGCACACGCCGTCGCTCGCTGCCGCTGCCGCCATCCGCTCCGCCGACGGGGTGCCATACAGGGTCGTCCGCTGCCGCAGCGGCCGCCCGGTCGGCGCGACCAGCTCGGCCAGCTCGCTGATCGTCTTGTAGGAGCCGTTCTCCGAGCCTGCCATCCGGCTGATGGTCTCCTCCATCAGCGTGCCGCCAAGGTCGTTGACGCCGCCGCGCAGCACGTCCTGGCAGGTCTGCGCGCCGAGCTTGACCCAGGAGCACTGAATGTTGCTGATCGAGCCGTGCAGCATGATCCGCGAGAGCGCGTGCACGGCGCGGTTCTCCCGCCGCGTCGGGCCCGGCCGCGCCATGCCGGCCAGGTAGATGGGCGAGCTGGCATGCACGAACGGCAGGAGCACGAATTCGGTGAAGCCGCCAGTGCGCTCCTGGATGCCGCGCAGCACGCGCAGATGACCGACCCAGTGCACGGGCGTGTCGACGTGGCCGTACATCATCGTCGAGGTCGTGGGGATGCCCAGCTCATGAGCGGTCGTCATGACCTCGATCCAGGCCGCGGCCGGCAGCTTGCCCTTCGTCAGCACCCAGCGCACGTCGTCGTCCAGGATCTCGGCCGCGGTGCCCGGCAGCGAGCCGAGGCCGGCTTCGCGGGCCCGGATCAGCCACTCGCGCACCGGCAGCCCGGTCCGGGAGGCCCCGTTCATCACCTCCATCGGCGAGAACGCGTGCACGTGCAGGTCCGGGCAGCGCTTCCTGACCTCCGCCGCGATGTCGAAGTAGGCGGTGCCGGGCAGGTCCGGGTGAATGCCGCCCTGCATGCAGACCTCGGTCGCGCCCGCCTCCCACGCCTCGGCGGCGCGGTCGCCAATCTGCTCCATGGAGAGCGTGTAGGCGTCCGCGTCAGTGCGCCGCTGCGCGAACGCGCAGAACCGGCAGCCGGTGTAGCAGACGTTGGTGAAGTTGATGTTCCGGGTGACGACGTAGGTGACATCGTCGCCGGCTGCCTCCCGGCGCAGCCCGTCCGCCAGGGCGGCCAGCGCGTCGAGCTCAGGACCGTCGGCGTCCAGCAGAGCCAGCGCCTCCGCGTCGCTGATGCCGGCCGGGTTCCGCTCGGCGCTGCGCAGCGCGGCCAGCACCTCGGCCGGCGCCCGGCGCGGCGCGGAAGCGGCGCCGGACGAGCCGCCGGCGCGGGCAGCGGCCTCCAGCCGGGCTGCCGGGTCGATCCGGGCGCCGATCTCCGTCCAGTCCCCGTACACCTCGGCAAAGTCATCACGCCGGTCGCTGGTGCGCCCGGCAGTGTCGATGGTGGTGAACAGGTCGGTGCGTCCGCTCTCGCCCAGTCCTGACGCGCTGTCCCAGCCGCCGTCCGGCTCCTGCCACGGCTGGCCATCCGGCCGTGCGCCCGCCGCTGCCAGCCCGGTCGCCGGGTCGGCCAGCGCGGCGACATGCCTGGCCAGCCGCGGATCAAGCCACGGCTCGCGGACATAAGGCGGGTAGATCGTGAGTCGCTCCGCGAGCTCGAACCCGCCCGCTGCCGTCCGGGCTGCCAGGTCATCAATCTGCGGCCACGGCCGCTCCGGGTTGACGTGGTCCGGCGTGAGCGGCGAGACGCCGCCCCAGTCGTCGATGCCGGCCGACAGGATCAGCTGGTACTCATCGCCGATCAGGTTCGGCGGCGCCTGGATCCGCGCTGACGGGCCGAGCACCAGGCGGGTCACCGCGATGGTGGCGGCCAGGTCGGCGAGCTCGGCGTCCGGGACGCTGCGCATCTTGGTGTCCGGCTTGGCCCGGAAGTTCTGGACGATCACTTCCTGGATGCCGCCGTACTCGCGGGACACCTGCCGGATGGCGAAGATCGAGTCGGCTCGCTCGCCGAGTGTCTCGCCGATCCCGATCAGGATGCCAGTGGTAAACGGGACGCTGCTGCGCCCGGCATCCTGCAGGACCCTGAGGCGGACGGCCGGGTCCTTGTCGGGACTGCCGAAGTGCGGGCCGCCCCGTTCCCGGTAAAGACGTTCTGACGTCGTTTCCAGCATCATGCCCATGGACGGCGCGACCGGCTTGAGGCGCTGGAAGTCCTGCCAGGTCAGCACGCCGGGATTGAGATGCGGCAGCAGGCCGGTTTCCTCCAGTACCCGGATGGCCATCGCGCGGACGTAGGACAGCGTGTCGTCGTAGCCGTGCGCGTCCAGCCACTCGCGGGCCTGCTTCCAGCGGTCCTCCGGGCGGTCCCCCAGCGTGAAGAGGGCCTCCTTGCAGCCCAGGGCCGCACCGTCGCGGGCGATCTGAAGAACCTCGTCAGGGCTCAGGAACGGGCTGTCCAGCCGCCCCGGCACCGTGACGAACGTGCAGTAGGCGCACCGGTCCCGGCAGAGCCTGGTCAGCGGGATGAATACCTTGCGCGAGTAGGTGATGACGCCAGGGCGGCCCGCGGCGGTCAGCCCCGAGTCACGCACCCGCCCGGCGTGCCCGAGCAGCGTCGTCAGGTCGTCGCCGCGCGCCTGCAGAAGCACCGCGGCCTCCGCCTGATCAAGGGACTTGCCATCCCTTGCCCTGGCGAGCGCGCGCCGGATGGCGCTGGCACTCGCGACGGTATCCGCTGGCGCCGGCTGACCGGCGCTGGGCTCGTGGGCGCTGATGGCACTACCTCTTTCGGTCATCGGGCGATTTGCCTGTCTTCACCCTAGGCTGCCGCGCTGCAGCAGGGTCCGGCCAGGCCGACAGCTGCGATAACCAGCCACCGGGCCAGGTACTTCCCTGGCACGCGTGCAGGCGGCCCCGGTCAGAACGACCGGTAGTCCCGCACGGCCAGGCGCGGGCCGCGCCGGGGCGGCGCGCTGCCGCCGAGCTCGATCAGCCGGGTCGCGCGGTAGCGCTGGCCCGGATAAGGCGCCAGCAGCTCCAGCATCCGCTCATCGTCGGCCGGCTCGCCCGCGAGCGTCCAGCCGACGACCGAGGGCAGATGGTAGTCCCCCACGCTGACGGCATCAGCGTCACCGCAGGCCCGCTGCCTGACCTCAGCCGACGTCCACGGTCCGATCCCGGGCAGCGTCCGCAGCGTCCGGTCGAGCTCCGCGCCGGGCAGGCGGGCGGCATCCTCCAGCCTGCCCGCGACCAGCGCCGCGCCGGCGATGGTCCTGGCCCGCACCGCTTCGACGCCGGCCCGGTGCCAGTCCCAGGACGGGATCGACCGCCAGGTCGCCGGGGGCGGGAACACGCGCATCCCGGCCGGGGCGGGCCCCGGAGCCGGCAGACCGTGCCAGCGCAGCAGCAGGCGCCAGCCCCGGTACGCCTCGATGCTGAGCACTTTCTGCTCGAGCACAGCCGGAACGAGGGCCTCAAGCACGCGGTCGCTCCGCCCGATCCTGAGTCCGGGGTAACGGCTGGCCAGCTCCCGCAGTCGCGGGTGAGCCGGGCGGAAGGCGGCCGGGTCGTCGGCGGCTCCCAGCAGCGCGGGTACCCGCGCCAGCAGCCAGCCGGCTCCAGGGCCCCAGGACGCAGCCCGGACATCGGTGCCGTGCCGGGCCGGGCCTGCCTGCTCAGCTTCCGGGCCCGCCGCCGGGCCTCCTGGCCGGCTGGCTGCCTGCCTGGCCGTCAGCCGGATCGTTGCCGGGCCTGCGGGCGTCAGGCAGGTGCGCCACACCGCGCCCGCGCCGTCGATCCTGAACGTCGGGTCGCCAGGACCGCGCCGGTGCACAGCGAGGGTCAGGCCGGTGTCCACCGCGAACGGGACCTGCCAGTCCGACCGCAGGCCGCTTCCGTCCTCCGTCAGCACCACCGTGGTCGCCGGGTGCACCTGGATTGCGCACCTTCCCTGCCCGGGGCCCGGCCCGCGCGCCGGACGGTCTGCGGGTCGGGCATAGTTGCTAGATGCTCTACTCCACGATTCTGGCAGGCGGCAGCGGAACGCGCCTGTGGCCACTGTCCCGTGCCTGTGAGCCGAAGTTCCTCCATCCGCTCACCGCCACGGACCGGTCGCTGCTGCAGGCGACCGTCGACCGCATCGGCCCGCTGTCGGACGCCGGGCAGATCTACGTCGTCACCGGCACGGCCCACGCGGCAGCCATCTCCCGGCAGCTGCCCGACGTTCCGGCCGCCAACATCCTGGTCGAGCCGTCCCCGCGGGACTCCTGCGCGGCCGTGAGCCTGGCCTGCGCGGTCCTGGCCAGGCGTGATCCTGACGCCATCATGGCGGCGTTCTCGGCCGACCACATGATCGGCGATCAGCCGCGTTTCGTCGAGGTCATCAGGCAGGCGGCCGCGGCCGCCGAGGCCGGCTACCTGACCACCGTGGGGATCAGGCCGTCCCATCCCGAGGTCCGGTTCGGCTACCTGAAGGTCGGCGAGCCGCTCGGCGGCGAGGCCCGGCAGGTGGCCGAGTTCCGCGAGAAGCCGTCCCGCGAGCTGGCGGCGAGCTACCTGGAGTCGGGCCAGTACCTGTGGAACGCCGGGATCTTCGTGTTCGGGGTCGGCGCCTTCCTCAGCGAGCTCGAGCGCCAGCGGCCCGGCCTGCGGGCCGGAATCGATCGCATCGCCGCGGCCTGGGACACGCCAGACCGGGACAGCGTGCTGGCCGAGGTATGGCCGGGCCTGGAGAAGATCTCGGTCGACTACGGGGTGCTTGAGGGCGCTGCGGCTGTCGGCAAGGTCGCCACGGTCCCGGCCGACATGCCCTGGAGTGACGTGGGCGACTTCGACTCGCTGGGTGAGTCGCTTCCGACCGATGAGTCCGGCAACCTGGTGATAGCCCCGCAGGCGCACGTCATCGCGCGGGACGTGAAAGACGCGGTCATCGTCTCGACCACCGACCGGGTCGTCGCCGTGATCGGCCTCGACGATGTGGTCGTCGTTGACACCGGTGATGCCACGCTCGTGTGCGCCAGGTCCCGCGCCCAGGAAGTGAAGCAGATCGTCGAGGAACTGCGGGACTGCGGCCAGGAGGCCAGGCTCTGACAGCCGGGCGGCCCTACTCAGCGCCCTGGCCGGCTGCCCGCTCGTAGCTGATCATGTGCGCCTCGGCGGAGGCAGCCCAGCTGAACTCCATCGCGCGGGAGTAGCCGGCGTCGCCGAGGGCGGTCCGCCGCGCTGGATCCTCCAGCAGGCCGCGCAGCGCGCTGCGGATGCTCTCGGCATCGGGCTCGGTATAGGCGACCGCGTCGCCGCCGACCTCGGGCAGCGCCGTCCGGTGCGTGGTCAGCACCGGGGCGCCGCAGGCCATGGCCTCCAGCGCGGGCAGGCCGAAGCCCTCGCCGGTGCTCGGGAACGCGACGACGGCGGCTCCGCCGAAGAATCCGGGCAGGTCGTTGAAGTGCAGGTAACCCGGGCGGACCAGGTGGAGGTGGGCAGGCACCGCGGCGACCGCCTCGTCCACCTCCTCGCTCCATCCGCTGGCGCCGGCCAGCACCAGCGCGGGCGGGTCAGGCAGGTCGGCGACCGCCGCGGCCCAGCCGGCGATCAGGGCGGGCACGTTCTTGCGCGGCTCCAGCGTGCCGAGGTAGGCGACGTAGCTCTTGCCGTGCAGGCCGAGGCGGTCCGATACCTGGCGGCGCTGATGCTCGTCAGGCCGGTGGAACAGATCGTGGTCGACCCCGTGATAGGCAACGTCGATCCGGGTCGGGTCAGCGGCCAGCACCCGCACAAGCTCGTCCCTGGTCGCCTTCGACGGGACGATCAGCCGGGTGGCGCGCCGCGCTGAGGTCCGGATCGCCGCCTTGTAGAAGGTCGCGATCACCGGGCTGTGCGCGTCCGGCTCGGTAAAGAAGGTCAGATCGTGCACGGTGACAACGACCGGGGTGTTCGGGCGCAGCGGCATCGAGTAGTGCGGGGAGTGGATCACGGCGGCCTCGACCTGCTGCGCTGCCAGCGGCAGGCCGCTCTGCTCCCACGCCAGCCGGGCCGGGCGGTGCGCGATGGCGGGCGGGCCGGCCACAATCCTGGCATTCGGCACGAGCCGTCCGTAACGTTCCTCGTCTGCCCGCTGGCAGGCCACCGCGAGGTCAGCCCCGGCCGCGCCCAGTGCGCTGACCAGGCCGTCCACGTATCGGCCAAGCGCGCCGCGGTCAGCAGGAACCGCAGTCGCGTCAACCAGCACACGAGGAGCCACGTCCAGTCCCGCTCCCTTCCCGAAGAGTGAAGAGCCCGTCAGTTATCTAAACCCGCCAGCTGAACCCGGGTCATCCCCATCCGGACATCCCGGCCGGGCTGACCCGTTCAGTTGTCTGTACCGCCCGCTCTATCTTGCCGGGCGCTGCCGACTGATACGGCCACTCGGCGCGGCCGGTGCCGGCGGCGTTATGCCTGGACGTGCAGGCATAACTGAGGGCCCCTCCCTGGATGTCCCGTCACATCCGAGCGTACGCCCTCAGCGGCGCCGACGTGCCGCCGCGGCCATGCGTCCGGCTGCCCGCATCGGCGCGGTCAGCCCGGGCCCGCCGGGAGTTAAGCATGGCCCGCCAGGTGTTCAGCCCGATCCGCCGGAAAGCAGGCCGGATCCCGGTTAAGGCTAGCCAGATCTGGCCGCCAGGCCTGCCAGGCGCGCGGGGGTAGGGCGGATTCGCCCGCTGCCCGTTGCTGCGTGACTAGCACGACGGTACCGGCTTGCCCTTCTTGATTGCCTGCAGATCGCTGACCGCCTGGGCGAGCGAGCTGACCCGCACAAGCCGCAGCCCGGCCGGCACCGCTCCGGTGGTGTTCGAGCAGTTGGAGGCAGGCGTCAGGAAGATCGTGGCCCCGGCGGACCTGGCACCGGCCATCTTCTGCTGGATGCCGCCGATGGGCTCGATCGTCCCGGTGGGCTCGATCTCGCCGGTACCGGCGATGAACTTCCCGCCGGTGAGATTGTCCGGCGTCAGCTTGTCGATGATCCCGAGCGCGAACATCATTCCTGCGCTCGGACCGCCGATATCGGCCAGGTTGATCTTCACGGTGAACGGGAACTTGTAGGTCGCCGGCGATAGCTCGACACCGACCACCGGCTGGCCGTCGACGTCCTTGGTCGTGAGCGTGATGGTCTTGGTCTGCCCGCCCCGGAGGATGGTCAGAGTCACGTTGCTGCCCGGCTTGCGATCCCGGATCATGGCGACCACGTTGTGCTGGCAGTCCACCGGGGTGCCGTCCACGGCCGTGATGTCGTCGCCCTTCTTCAGCACGCCGTAGGCCGGCGTGCCCTTCACCGTCGACGCGACCGTGTTGATGGTCGTGAATCCGATCTTCAGGTAGCACAGGGCGGCGGCCGTGGCGTCCTGCTGCGAGCCCAGCATCTCCTGGGTGTCCTGCTGGACGACCTGCTGCTGCGTCTGCCCGGAGGAGTAGATCTCGCTCTGCGGCACGACGGCGTCATCGGGGGTGAGCCACGCCCGGAGCGCGCTGAAGATATTGAAGTCCGTGCCAGGGCCGCCCGTGTAGGACACCGTCACCAGGTTGAGATGACCCGAGGTGGGATAAGTGCGGCGCCCGCTGATCTGGATCAGCTCCGCGCCGCCCGGCTTTCCCAGGGTGTTCAGGGTCGGACCGGGCGTCAGAGCCACATAGGGAACGGCGACGACCGCTGCGACCACCAGCGCCGCCAGCACGCAGACGCCGGCGATGACCAGGGTTACGAGCCGGTGCGGGGCGGACGGAAGCCAGCTGGGCATAGGCCGAAGCCTACGCACTATCGACCCACTCGCTGTCGCCGCCCGTGAAGAACTGGTGCTTCCAGATCGGCACCGTTGCCTTCAGCTCGTCGATGAGCGCGTGGCAGGCGGCAAATGCGACATCCCGGTGCTCGGCCCCGACGGCCGCGACCACCGCGAGGTCACCCACCTGCAGGTCGCCGGTCCGGTGGGCCACGGCGAGCGACAGGACCGGGTAGCTGGCAGCGATCTTCTCCGCGACCCGGCCGAGTTCGGCCGCCGCGGAAGGGTGGGCGCTGTAGGACAGGGCCGTCACGCCGCGGCCATGGTCATGGTCGCGCACCGCGCCGACGAACAGCGCGATGGCGCCCGCCGCGGGATCGGCGGCAGCCGCTCGTACCTCATCGACCGACAGCGGCTCGCCGCGCACCTCGGTCATCCTGACGACGGTCACCCTGCCAAAGTTACAGGTACCCGCGCAGCACCCGGCAAGGCAGTCAGGACCCGCGCCGCCTCCGGCGGACCTGGCGGACAATGGCGGCCGTGCCGATGACGGCCACAGTGGCACCGGCCGCGGTGATCGTCGCGTCCTTCTTGTCCAGCCGCCGCCCGGCCACAGCATGGTGGCCGGCGCGCTGGTCGACCAGCACCTGAAGGGCCTCGGCGTTGCTGTAGGCCGGCCGCCACCCGGCCCCGCGCAGTGCCGCGCAGTCGACCACCCACGGATAGACGACGTAATGCAGCTCGGTGACCGGCGCCGGAGTGATCCCGGCGCGGTGCAGCCGCTGCGCCGTGGCGAACGTGAGCCCGGCGGGCAGCTCGATCCGGCGCAGGCCGGCGATCTCCTCCAGCTCATCCTGCTCCAGCCAGCCGTCGCTGCCGACAGCGAATGCGCCGGTAACCTGCCCGGCGGCGGCCAGCTCGAGCGCGGCCACGAGGTCGTCGGCGTGACAGAACTGCCAGCGGGCGGCCTGGCCCTTGACCGCCAGCAGCCGCGGCGCCTCGAAGTGCCGGGTGATCAGGGTGTCGATGCCGTCACCGACCAGCGCTGCCGGGCGGGCAATGCAGACCTGGAGGCCGAGGTGCGCGCGCGCCGACCGCTCGGCCAGGTGCTCGATCTCCAGGAGGTCGCTGACCACGCTGTCGTCCGTTTCCGCGCCCAGCGGCGCGTCCTCGGGCAGCGGCACCGGGTTATCCGGGCGCGCGCCGTACACCATTGCGCTCGTGATGAGCACAACCCGGCTGACGCCGCCAGCGGCGGCGGCCGTCAGCACGGTCTGCGCGCCGCGGACGTTGAAGGCTCGCCTCGACCGCGACTCTGCGTCAGGCGACAGGTCGACGTCGGCATGCACCACGACGTCGACGTCCGCCAGCCGGCCCGCCAGTACCGGATCCCGCACGTCGACGATGCGCCACGTCACCCCGCTGACGTCACCGCGGCTGCCGTCGATGGCGACGACCCGGCCGACAAGCGGGGACGCCGCGAGTCTCGAGGTCAGCGCCAGGCCGAGGCCGCGCGCCGCGCCCGTCACGGCGACCACCGGCAGCTGCTGAGGAGAGGCAAGGCCGGCCGCGCTGGCCGCTTGTGCCCTCGGCTGCTGCACAGCGGGCCCGTCCGGCACTGCTGCCGCTTCCCTGATCTCGTCGCTTCCGGCGGGCGCGCCGTCAGCCTGACCGGTGGCCGGGCGCTTCGCGCGCTGCCTGGCCGCCGGAGCCGCCAATTCACCGCCGGTGCTGCGCTCAGGGCGAACCCGGGCTACTCGGTTGCTCACTGCGCACCGCTCCTGGGATAGCTTGGCCAGTGTGGACCTTTCCATCCTGCCTGAGAGGCCGGGCAGATGAGCCAGCCTCCCTTCGGCTTCGGCCCTGGCGGTAGCTCCGGCGACGATCCGGACATCCCCGGCGGCGGCGGCCCCGGCGGCCCGGCCGGGCCGTTCGGCGGCATGGGCCCGCTGGGCCCTATGGGCGATCCGCAGCAGTTCGCGGACGCCCTCAGGCAGTTCGCTGACCTGATGTCCTGGCAGGGCGGCCCGGTGAACTGGGACCTGGCCAAGAACATCGCCCGGCAGACGGTGGCGCAGAAGGGCGACGCCAGCGTGCTGGAGCCCGACCGCAGCAAGGTCGTGGAAGCCCTGCGGCTGGCCGACCTGTGGCTGGAGGACGCGACCGAGTTCCCGAGCGGCATCAGGACCTCGCAGGCATGGAGCCGCGCCGAGTGGGTGGAAGCGACCCTGCCGGTCTGGTCCAAGCTGTGCGATCCCATCGCCGAGCGCGCCGTCGAGGCGATGGGCGGCCTGATGAGCGCCGACCCGGCGGAACTAGCGGCTGACCTTCCGCCGGAGATGCAGGCCATGGTCGGCGGGCTTGGCGGCCTCGGCGGCCTCGGCGGCCTGGGCGAGATGATGCGCCGCATCGGCGGCATGATGGTCGGCGGCCAGACAGGCGCGGCCGTCGGCGCCCTCGCCGAGGAGGTCGTCAGCTCCACTGACGTCGGCCTGCCGCTCGGCCCGCAGGGCACCGCCGCGCTGCTGCCGGCCGGGGTAGCCGCGTTCGGCAGCGGGCTGTCAGTAGACCTCGATGAGGTGCGGCTGTTCCTCGCGCTGAGGGAAGCGGCTCATCACCGGCTCTTCGCCCATGTCCCGTGGCTGCGGAGCCGCCTGCTCGGCGCGGTCGAGGATTACGCGCGCGGCATCAAGGTCGACGCGTCCGCGCTGCGCGATGCCATGCCGCAGATCGACCCGTCTAATCCGGAGGCCCTGAACGAGGCACTGTCCGGTGCAGCCCTGTTCCAGCCCGAGGACACTCCCGAGCAGAAGGCCGCCCTGGCCCGCCTTGAGACTGTGCTCGCTCTGGTAGAAGGCTGGGTCGCGACCGTTGTCGCTGCCGCCTCCAGCGACCGGCTGCCGCAATCCGTGGCGCTGGCCGAGGCCATCAGGAGGCGCCGGGCGACCGGCGGCCCGGCCGAGCGGACGTTCGCCACCCTCGTCGGGCTCGAACTGAGGCCCCGGCGGCTGCGTGAGGCTGCCGACATCTGGCAGGGCCTGACCACCGAGCGCGGCGTGGCCGGGCGCGACGCCGTCTGGGCGCACCCCGACCTGCTGCCGACTGCCGACGACTTCGATGACCCGGACGGCTTCGTCCGCGGCAGGCCGGAGTTTGATATCTCCGATCTCGACGCCGACGCTGCCGGGCCGGATACTGCACCCGGCGACGACTCAGGCGACGAGGACCCGGGCGAGCCGGCCAGCAGCTAGCCGGTCACCAGGCAGTTCCGATTCTCCTCCACAGCCAGTGGACGGCGATACGGCTGCTCAGCGCGGGTAGCCGGCCGCGTGATTCCGGCCAGTCCACAGTCCCGCGCACAGCTATCCACAGCGACACGCCGCGCGCTCCCCACGATCCGCACATCCTCGTCCACAGGCCCGGTTGACGGGCCGGCCCCGGCGACCCTACGTTCGCAGTCCAGAGGTCCCCGGGGGCCGGTCCGCTGCCACTTCCGGGGAAGGGGGGCGAAGGTCCTGGCACCCGGGGACTTGCCGCGCCCGGCGAACTGTCGGACCGGCATGGCACTCTCCGGGCTGTGAGACCCATGCTGAGGGCAGGACTGCTGCCCGTTTGGCGCGACCGGTACACCGTGCAGGTCGGCATCGATCCGCGGCGCGCCGTGGCGATCTCGGGACTGGGCAATGCAGCCGAGGTCATCCGCTTACTCGACGGAAGCCGCGACCGGGAGCAGGTCATCGCGGCGGCCAGCCAGACAGGCGTGCCACCCGAGGTCACCGAGCAGGTCATCGCGCTCCTCGCGGGTGCCGGCGCGCTGGTCGACCAGCCCGCCGGGATGCTCCGGGCGATCCCGGCCGAGCTGCGCCGGCAGCTCATGCCGGTGCTCGCGACGGCATCACTGACCGGGCAGGACGGCGACGGCGGCGCCCGCATCCTCGCCCGGCGAGCGGCAACGACTGTCGAGGTCTGCGGCTCAGGTGAGGTCGCGCGCCTGCTCGCGGATCTGCTGTGCCGATCCGGCGTCGCGACTGTGATCACGCCGCCGGGCGGCACCTGGCCCGCTGACTCCCGCCGACCCGTCGGCCAGCCGGACCTGCTCGTCCTCGTGGGGCACCAGGCACCGGCGGTCACAACCACCTTGCTGCGCCGGAAGCAGGCACACCTGGCCGTCTACGCCGGCGAGGCCATCGGCATCGTCGGCCCGCTGGTGCGGCCGGGCCTCACCGCCTGCCTGCGCTGCCTTGACCTCGCGCGGGTCGACCGGGACCCGGCATGGCCGCTGATTCTCGCGCAGCTGGCCGGACGCGCGGCCGATCCGCCCGCCTGCGATGCCGTGCTGGCGGCCGCCGTCGCCTCGCAGGCTGCCGCGCAGGCCGTCGCGTTCGCCGATCAGTCCGCCCTGGCGCAGGCGACCGCGAGCGCCACGCTCGAGCTGGTGCTGCCCGCCTGGCAGTGGCGCCGCCGGAGCTGGCCGCCGCACCCCGCATGCACCTGCGGAAGCTGCGAGCAGGCGAACCAGACCCGACGCGTGTGGCGGGCGGCGCCGGCGTAGCTGACAATAGAGATCATGAGTGATCTGCCGCAGCGTGCTGTCACCAGGACAGCGAAGCTGGCCTCGCTGCCGGTAGGCATTGCCGGGCGGGCAGCGCTGGGGCTGGGCAAGCGGCTGGGTGGCCGGCCGGCCGAGATCGTTGCGCAGGAACTGCAGCAGCGGACAGCAGAGCAGATCTTCCGCGTACTCGGCGAGCTCAAGGGCGGTGCGCTGAAACTCGGGCAGGCCCTGTCGATATTCGAGGCCGCGCTGCCGCCGGAGATCGCCGGCCCCTACCGCGCCACGCTGACGAAGCTGCAGGAGTCCGCGCCGCCGTTGCCGGCCGCGACCGTGCACCGGGTGCTCGCGGAGGACATGGGTGCCGGCTGGCGAGACCAGTTCGCCGAGTTTGACGACCACCCGGCTGCGGCCGCATCGATCGGCCAGGTGCACCGCGCGGTCTGGAACGACGGCAGCGATGTCGCCGTCAAGATCCAGTACCCCGGCGCCGGCCGGGCGCTGACCAACGACTTCACCCAGCTCAGCCGCGTAGGCAGGCTGTTCGGCGTGCTAATGCCGGGCCTGGACGTCAGGCCGATGCTCGACGAGCTGCGCTCGCGGGTCGTTGAGGAGCTCGACTATCGCCTGGAGGCGGCCTCGCAGCAGGCCTTCGCCGACGAGTACGCCGGGGACCCCGACATCGCGGTGCCGCGGGTCCTGGCGGCGACCGATCATGTGCTGGTCACCGAGTGGATGGACGGCACTCCCCTGGCGGAGATCATCGCCAGCGGAAGCCAGGAGCAGCGCAACGCCGCAGGGCTGCTCCTGGTCCGGTTCCTGTTCTCCGGCCCGGAGCGGGTCGGGCTGCTGCACGCTGACCCGCATCCGGGTAACTTCCGGCTGCTGGCGGACGGCAGGCTGGGCGTGCTCGACTTCGGCGCGGTGGACCGGCTCCCCGGCGGGCTGCCGCTGATCTTCGGCCGGCTGCTGTGGCTCATGCATAACGACGGCGATATCGAGACTGTCGAGCGCGAGCTGCGCGCGAACGGCTTCCTGCGGCAGGGAATGACGGTGGACCTGGATGAGCTGCGCTCGTTCATCGCGCCGCTGGCGGACCCGTCCCGGGCAGAGACCTTCGCGTTCAGCCGCGAGTGGATGCGCGGCGAGGCCATGCGGATGACCGACGTCCGGGCTGCGAATGTCACCAGGCGGCTTAACCTGCCGCCGTCCTACGTGCTGATTCACCGGGTCTCGACATCCGGTATCGGCGTCCTGTGCCAGCTCGAGTGCGCGGGCCCGTTCCGGGCGGAGGTACTTCGCTGGGTCCCCGGCTACGGACCGGGCGAGGCAGCGGAGGACCCTGGCCTGACCGACGGCACCGGCACGCGGAACAAGGCCGGACAGCTCGATGACTTCGACCCGCTGGATGATTTCGACCCGCTGGATGAGCCCGGACCGCTCGACGATTTCGACCCGCTCGACGAGCCCGGACCCGCCGCCAGTCGGCCGCCGGCCGCTGCCCCGAAGACGAACGGGAACCAGCGACCAGCGGGCGGCAAAAGCCAGCGGGCCCGGGAAGTCAGATAACCTCCCGGGCTCCGCCCTCGTGCTAGCCGGCCGACTCGAGCTCGTTGAGCCTGGCCCTCAGCTGCACGGCCAGGTCACGGTGGCTGAGCTGACGTCGCTCGGCCCGCTCGGCCCGGCGCACCATCCGGCTGTGCAGCTGCGCCCGCCTGCCCTCGCGGTGCGCTTCCGCAAGCGCGCGCAGGTCCTGTTGTCGGTCTCTCGCTAGCTCCAGTTCCGCATGCATGTACGACATCGCACCTATCCCCTCGTCATCTTCGTCGCTGGTAGGCGCGGTCAGCCTGGGCTCAGGCAGCTACCGCGTCCTTGCGGGGACGTCCCCGCGGCCGCTTGCGCGGGACAATCTCGCCCCGCAGGAACAGCTCGCCGCCCCAGACACCCCATGGCTCCGCGCGCGCGATCGCCCCGGCAAGGCAGACCATCTGCGCTGCGCAGCTTCCGCACAGCGACTTCGCGAACTCGACATCCTCCGGTGACTCCGCGAAGAACAGCTCCGGGTCGTCCCTGCACGGCAGCTCAGCGCTGGCAAGCTCCTGGCTGCTCAGCTCTGCGCCACCGGGAACTCCGGCGAGCCCCTCCAGCACGGCGGTTGTGCCGGCCCACTGCATCGGTGCCATCCCCTCTCTCCACTCCTCGTCGAGCTTCTCTTATGCCTCTGACAATCTGTGGCCGCGCATAACGAAGGCCGCGGACCCTTTTCGGGTCCGCGGCCTGGAGGGGATCTTGGCCGGTCTGGTTTAGACCGGTTCCGGTTCCCTCGCCGGATGCGGACCCAATCCACCCGGGGTAACCGGGTTGATGCGAGCCATCTGGTCGAGCTGCTTGGTGCTGGCAAGGACAGGCTGGTAGCCGCCGCCGACGACATCACTCGTCTGCGGGTGGCCCAGGCTGATGGAGGCGAAAACGCGCCGGATACGCGGCAGCGCAGGCGCAGCGACCATCTCGTTGACGGGGGAGGCAGCCCAGGTGCCACGCGCGAAAGCGCCCGCGCCGAACCCGGCGAGCGGTCGCATGGCGGCCTGAGCGGCGTACACCTCGGCACTCTCGCTGCCTGGGATCACCGTGGCCGGTGTGAAGTTCAGCATTTCTCGGGCACCTCCTCTCGGGCGTAGTGGGTCAGCCTGCGGACAAGCAGAAGCCTACGTAGGCCCCCCGGAGCAAGGCAACCTTTTTTCTACCTGCGATTTCTTCGTGGCCGGGTCGCCGCCGGGCCGTTATCAACGCGGCTGGCGCGGCCGCAGGAGGCCCTCCTGGACCACCGAGACGACGAGCTCGCCCTCCCTGGTGAAAACCTCGCCCATGGCCAGCCCGCGGGCGCCGCTGGCGCTCGGGGAGTCCTGGACGTACAGCAGCCAGCGGTCGGCCCGGAACGGCCGGTGGAACCACATGGCGTGATCAAGGCTGGCGCCGGCCGCGAGGCTCTCCTCCCAGGAGGCATTGTGTGCGCGCATGACAGTGTCCAGCAGGGTCATGTCGGAGGCATACGTCATCAGGCACACGTGCAGCAGCGGATCGTCTGGCAGCTCGCCGTCAGCCCGCAGCCAGACCATGCTGCGCGCGGCGGCGGGGGACGGGTCAGGACATCTCCCGTCGCTGTCGGGGCTGACCTGCCTGATGTCGATCGGGGTCGGCCAGGAGTACTTGTCTGCCGCGGGCCCGTGCAGGCGCCGCAGCCGTTGCGCGGTCGTCTCCGTCTCCTCGGGCGGCGGCACGGCGGGCATCGCGTCCGCATGCTCGAAGCCCGGCTCGGCGCGGTGGAAGGAGGCCGACAGCGTGAAGATCGTCTTGCCGTGCTGAATCGTGGTGACCCGGCGGGTCGTGAAGGACCGCCCGTCCCTGACGCGCTCCACCATGTACACCAGCGGAACCGCCGGGTCGCCCGGCCGGATGAAGTAGGCGTGCAGCGAGTGCACCGGTCGGTCGGCAGGCACGGTACGGCCTGCCGCTACCAGCGCCTGGCCCGCGACCTGGCCGCCGAAGACCCGCTGCCGGCGCTCGCCCGCCGGGCTCTCGCCACGGTAGATGTCGTACTCGATCTGCTCCAGGTCCAGCAGCTTGATGACCTCGTCGAGTGCCGCGCTCATGGCGCTGCCCCGGCTGGCGGCCCCGGCGGCCCGCATGCTGCGTCCGAGCAGAGCTCAAGCACGGCCGGGCCGTACCGATCGAGCTTGACCGCCCCCACGCCGGGAACGCCGGCCAGCTCGCTCCGGCTGGCCGGCCGTACCGCGGCAATCGACTGCAGCGTCGCATCCGAGAACACCACATAAGCGGGAACGCCCTGGTCCTTAGCAACTCCACGGCGCCATTCGCGCAGCCGCACGAACATCGGGTCGTCGGCCCGGGTCTCGCTCGTGCTCCCGGCCGCGGCGCGGGCGCGCCGCCCGGCTGACCGGTCCGCGGGCGCGCGGCCGGTCAGGTCAGCCAGGAACCTTGACGGCTTCCTGGTCCTGCGGCCGCCCGGCGACCTCGCGAGCGACCAGGACAGGTACAGCCGCTCGCGGGCCCTGGTGACGCCGACGTACAGCAGGCGCCGCTCCTCCTCGACGGCCTCGTCGGTCTGCGCGTAGATGATCGGGACCGTGCCATCGGTCAGCCCCGGCAGGAAGACGACCTGCCACTCCAGGCCCTTAGCCGCGTGCAGCGAGGCGAGCGTCACCCCCGCCATAGCCGGCGCATGCCCGATGGCGCTGCGGACCGCGAGCTCGGCCCCGAGCTCCGCCAGTCCGGCGCCCGGGCTGGCGGCAAAGAAATCATCGGCGAGCTGCGCCAGGGACTCCAGCGACTCCCAGCGGTCGCGCGCGGTGCCGCGGCCGCCCGGCGGCTGCGGCGTAAGGCCGATGCTGGCCAGGATGGGCCTGACCTCCGCGGCCGGATCCTCCGGCGCCGACGCCGACCTGGCGGCAGCCCGCAGCAGGCCGACAGCCCGGCGTACCTCGTCGCGATCGAAGAACCGCTCCGCGCCGCGCAGCTGAAAGGAAATCCCCGCCTGCGCGAGTGCCTGCTCGAGACCCTGGGTCTGCGCGTTCGTGCGGACCAGCACCGCGATGTCGGCGGGCCTGGTGCCGGCCTTGACCAGCGAGCGCACCTGCCTGGCCACCGCAGCCGACTCGGCGGGCTCATCGGGGTACTCGGTCAGCTGCGGCGCAGGGCCGGCCGGCCGCTGGGCCACGAGCGCTCCGGGCCCGGCGGTCCCGGCCGCGGCCACCAGCTTGTTCGCCAGCGTCACCACCTGCGGAGTCGACCGGTAGTTGCGGACGAGCCTGACCACCGGCGCGGCCGGGAACTCGGCCGGGAACCCGGTCAGGTACGCGGGCGTGGCACCGGTGAACGAGTAGATCGTCTGGCGCGGGTCGCCCACCACGCAGATCTCGTCCCGGCCGCCGAGCCACATGTCCAGCAGGAGCTTCTGCAGCGGGTTGACGTCCTGGTACTCGTCGACGACGAAGCAGCCGTACCGGTCGCGAACCGAGCGCGCGGCGGCCGGGTACTCCGCCAGGATCGCGGCCGTGAGCTCGAGCACGGACTCAAAGTCGACGAGGTGACGCTCGGTCCGCAGTTCCTCGTACCCGGCGAAGATCCGCGCCACCGCGGCCGCGTCGAGCGGCGGCGTGCGGCCCGCCTTGACGCTCGCGGCGGCGTAGTCCTCCGGCCGCAGCTGGGTGACCTTCGCCCACTCGATCTCTCCCGCGGCGTCGCGCAGCTCGGGCAGGCCGGCCGAGATCCGGAGGCGGCGCGCCGCCTCGGCGACGAGGCTGATCTTGGATTCCAGGACGCGGGGAGCAGATCCGCCCACGGTGGACGGCCAGAAGTGGGTGAGCTGCCGCAGTGCCGCCGAGTGAAATGTCCGGGCTTGCACCTTGCCGAGGTCCGCGTCCGGAACGACCTGGCCGAGCTGGCGGAGACGGCCGCGCAGCTCGCCCGCGGCACGAGTGGTGAACGTCACAGCCAGGATCCGGGACGGATCTGCCTGCGCCGTGGCGGCCAGATAAGCGATCCTGTGCGCTACCGCACGGGTCTTGCCCGTGCCCGCGCCGGCCAGCACGCACACCGGCCCGCGCGGCGCGAGCGCGACCTCTCGCTGCTCCGGGTCCAGGCTGGCGAGAACTGCCTCCGGGCCGCTCAGGACCGCGCCGGCAGCAGCCTCAGGAGCGAGCGCGGGGCCCGGGCTGACGGCAGGCTCCGGGCTCGCCGCCTGGTCTCGCCGATCCCGCATCTGCACCTGCTCTCCGTTCCCTCTCCGATGACGGCCGGGCCGCCGCCACGACGAGCCTCCGCCCGACGACATACTTCCGCATGCCGGTGACGTTCGCCTCCCTGGACGGGAAGTGCGCAGGGGCCGCCAGCGTTAGTACAGTCAGTAGGGAAGCCTTGCGAAGAGGGAGAGTCAAGGTGCCGCAGCCGCTGACGATGTACACGACGACGTGGTGCGCTTTCTGCCGCCGGCTCAAGGGCCAGCTGGCAGCTGAGGGCATCGAGATCGCCGAGGTCAATATTGAGGAAGACCCTGCGGCGGCTGACTATGTGATGTCGGTGAACGGCGGCTTCCAGACCGTCCCGACTGTTGTCTTCCCGGATGGCAGCGCGATGACGAACCCGTCTATGGCAGACGTGAAGCATCGCCTCGGCGAGCTAGCCGGCACGCGATGACCGGCAAGCGGGGGCGTCGCGCCAGGTCGGCCGGTGCCGCGGGCCGCGCGGCAGCTTCCGCAGCCCCCGATCCGGCCACCGAGAGTGGAGGCGCTGAGTTCAGCGGCGCCGAGGTGACCGCCAGTGTGGTCCAGGGCACAGTCGTCAACGCGAGGGCAGCCGACGGCGCTGCCGTGGCGGCCTTCGTGCCCGACGATGCGGTCGTGCGCCGCACAAAGGACGGCTGGCGCGTTGGCAGCGACGACCTGCCCGACCTGACCTGCGCGATGATCCTGGCTGACCTGCTTGCGGCGGAGAACGGCACGACCGCGGCGCTCCCGGCCAAGCCGGACCTCGGAGCGGGCGGTGCGAGCGGCGAGGCTGGGCGGCTGCGCGCGACAGTCGGCCAGCTTGAGCATGCGCTGGCCACCCGGATCCGGGTCGAGCAGGCGATCGGCGTACTGGCCGAGCGGCACCGGATTAAACCCCGCCAGGCGTTCGAGCAGCTGCGCGAGGCTGCCAGGAGCCGCGGCCGCAAGGTCATCGACATCGCGGGCGACGTCGTGGCAAGCGCGACGAACCCGCTCCTGCAGCTGCCAGACGAGCTCTCCCGGCCCAGGTCCGGCCCGCGGCGCGTCGGGCAGCAGCCCTCCGGCGCCCAGTAGCGCTCCCCCCGGCAGCGCCCGACCCTGCTCCCGGCAGCGCCCGCCATTCATCCCGGCAGGCCCGCCCTTCTCCGTGAAGCTGCCGACTGTCTCCTGGCAGCGGCCGCCGCTCCTCCTCTTAGGCCGCGTCCGGCCGGGTTCCCGCCAGGCGCTTGCTGGCATTCGGCCTGCAGGCCGGGGGGTGCGCGCTGGACTGGCGGCGGGCGGCCTCGTTCCCTGTCCTGATGGGTTTTGACCCTGGGATTGACGTTAAGTAACCGGGGGTAACACAGCGTCGTGGACCACGGGTCCGGGACGAGGGCGGGGGACGTGAGCGACGGGGGATCGCCGGGTCGGCTGCTCATCATCGGGGGCGCCGAGGACCGCTGCTGCGGCGCCGGTCTGCTGGAGCGGTTCGCCGAGCTCTGCGGGGGCGAGAAGGCACGAATCGTCCTGGTGACCACCGCCGCGAACGTGCCGGAAGAGGTCGTCGCCGAGTACGAGCGCGTCTTCCGCAAGCTCGGCGTCGACCGCACCAGCGAGCTCAGGCTGCGCGGGCGCGCCGACGCCGACAGCGACGACGCCGACGATCTGCTGGCGACCGCGACTGGCGTCTTCTTCAGCGGCGGCGACCAGTCCAGGCTCCGCACCCTGGTCGGCTCCAGGACGAACAAGACCCTCGCCCGGCGGCTGCGGGACGGCCTGGTCGTCGGCGGCACCAGCGCAGGCGCCACCGCGATGGGCCGCACCATGATCCTCGGCGGCGCCGGACCCGACGTGTCGGCGGCAGCCGTCCGCACCGGGCCCGGCCTCGGGCTCGTGCCGCAGGCGCTGATCGACATGCACTTCGGGGAGCGCGGGCGACTGCCGCGGCTGCTCAGCGCCGTTGCTCTCGATCCTGAGCACCTCGGCATCGGCCTCGACGAGAACACCGGCGTGCTCATCGACGGCGACGGCTTCGAGGTGATCGGGGCAGGTGTCACGACCGTCGTCGACGCCGAGGGAGCCACGGTCGTGCACGCGGCCGGGGAGTGCGACCCGATCACCCTGTTCGGCGTGCGGCTGCACCTGCTGCCGGCCGGCTGCCTGTTCGACTTCGGAACGCGAACGCCGTCCATCGGGCCCGCGCACGACCGGTACTGAAGACCCCGCCGGCGGCCTGCTCGCGGTCATGTCACCGGCTCCGCGCCCGCCAGCCTCACCCGGACCCGCCGCAGACCAGATCACGCTGACAGCAAAGGAAGCAGCCGTGCGGTTCACCGACCTGCGTCACCTCAACGGGCCGAACGTCTTCACCTCCAGCCCTGTTGTCATCGCGCGGCTCGAGCTCGACGAGCAGACCCGCAGGGAGACGACGGATGCCGCCGGGTTCGCCGACCGGCTGACGGCGCTGCTGCCGGGCCTGGCCTCGCATCACTGCGCGGCCGGGCGGCCCGGCGGGTTCCTGGAGGCGATGGCGCGGGGCACCTATTTCGGCCACGTCACCGAGCACGTCGCGCTGGAGCTGTCCGGGCTGGCCGGACGGGACGTTCACCTCGGCCGGACCATGTGGGCCGGCGCCGACGGCCGCTACGACGTGATGATGGAGTGCCCGCAGGACGAGCCCGCCGACTCGCCCGTGCCCGGTGACCTGATCCGGCTGGCACTGCAGATCGTGCACGACCTGATCGGGACGGGAACGCCGGTGTTCGCCGCCGAGCTTGACGGCATTGCCGCGGTGTGCGAGCGCGAGCGGCTTGGCGTGAGCACGGCCGCGATCGCGGCGGCGGCACGGCAGCGCGGGATCCCGGTCCGCCGGGTAGCGGGCCGTAGCCTGCTGCGGCTCGGCTACGGCTGCCATCAGCGCCTGGTCTGCGCCGCGCTGACCAGCCAGAGCTCAGCCGTCGGAGTCGATATTGCCGCTGACAAGCAGCTGTCCAAGGAGCTGCTGGCCCGGGCCGGCATCCCGGTCGCGGCCGGAGTCGTCGCGTGGTCGGCGGACGAGGCCGCGGCGGCCCTGGCCGAGCTCGGCGCGCCGGTCGTCGTCAAGCCACTCGGCGGCAGCCACGGCGCGCACCTGACGATCGGCGTGCGCACCGCGGCAGAGGCAGCGGGCGCCTACCGGAAGGCCGCGGCCGCCGGCGACGCCGCGCTCGTCGAGCAGCTGGTCCCGGGCACGGACTACCGTGTCCTGGTCATCGACGGGCGCATCGCGGCCGCGGCCCAGCTCCGCCCGGCGTCGGTCACCGGGGACGGAACCCGCACGATCGGGCAGCTGGTAGCGGCAGCCAACACCGATCCGCGCCGGGGCGCCGGCCACTCGCGCGAGCTGACACTGCTCCGGCTCGATGCCGACGCGGTCAGCCACCTGCACTCGCTCGGACTCGACGACCATTCAGTGCCTGCCGACGGCCAGGCTGTCACGCTCCGCCGCAACGCGAACCTGTCCACCGGCGGGACCAGCAAGGACGTCACGGACCTCGTGCACGCCGAGGTGGCTGACATGTGCCGTCGCGCCGCTGCGCTGTCCGGGCTCGACATCTGCGGCATCGACCTGCGGCTCGCCGACATCGCCGCGCCGCTGCACGATCCGGCCGGCCGCGGCCTGGCGCAGCCGTGCGCAGTGCTTGAGCTGAATGCGTGTCCCGGCCTGCGGATGCACCTGTCCCCCGCCGAGGGCCAGGCGCGCGATGTTGCCGCGGCCGTCGTCGACAGCCTGTACACGCCGGGCGAGGAGGCCCGGATCCCGGTGATCTCGGTCACCGGCACGAACGGCAAGACGACCACCGTGCGCATGATCGGCCAGATTCTGCGACAGGCCGGGCTGCGGGCCGGGCTGTCCTGCACCGACGGCGTCTACGTGGGCGGCCGGCTCGCCTACGCCGCCGACGCATCCGGTCCCCGCTCGGCCGAGATGGTGCTCGACGACCCGACAGTCGAGGCGGCGGTGCTGGAGACGGCACGCGGCGGCATCATCCGGCGGGGCCTGGGATACGACCAGGCCGACGTCGCGGTGGTCACCAACATCACCGCCGATCACCTGGGCGATGACGGCATCGACGACCTCAGCGAGCTCATTCACGTCAAGGCGCTGGTCGCCGAGGAGATCCGGGCCGGCGGATCGGTCGTGCTCAACGCGGACGATCCGGTGGTCGCGGCTCTCGCCGGCCGGCCGGCCGTGCTCGCGCACGCGCCGGTGATCAGGTTCTTCAGCATGACGCCGGGCAATCCGGTGCTCAGCCAGCACAAGAACGCCGGCGGTGCCTGCTACGAGATCATCAGCGGCCAGCTGACCGAGACCGAGGGCGGCGAGCAGCGGCCGCTGCTCGCCGTCGCTGACCTGCCCGGCGCCTATGGCGGCAGAGCCGGCCATGTCGTGGCGAACGCACTGGCAGCAGTCGCCGCCTGCCGGGCTGCCGGTGTCAGCGCCAAGGACATCTCCCGCGGCCTCGCGGCCTTCACGCCGTCCGGGGAGAACCCCGGCCGCGGCAACGTCTTCCGCGCCGGCCGGACGCCGGTCATCGTCGACTACGGCCACAATGCGGCGGCGCTGGCGGCGACCGGAAGGTTCGTCCGCGAGGTCTGGGGCGGCAGCGCTGTCGCGGCCATCACGCTGCCCGGTGACCGGCGCGACGACCTGCTGGTGGCCAGTGCCGAGGCGATCGCGGCCTGGTTCGGCACGGTGGTGCTGTACGAGGACAGCGACAAGCGCGGCCGGCAGGCCGGGGAGATGCTGAACCTGATCGGAGCTGCGCTCGCAGCGGCCCGGCCTGGCATCAGGTGCGTGCCGGCGGAGAGCCCCGCGGAGGCGCTTCAGACCGCGCTGGACCTGGCGGGCGAGGGACCTGTCCTGTTCCTCTACGAGAAGCTCGGCATGGCCCATGACGCGCTGGCAGCGGCGGGCGCGCAGCCGTGGCCGGAGGGCCAGGGCGCAACGGGCCGGGACCCGACCGCGGGTGCTGCCGCGGGCGCGCAGCCGTGGCCGGAGGGCGCGCGCGTAACGGGCCAGGACCCGACCGCACGCGCTGCCGCCGGCGCGCTCGACGGCACCACCGCCGATACGAGCGATGCTGCCGGCGCGGCGGTCGCGAACGCCACCGCGGTCGTCGCCGGCGCAGCGGAGGCGGCCGAGGCGGCGGTGGCCGACGCCGCGTCGGTCGTGGCTGACGCCGCGATCGCGGCCATCAGTGATGCTGCTGACGCCGGCGGCGCCGCTGACGCCAGCCACGCCGCGCTCGCCTGGCAGCAGGAGCGGCTGGCGAAAGGACCGGACTCCGCCGGCCCGGATGGCTGCGACGCGTCAGCTGACTACGACCAGGCGAGCAGCTGAGCTGCGGCGCCAGGCCAGTCAGGCCGCAGGGCACAGCGAGTCGCTAGCCACGTCCCGGCCTGGCGCTCACTTGACACATACCCATATGGGCATACGATTAGCTCATGGCACGGGCGGCGACAACGACAGACGCCTTCAACGCCGTAGCGGAGCCGCGCCGGCGGCAGATCCTTGACGCACTTGCCGCCGGCGAGCGCCCGGTCGGCGAACTGGTGGCCGCGCTCGGCATCCCGCAGCCGCTGGTGTCCAAGCACCTGCGCGTGCTGCGGGAGGTGGACCTCGTTGTCGCCCGCGACGACGGGCGACAGCGGCTGTACCGGCTCAATGGCGGTGCGCTCCGGCCTATCTATGACTGGGTGAAGAGCTTCGAGCAGCTGTGGTCGGAGCGGTTCTCCCGCATGGATGTCGTACTGGCAGAGCTCAAGCGAGAAGCACTGGAGGACGGAGATGACGGACATGACGACTAGCAACCGGGCGGTGGTGACGCTTCCGGAGCCCACCCAGATCCTGATCACCCGGGAGTTCGACGCCCCCCGGCATCTCGTCTACCGGGCCTGGACGACACCGGAGCTGATCAAGCGCTGGTGGAGCGGGGAACGAGGCGAGGTCACCTCGGCCGAGGTTGACCTGCGCGTCGGGGGGACCTGGCGGTACGTGATGATCGCGAACGGCGGGTTCGAGGTCGCGTTCCACGGCGAGTACCAGGAGATCGTTCCCCTGGAGCGGATCGTCTCGACCGAGATCTTCGAGGCCATGCCGGACGCCGGCGGACTCAGCACGGTGACGTTCGAGGAGAAGGACGGCCGCACGACGCTGTCCATCCTGGTGCAGCACCAGAGTGTGCAGAACCGCGACGGCCACATCAACTCCGGGATGGAAGGCGGCATGCAGGAGTCGCTCACCAAGCTGGAGCAGGTCGCGCAGTCGCTGGCCTGACGGCTTGCTCGCCCGGCTCTCAGCCCCTGTGTCCGCCGGATGAGACCTCTTTTCATCCGTCTCAGCGCTCCCGGGCGACCATATACACCCAAATGCCAGATTCTCTGTGCACCGAACGGATGAAAAGTCAATCAAGGTTGACGGATCTGCGCCGGCTCGCGGACTTTTGCAGACCCGGATTTCACTGACTGCGACCACGAGTGCGCGAATCGTTTTCCGCACGCGTCAGTCAGGGAGCTCACTGACCGCCCCGGCCAACCACAGGTCCGTGGCGTCATGCAGCGGGCTCTCGCACGGGCGGCCGCGGGCGGCGCGGACCGACGGCAGGCCCGTGCTCGGCACGCTCACGGTCAGCGCCGAGCGAGTCCCGTAGCCCTCGACGTGGACGCAGGCCGCGGACAGTTCCGGCGGCCGGACCCGGCCGGCTGAATCCGTCCGGGGCTCGTGGATCGCGGGCCGGTGGTCGCCGAGAACCGTCTCGAGCGCGGCGACAGTGCCGGCCGGCCCGAGGTCAGTCCGCAGCGACAGCGCCTCCTCGACCAGCTGGGTGACGAACGCAGCCTTCGGCGACCGCGGCGAGAGTGCTGAGTTCTCCAGGACGTGCAGGCCGGGGCCGAGCTGCTGGGCTCGCGGCCTGCTCCGTCCCTCAATCGCGACGAAGAACAGCGTTTCCCGATCGCCGACCAGCAACCAGCACGGGTTGTAGTCGGCGGGATCGATGCTGGCGCAGACGGTGTCGACCGCCTCGGCAGCGCTGGCGTAGGCCGCGAAGGCGAGGGGCAGCTCCCCCCGCGATCGCTTCGCCGGGTCGCGGCCATCCGCCGAGGGCTGATTAGTCAGGCCCGCGACGAGACCGTGCTCGTTCACCGCGAGCCAGGTTCCCCCGGCCAGCTCGTCCCTGCCACCGAGCATCCGCGGCCCGCGCTCGCGCAGGACCGTCATCGGCACGGCCGGCCGGTCCAGCCGCTCGTCCCGGTTAGCGGCCATAATCAGCGGCGCGTCCCGCA
>Ga0302325_10005332_pt1 | contig 29297 bp, 22 predicted proteins | sample Palsa_T0_2_FD_201948 | JGI IMG/M metagenome (GOLD analysis project Ga0302325, IMG submission 201948) | Peat permafrost microbial communities from Stordalen Mire near Abisko, Sweden - Palsa_T0_2 | ecosystem: Environmental > Terrestrial > Soil > Palsa > Peat permafrost | place: Sweden: Abisko...
GAGGCGCAGATCGACGTGCGCATGGCGGAGCCCGGCGGCCGCGCCGTCGAGCACAAGATCACGGTGCCGGTGACGGCGGGCGGCAACATGATCGGGGTCAAGCCGCAATTCTCCGGCCGCTCGCTGGCCGACGGCGCCAGCGCCGGCTTCGATGTCGTCACCGTCGCTCCCGACGGCGCCTCGATCGCGCAGCGTGGGCTGCATTACGAGCTGTTGCGCATCGATACGCACTATCAGTTCTACAAGCGCGGCGGCAGCTGGAACTTTGAGCCGGTCAAGACTACCAAGCGCATCGCCGACGGAACGATCGATACCACAGTCGACAAAGCGGCGCGTATTTCGCTGCCGGTGAATTTCGGCCGCTATCGGCTCGAAGTCTCCACCGCCGATCCGAACGGCCCGGTCACGTCGGTTGCGTTCGACGCCGGTTTTTATGTTGAGGCGAACGCCGATACCCCCGACATGCTCGAAGTCGCGCTCGACAAAGGCGAATACGCGCCCGGCGACACCATGACGGCGGCGGTGACCGCGCGCAGCGCCGGAAAACTCACACTTAATGTCATCGGCGATCGGCTGCTGGCGAGTCAAACGACGGACGTGCAGCCAGGCGCGGCGCAGGTGAAGCTGCCGGTTGGCGCCGATTGGGGCACCGGCGCCTACCTGATCGCAACACTCCGGCGGCCGCTCGATGCGCCGGCGCAGCGCATGCCGGGCCGCGCCATCGGCGCGCAATGGTTCTCCATGGATCGCGCGGCGAAAACGCTCGGCGTCGAACTCAAGCCGCCGGCTTTGTTGCGGCCGAATTCGTCCTTGCATATTCCGGTGAAGGTTTCCGGGCTCTCCGCCGGCGAAGACGCGCGCATCGTGGTCGCCGCGGTCGATGTCGGCATTCTTAACCTGACGAATTACAAGCCGCCGTCGCCCGACGACTATTATCTCGGGCAAAAGGCGCTCTCGGCGCAGATCCGCGATCTCTACGGCGAACTGATCGACGGCATGCAGGGCGCGCGCGCGCAAATTCGCAGCGGCGGCGATGAGGGCGCGGCGCTGCAAGGAAGCCCGCCTACCGGACCGCCGGTGGCGCTCTATTCCGGCCTGGTGACGGTCGGCACCGACGGCAACGCCGAAATCGCCTTCGACGTCGGCGACTTTGCCGGCACGCTCCGCGTCATGGCGGTGGCGTGGAGCAAAGATAAAATCGGCCACGCCACGTCCGACGTCATCGTGCGCGATCCCGTCGTGCTCACGGCGACGCTACCGCGTTTCCTCCTGCCCGGCGACCGTTCGAGCCTTCATCTCGACCTCGACAATGTCGAGGGGCAGCCCGGCGATTATACGATTGCGGTGACCGGCGCCGACACGCTCGCCGCGAACGCAATGCAAAAGCTGACGCTGCGCGCCAAGGAACGCGGCGCCGTCGCTGTTCCGCTCACCGCCAACGCCGCAGGCAACGGCACCGTGCGGGTGAGTGTGAGCGGACCGTCGGGCTTTGCGCTGGAACGAAGCTTCGTACTCACCGTGCGGGCGCCGGCGCAAATCCTGGCGCGGCGTACGCTCAAGCCGATTGCCAAGGGCGAAAGCCTGACGCTGTCGAGCGATCTTTTTGCCGACCTCGTTGCCGGCACCGGCGCGGTCTCGATTTCGGTCGGCTCCTCGGCCGCTTTCGATGCCGCGGGCTTGCTCGCCGCGCTCGATCGCTATCCCTATCGCTGCTCGGAGCAGATAACGAGCCGGGCGCTGCCGCTCCTTTATGTGAGCGATCTTGCCAAAGGCGCGCCTTTGGCGGCCGATCCGACGACCGACCAGCGCATCCGCGACGCCATCGAGGCGCTGCTCACGCGACAGGACGGCAACGGCTCGTTCGGCTTGTGGAGCGTCGGCGGCGACGACACATGGCTCGATTCCTACGTCACCGACTTCTTGACGCGCGCGCGTGAACGCAAGGTCGCGGTGCCCGACGCGGCGTTCAAGCTGGCACTCGACCGGCTGCGCAACGTCGCCGCCAACACGACCGATGTGGACAAAAACGGCGGTACCGATCTCGCTTACGCGCTCTACGTCTTGGCCCGCAATGCCGCGGCGCCGATCGGCGATCTGCGCTATCTCGCCGATGCCAAGCTCGACGCCTTGTCGACGCCGATCGCCAAGGCGCAAATCGCCGCCGCGCTGGCAATGGTCGGCGATCGCGCGCGGGCCGAGCGTGTCTATGCCGCCGCGTTGGCCGCGATTACCCCATCGGCGCAGCCCGATCTGGTGAGCCGCGAAGATTACGGCTCGACTTTGCGCGACGCCGCGGCGCTGGTGGCGCTCGCCAGCGAAGGCGGTGCCCCCCGCGCCACATTGCAAGCCGCGGTGCAGCGCGTCGAGGCCGTACGCGCGAACTTACGCCCGACCTCGACGCAGGAGGATGCGTGGCTCCTGCTGGCGGCGAGTGACATGGCCAAGGACGCCGCCAAGGTATCGCTCGACGTCGGCGGTGAGCCGATGCAGCGCCCGCTGTATCGCACCATCCGCGCCGGCAATCTGAAGGAGCCGCTGCGCGTGACCAATACCGGCGACGAGGAGGTGTCGGCGATGGTGACCGTCACCGGCGCGCCCCTCACGCCGGAGCCGGCGGCGGAGAAGGGATTCAAGATCGAGCGGCTCACCGCAACCCTCGACGGCGATCCGGTCGACGTGAAAACGGTGAAGCAGAATACCCGTCTGGTGGTGGTGCTGAAGGTGACGGAAGCGCAGCCGCAATTCGGTCGCGTGATCGTTGCCGATTATCTGCCGGCCGGTTTCGAGATCGACAACCCGCACCTCGTTTCCTCGGGCGAAACCGGCACGCTGCCATGGATCACGGATGGAGCGGAGCCGGCCAGCGCCGAGTTCCGCGACGACCGCTTCACGGCCGCGTTCGAACGCAAGAAGGATGACTCTCCGGTCTTCACCGTCGCCTATGTCGTGCGCGCAATCGCGCCCGGTAAATATGTGCGACCGCAAGCGAGCGTCGAGGACATGTATCGTCCCGACCGCTTCGGCCGCACGGCGACGGAGAACGTCGAAGTGACGGCGGCAAAATGACGCCAGCGACGCGAACGCGAATGCGCTTTGCCATCGTCGCCGCAATGCTGGCTTGCGTCGCGGCGCTTGCCGCATTTGCGGGCTGGATCGCGGCCCTCGGTCCGGCGCCGCTCGGCACCGAGGTCGTCTTCTCCACCCGCGTGGTCGACCGCGACGGCCGTTTGCTGCGCGCTTATGCCACGGGCGAAGGACGCTGGCGGCTGCCGGCGCGGATCGCCGATGTCGATCCGCGGTTTTTCGATCTGCTGCTGGCGTACGAGGACAAGCGATTCCGCGCCCATCGCGGCGTCGACCCGCTGGCGCTTGCCCGCGCGGCATTCCAGCTCGCCGGCAGCGGGCGGATTCGCTCCGGCGGCTCGACGCTGACCATGCAGGTGGCGCGGCTCATGGAGCCGCGCAGCGGCCGAAGTGTCGTTGCCAAGCTCCGGCAGATGCTGCGCGCCATCGAGATCGAGCGCGCGCTCACCAAGGATGAGATCCTTTCGCTCTATCTCGATCTCGCGCCGTATGGCGGCAATATCGAGAGCATCCGCGCCGCCTCGCTCGCTTATTTCGGCAAGGAGCCGCACCGGCTTTCGCTTGGCGAAGCCGCACTGCTTGTGGCGCTGCCGCAATCGCCGGAGCTGCGGCGGCCGGACCGATCGGCCGCGACGGCGCGCGCCGCCAGAAACCGCGTGCTCGATCGTTTTGCCGCCTGGAGCAACGTGCCCGCCGATGAGATCGCGCTGGCCAAGGCCGAATCGGTGCCGAGCGGCCGCCGCCCCATGCCGCTATTAGCGCCGCACGCCGCCGATCGCGCAATTGCCGAAGCCGCGCCGGGCAGCGAAGTCCGGCTCAGCATCGATGCCGAGCAGCAAAAGAATCTGGAAGAGCTGGCGCGAGAACGCGTCCGCACGCTGGCACTGACGCTTGGACCTGACATTTCGCTCGCGATGTTGGTCGTCGACAATGCGACCGGCCAAGTGCGCGCCCGTATCGGCTCGCCCAATTATTTCGACGCGCGCCGCGCCGGCCAAGTGGACATGACGCAGGCGCTGCGTTCACCCGGCTCGACATTAAAACCGTTCATCTATGGATTGGGCTTCGAGGATGGCCTCATCCATCCAGAAACACTGATCGATGACCGGCCGGTGCGCTACGGCGGCTATGCGCCGCAAAATTTCGATTTCACGTTTCAAGGAACGGTGACGGTTCGCAAGGCGTTGCAACTCTCGCTCAATCTGCCGGCGCTCGCGGTGCTCGATCAGGTCGGAGCAAGCCGGTTCACGGCGCGGCTCAAGCAAACCGGTGCCGCTTTGGTGTTGCCTGACGGCGAAGCTCCGGGTCTGGCCATCGGTCTCGGCGGCGTCGGCATCAAACTTTCCGATCTGGTGATGCTGTATGCCGGCATTGCGCGGCTCGGCACCGTGTTGCCGCTCCGCGAACATTTGCCGGCGCCGGTTGGGGAGGATAGTCGACTGATGACGCCGGTCGCCGCTTGGTATGTGAGCCACGTACTCCTCGGCACGCCGCCGCCGGAAAACGGCGTCGGCGGGCGCATCGCGTTCAAGACCGGTACCAGTTACGGCTATCGCGATGCCTGGTCGATCGGCTTCGACGGCAAGCACACCCTCGGCATCTGGGTCGGCCGGCCCGATGGCGCGCCGGTGCCGGGCCTGGTCGGACGTTCCGCCGCCGCGCCGATCCTGTTCGACGCGTTCGCGCGACTGCCAACGCCGCCGGCGCCGCTGCCGCGCGCACCGGAAGGTGTGTTGACAACGACGAGCGCCAAGTTGCCGCCGCCGCTCAAGCACTTTCAGTCGGGCGACCGCGTCGGCGAGGCCGCGCCGGACAGGCTGCATATCCTCTTTCCGCCCGATGGCGCCCGGCTCGAGCTGAGCGCCAATGAGGCTTTGCCGGCTCCGATCCCCTTGAAGGTCACGGGCGCCGTGGCCCCGCTCACCGTGCTGGTCAACGGCATGCCGGCCTTGCCACAGCCGCGCGGTACCTCTTTCTTTCAGCCAAGCGGACCGGGCTTCGCGCGCGTCACCGTCATCGACAGCACGGGCGCGACCGACAGCGTTCTGGTGCGGCTGGAGGACGGCGCGTCGACGATTGTAGCCACGCCGGCGGCGCGTTCGGGCTGCTCCGTTGCGCCCTGCGGGCATCCCTGAAAACCCTTCTTCCCCGTTGAAAGCGTTTTCACTATGGTCGGCGCCTATTCACGCACCGGGAGTGACATGAGCACGAGCAACGGCGCGGCGCCGCGCACCTCTTTGCCGCCGATCGGCCGTGCCGGCCTTGGCGCGCTGGCGCAGCGCATGGCGACCAATCTCTCGCGCTGGATCGTCGTCCTTGGGCGCGCGCCACGGGCACGGCCGCCACGCTGGAGTGGTGGCGGCTTGATCGCGATCGCGCTTGTGATCGCCGTGGTCGTCGCTTCGATGTTTCTCATCGACACCACGGCCGGCGCGTGGGCGCGGCATCTACCGCCCTGGCTTATCGATACCGCCGACGAAATCACCGATTTTGGCCGCGCCGCCTGGTTTCTATTTCCGCTCGGATTCATTCTCCTCTGTCTCACCGCGATCGTGACGCCGTCCCTGCCGCCCATGACACGCGGTGTCCTTGGGGCGCTCGTGGCCCGCCTCGGCTTTCTGTTTACGGCGATCGCCGTGCCGAGCGTGTTCGCGACCATCAGCAAACGCCTAATCGGGCGGGCGCGACCCTATGTCGGCGCGTACGACGATCCGTTCATGTTCATGCCGTTCATCTGGCGGCCCGAATTTGCCAGCATGCCGTCGGGACATGCCACGACCGCCGCCGCGGCGGCGATTGCCTTCGGCGCGATCTGGCCACGTTTGCGCGTCGCCCTGTGGCTCTACGCGCTGATCATCATGCTCACCCGGATCATCGTCGACGTGCATCATCCAAGCGATGTGATCGCTGCCGCACTGGTCGGCGTTGTCGGCGCGCTCCTGGTGCGGCGCTGGTTCGCGGCGCGGCGTCTGGTGTTTTTTGCCGATGATCTGCGCGCCTTTCCCGGGCCTTCGTGGCGGCGGCTCAAAACCGTCGGGCGCCAAGTGGTGACCAGACCGGCCGTGTCCGCACGGTAAGAGCGATCAAGCTCGCGCCGCGACGGCGAGCGCCGCAAAGCCGCGCTCGAGATCGGCAAGCAAATCTTCGACGGCTTCCAGTCCGATGTGGAAGCGCACGGCCGGGCCGCCCGGCGCCCAGCGTGTCGCGGTGCGCACGTTGCTACAGTCGAACGGGATGGCGAGGCTCTCATAGCCGCCCCACGACGCGCCGATTCCGAAAAGTTCGAGCGTATCGAGAAAAGCGTATACCGCCTTCTGCGGCACCGGCTTCAACACAACACTGAAAAGTCCCGACGCGCCGGTAAAGTCGCGCTTCCACAGCGCATGGCCGGGATGGCTCGCGAACGCCGGATGCAACAGGCGCAAGACCTCAGGCCGTTGCTCCAGCCAGCGCGCCACCGCGACGCCGGATCGGTAGTGCCGGTCGAGCCGCACCGCGAGCGTGCGCAAGCCGCGCTGGCCGAGATACATATCGTCGGGGCCGACGCACCATCCGTTCAGGCGCACGGTATTCTTCAGGCCGGCGGCTGTTACGCAGTTGGCCGAGACCGTGCCCAGCATCACGTCGGAATGGCCGCCGATATATTTGGTGCCGGCTTGGATCGACAAATCCACGCCGAAATCGAGCGCCCGGAAATAAAGCGGCGTCGCCCAGGTATTGTCCATGAGCATCAGCGCGTTCTTGCCATGCGCCGCCTCGGCAATCGCCGCCACGTCCTGCATCTCGAAGCTCAGCGAGCCCGGCGATTCGATAAAGACCGCGCGGGTATTGGGCGCAAGCAGCGTGGCGATGGCGCCGCCGATCAACGGATCGTAATACGTGGTGGTGATGCCGAGCCGGCTGAGCATCTGGTCGCAAAAGGCGCGCGTCGGCCCGTATGCGCTGTCGGTGACGAAGAGATTGTCGCCGGCCTTGAGCACCGACAGCAATGCGGCCGCGATCGCCGCCAACCCCGACGGCAACAGCGCCACGCCGGCGCATCGGGGGCCTTCGAGCTCCTGGACCGCGACTTCGAGCGCCTCCGTCGTCGGCGTGCCGCGACGTCCGTACTGATAACGCGCGCGATGGGCGACGAAATCCTCGGCGCTCGGATAGAGCACCGTCGAGGCATGATAGACCGGCGGGTTAACGAAGCCGTGATACGAAGCGGGATCGCGCCCGCCCGTGACCACTGTTGTATCCAGGTGTCGCGCCGGGGTCGGGCTGTCTTTCTTGCCCTCTTTCATGGCCATCGTCTCTTGCGTGCATCGCCGGACGCGCGCGGCGCCCTTGCGTCGTCAATTCTGCCATTACTTCGGCATCGCGGGGCCGCGTCAACCCTTGACCTTCCGCGGCGATCGTTCTCAGATGCCGCCGCGCTTGGGAACAGACGTGAACGCGCCGGAAGACGGGGCTTGGCGCGGCCGCCCATCCTGAAAGGCCTGATCATGAAACGCCTCCCGACGGCAATCGCTTCGGCCATGGCGCTTGCATTTGGGGTAACGGCCGCGTCGGCGCAGACGCTGGCGGCGGTTAAGGATCGCGGCGAGCTCATCTGCGGCGCCAACGGCACGCTGGCGGGCTTCGGCCTGCCCGACCCGCAGGGCAATTGGACCGGCTTTGACGTCGATTTTTGCCGGGCCATCGCAGCGGCGATCTTCAACGATCCGGCCAAGGTCAAATTCGTGCCGCTGACCGCGAAGGATCGCTTCACGGCGCTGCAATCGGGCGAGGTCGACGTGTTGTCGCGCAACACGACCTGGACGCTCTCGCGCGACACCTCGCTCGGGCTCGATTTCCCCGCCGTCACCTTCTACGACGGTCAGGGCTTCATGGTGCGCAAAACGCTCAAGATAAGTTCGGCGCTGGAGCTTAACGACGCCGCGGTGTGCGTGCAGCAGGGCACCACCAGTGAGCTCAATCTCGCCGATTATTTTCGATCCAACCACATGGGCCTCAAAACGGTTACGTTCGCGACCGGCGATGAGGCGCTCAAAGCTTATGAGTCGGGCCGCTGCGACGCCTATAGCACCGATTCATCGGGCCTCTACGGCGAGCGCTTGCAGCTCGCCGAGCCGAGCCAGCACATCGTGCTGCCGGAGATTATCTCCAAGGAGCCGCTCAGCCCGGCGGTGCGCCACGGCGACAATCAGTGGACCGACATCGTGCGCTGGACCCATTTCGTGATGCTCGACGCCGAGGAGCTCGGCGTAAACAAGGGCAATTTGGACGCAAAGCTCAAATCCGACGATCCGGAGACGCGGCGGCTGCTTGGCGTCGAGGGTCAATATGGCGAAGCGCTCGGCCTAACCAACGATTGGGCGTATCGCATAATCAAGCATGTTGGCAATTACGGCGAAAGCTTCGAACGCAATATCGGCCAGGGCTCGCCGTTGAAAATCGTGCGCGGGCTGAACGCGCTGTGGACCAAGGGCGGTCTGCAATACGGACCGCCGATTCGCTAAATACCGCCGTCTCTCGGCAAGGACTTGTCGTGTTCGTCGCGCGCGTAAAATTACCCGAGTAGCCGACGAATACCCGACGGCATCACCATGCTCGTAGTTTCCAATGAGATGGGATTTGCGCGTCGGGTCGCCGACCGCGTGATGCTCATGGACGACGGACAGATCGTCGAAATCAACGCGCCGAAGAATTTCTTCGACCATCCGCAGCACGAACGCACGCGCTCGTTTCTCAAGCAAATAATCCATCGAACAAGACGATCCGATTGGACTGCAAATTAAACGGCGGTTCATGTTCAAGGTCGAATTGTGATCATCAACTAGATGCAGAGCCAACCTGACCAAACTTTAACTTGAGTCTCGGCGGCGGCGGCCTTCTACTCCTCAGCACATTGAATCTCTCTTTGGAGGAGAACATGTTGAAGCCCGTGGTCGTTGCGACGGCAGCGCTTGCCATCGCCGGCTCTTCTCTCGTGTATGCGCAACAGCGTTTCGACGGACCGGGTTCCCGCGACGGCGGTCCGCGTTTCGAGCAGCGGCATCGGCCGAGCGCCGAAGATATGGCGGCGTTCACCGACGCGCGCATCGCCGCACTCAAGGCTGGCCTCGAGCTGACGCCCGACCAGACGAAAAACTGGCCGGCGTTCGAGCAGGCTCTGCGCGATCTGGGGCAACTTCGCATCCAGCGCATGCAGGCCCGCGAGGCGGCCCGCCAACAGGCCGAGCAGGGCCAGCCCACGACGACACCGTTCGATCGGCTGTCGCGCCGGGCCGACGCCATGTCCAAGACCAGCACCGTGCTCAAGCGCGTCGCGGACACCGGCACGCCGCTGTATCAGAGTCTGAACGATGCCCAGAAAGGTCGCTTCAAAAAGCTGGCGCGCCTTTTGCGGCCGCATCATCATCACATGCATGCGCGCAACGAAGGCGGCCAGGGCGGCCATGGCTGGCGCGAGGGCCATGGTTACAGACGCGACGGCGGGCAGGGCGGTCGCGGGTGGGGACATCAAGCTCGCCGCTTCGGGCAGGACGATCACGCACCGGGCGGTCGCATGCACCGCATGATGGGCAGCGAGAACCAGGGCTCCGAGCTTTAAATCAGTGTCCGCTGAATCTCCCTCCCGCAGCGGGTACTGAAAAGCGGAAGCCGCATGGCGCGTTCCTGCGGCTTTCGCATTTTTGCGTGCAAAGGAAACTATCGCGCCAGCGGCCCGTTGGCCTTCTTCCAGGCGGCGATGCCGCCCTCGATGTGACAGGCGGAGGTAAGGCCGGCGGCCTGCGCCGCCGCCACCGCCATCGCCGAGCGCTCGCCGAACGCGCAGTAGAAAACGATGCGCTTGCCGGTCGCCGCCGCCAATTCCTGCAGCATCCCGCCGGCGCTGACATTGGCCTGCAAGTCCGCGTAAGGCGCATGCAGCGAGCCAGGAATGAGGCCATGCCTCCGGCGTTCGTCGTTCTCGCGCAGATCGACCATCGCCACGCCGTGGCGGCCGCACAAGGCGATGGCTTCGGTCGCGGATAACGCCCAACCCTTGCGCGCGATCTCTTCCTGGCGCAGGCCGACCTGCATGTTGGCCGGCACCGCCACGTCCATCATCTTCGGATTGGGCAGTTTCAGATTGTTCATCAGATCGACGTATTCGTCGACCGAATTGACCTTGAGCCGGGGGTTGAAGAACTTCTCCTCGCCGATGGTCGAAACCGTTTCGCCTTTATAGTCGTGCGCCGGATAGACGAGCATCGCGTCCGGCAGCTTCATCAGTTTGTTAAAAATGGAATCGTATTGCGCGCGCGGGTCGCCGTTCTGGAAATCGGTGCGGCCAGTGCCGCGAATGAGCAGCGTATCGCCGGTAAAGACGCGGTCGGCCAGGAGGAACGAGTAGGAATCGTCGGTGTGGCCGGGCGTGTACAGCACATCGAGGCTCAAGCCCTCGATGCCGATACGGTCGCCTTCCGCCACGCGCATGGAAACGACATCGGCGTGGGTGTGCTCGCCCATCACCGTGACGCAATGGGTGCGGTCACGCAGGGCGCCGAGCGCGGTCACGTGATCGGCGTGCAGATGCGTATCCACGGCCTTGACCAGCCGGAGGTCGAGTTCGCGCACGAGCTGCAGGTAGCGGTCGACCCGCTCCAGCACCGGATCGATGATCAGCGCCTCGCCGCCGTGGCGGCTGGCCAGCAAGTAAGTGTAGGTACCGGACGTAGTGTCGAAGAGTTGGCGAAAGATCATGCGCGCCTCCGGCCCTCCTCGCGAGTTCGTTGAAGTCTAGCGCGGATTAAGCTGCGGCGCGAGCGCAGGCGGCGGCAAGGATTTGCCGCATCCGTCAGCTGCGTTCGACCGGAAGATCGGGACGTGAGCCCCATTCCGCCCATGAGCCGTCGTAAAGACCCTTTGGTCCCTTGCGGATGGATTCCAGCGCAAAGGTGAGGATCGCCGCGGTGAGGCCGGAGCCGCAAGTGGTGATGATCGGCTTGTCGAGGTCGACACCGGCATCCTTGAACGCCGTTTCGATGCGCTGACGCGGCGCGAGGTGGCCGTCCTCGATCAAACGGCCGAAGGGCACATTGAAGGAGCGGGGCATGTGGCCGCTGTGCAGCCCCGGGCGGGGTTCCGGCGCCGTGCCGGCAAAACGCTCGGCCGAGCGGGCGTCAACGATCTGCGCGCTGTCGTCGGTCAGCGCCATGCGCACATCGGCAAGGAGCGCCACGGCGCCGACATTCATCTCGGCGTTGAACTTCTTCGGCGCGCGCGCGGCGTCGCCTTTCTCCAGCGGCCGGCCCTCGGCTTTCCATTTCGGCAATCCGCCTTCGAGGATGTAGGTCTTCTTCGCGCCGAAAAGTCGGAACGTCCACCACACCCGCGGCGCCGAATAGAGGCCGACGCTGTCGTAAACGACGACGGTGTCGCCGTCGCCGATGCCGAGCGCGCCGACTGCTTCGCCGAATTGCGTCGGGCCGGGCAGCATGTGCGGCAGCTCCGTTGAATGATCGCTGACCGCATCGATGTCGAAGAACACGGCGCCGGGGATGTGGCCGTCGCGATACTCTGCGTGGGTGTCGCGTTTCTGCGTCGGCAGGGGATACGAGCCGTCGACCGCGATCACGTTGCGGTCACGCAAGCGCTCCGCGAGCCAATCGGTCGAAACAAGCCAGCGGCTTTTCGGCGAGGGAGTGGAGCTATCTTCGGGTCTGAGCATGGCGGTTATGGACTGACAACGCGCGCGCAGGCGCGATGTTCACGCGTAGGGAACATTGATTTGCGAATGCCGCTCGAGCCAGGGCGGGACCGGCAGCTTCTTTTCGCGCAAAAACTGCGGATTGAAGAGCTTCGATTGGTAACGGGTGCCGTAATCGGCGAGGATGGTGACGATGGTGTGCCCGGGTCCGAGGTCTTTCGCCAGGCGAACGGCGCCGCCGATGTTGATGCCGGAGGAGCCGCCGAGGCAGAGGCCTTCGTGTTCAAGAAGGTCGAAGATGATCGGCACCGCCTCCTCGTCCGGGATCTGGTAAGCGGCGTCGATCGGCGCGCCTTCCAGATTTTTGGTTATGCGGCCCTGGCCGATCCCCTCGGTGATCGAGGAGCCTTCGGATTTGAGCGTGCCGGTCGTGTAGTAGCTGTAGAGCGCGGCGCCCATCGGATCGGCGAGCGCGATACGCACGGCCTTGTTGAATGATTTAAGCGCGATGGCGACGCCGGCGAGCGTGCCGCCGGTGCCGACGGAGCAGACAAAACCGTCGATCGTGCCGTCGGTCTGCCGCCAGATCTCAGGTCCGGTCGTCTCGATGTGGCCCTGGCGGTTGGCGACATTGTCGAACTGGTTCGCCCAGATCGCGCCGTTCTTTTCGGTTTTTGCCAATTGCTCGGCGAGCCGACCCGAGAGCTTCACGTAATTATTGGGATTGGAATAGGGCACGGCCGGCACTTCGACCAGCTCCGCGCCGCACAGCCGTAGCGTATCCTTCTTCTCGTGGCTCTGCGTTTCCGGGATGACGATCACGGAGCGAAATCCCATCGCGTTGCCGACCAACGCAAGCCCAATGCCGGTGTTGCCGGCGGTGCCCTCGACGATCACGCCGCCGGGCTTAAGCGTGCCCTTCTTCACCGCGTCCTCGATGATGAACAAAGCGGCGCGATCTTTGACCGACTGGCCCGGATTCATGAATTCGGCTTTGCCGAGAATGGTGCAGCCGGTGGCCGCTGAAACGCGTTCGAGCTTGATCAACGGCGTGTTGCCGATCGCCTCGACAATTCCCTTACTGAACTGCATCGCAACAATTTCCCGAGGGGCGGCGACCCTAAACGACTAAACCCTTGGAAACAAGAGTGGATCGAATGCCGCCGAGACTCGAAAGATTGTCGAAACCATAACGTCGGATGAATCAAGCCGGGTTACGTCTATTCACCGATTGTTTCCGGCCGTGGCGGTATTTCGACGGCCATGACGGGGGGTTCCGGCGATCGCTTGCCCGTAGCCGGTTAGTCTGGTGGAACACGATGAATCTCGACGTCAATACGCTGTTTCTCGTGACCATCTACGTGGAAGCAATCCTCGGATTGCTGCTGTTGTTCGCCTGGGTGCAGAACACCGCGATTACCGCTTTGGCGTGGTGGGGCTTTGCGCATCTGTTACGAGCGGCCTCGGTGATGCTGTTCGGACTCTACGGTTCGGTGTCCGAACTCATTTCGATCGATCTCGCCAACGCGTTGCTGTTCACCGCCTTCGCCTTGACCTGGACCGGCGCGCGCGTCTTCGATCATCGCCGGCCGCGGCCGGTGCTGTTGTTTGGCGGCGCCATGCTTTGGCTCATCGCCAGCCGCATCCCCGGCTTCGCCGATTCCTTTGATGTGCGGGTGCTGGTCAGTTCCGGCATTATCACCGCCTATACGTGGGCCACGGCCTACGAGTTCTGGCGCGGGCGTAGCGAGCCGCTGGTCTCACGCTGGCCGGTGATCTTCATGTTGTTCGCGCACGGCTCGCTTTATCTGTTGCGCACGCCATTCGGCGCCATGCTGCCGTGGCTGCCGACCGGCAACCAGGTGTTCGAGAGCGCTTGGCTCACCGTTCTCAGCTTCGAAGCACTGCTTTTCACGATTGCAATCGCGTTCATCCTTCTGGCGATGGCGAAAGAACGCACCGAGCATCGCCACAAGACCGCGTCGCTGGTCGATCCCTTGACCGGCGTCGCCAACCGCCGCGCGTTCCTCCAGGATGGCGAAGCGCAACTCAAGCGGCAGACGACCGATCCGCGCCCGACCGCCGTGATGCTGCTCGACCTCGATAACTTCAAGTCGATCAACGACCGCTTCGGGCATGCCGTCGGCGACCGGGTGCTGCAGATTTTTGCCGATGTGGCGAGCGGCTGCGTACGTCACATCGACCTGTTCGGCCGCCTCGGCGGCGAGGAATTCGCCGCGTTGTTGCGCGATACCACCCGCGAGCGTGCCTTGGCCGTTGCCGAGCAGATTCGCACCGGCTTTGCCGAGGCGACCCGCCAAGTCGATGGCCGCTCGGTCGACGCCACGGTGAGCATCGGCATCGTCATCAGCCACGACGCGGTGCTCGACCTTTCGGCGTTGCTGGCGCAGGCCGATCACGCGCTCTATCGCGCCAAGGATTCCGGCCGCAATCGCGTCGAGATCGCCTCGATCGAGCTGATCCTCGATCGTGCCAGGCGCGGCGCGGCGGACCTCATCGCCGCGGTCGGCGGCAAATCCGCGGCCAGTAAATCGGCGAAAACGGCGGCTTGAGCCGCCGGGATTCTTTTTGCTAATATGCTTCATGCTACCGGTGCGCCCGGGCGCCCACGTATTTTTACGTAGGCAATATTCGTGACGCCTTTAACGCAACAGTGACGGCGCAACTGCTCCTATTTCACCCGCGTGGTCGCGGAGCAATAGGATTTGGCATGATCCGTCTTCACGTTCTGCTCGTCGATGATGACACCGATACCCGGCAGACCGTCGAGGCGGCGCTGGCGCTCGATCCGTTCTTCACGGTGCGCGATTGCGCCTCGGGCGTGGAGGCGCTGACCGCGGCGGTCGCCTGGCGGCCAGATCTCATCCTGCTCGACGTGATGATGCCGGACATGGACGGTCCCACGGTCGTGGCGCGTCTGCGCGCCGACAAGCGCACGGCACCGATCCCCGTCGTATTCCTGACGGCGCTTCCGGAACTGGCGGAGCGCCAGCGCTACAAGGCCCTCGGCGCTGCCGGTGTGATCACAAAACCCTTCGACCCGATGGTGTTTGCCGCCGAGGTGCGGCGCTTCGTTGCCGTCGAAGGCATACTCTCGCCGGCGCGCGAGGGCTTTTTGCAACGCCTGCGGGCCGACGCCGACGCACTCGCGGCCTGGGGGCTGCAGTTGACGCAGACGCCCTCGGAGGCTGCAGTGGTGCGCATCAGCGAGATAGCGCATTCGCTCGCCGGTGCCGGCGGCATCTATGGGTTTGCCGGCATTACTTGCACTTCTGCGGCGCTTTCCGACGCCGCCGAAAGCAATCTCGCCGGCGGCGCCAAGCCGATCGATGTCGAGCGCGCGCTTAACCGGCTGCTTGAGCGCATTTCGCCATAACGCCGGTCTGGTGGGCACTTGCCCTAACGGTGCGTGGCTCGCAGGGCACCTGCGACCCAAAGCGGGTTCATCTTCGTCGCCGGGTTTGCTAGGGTGCGGTAGGGAGCCGCCACCGGGAGACCGACCATGTTGGACGTCAGTAAGCCTCAAACCAAAGCGCCGTTCGACACCGCGCGGCTCGACAGCCTGATGGACGCCGCCGGGCTCGACGTGCTGATCGCAACGTCGAAGCACAATGTCCAGTATCTGCTGGGCGGTCATCGCTCCTTCTTCTTCGACAACATGGATGCGTCGGGGATCAGCCGCTACCTGCCGGTGTTCGTGTATGCGAAAGGCGTGCCGCAAAAGGCCGGCTATTTCGGCCACGGCATGGAGACTTATCAGACCCAGGTGAAGCCATTCTGGGTGTCTGAAGTGAACACGAAAAGTTCGGGCTCGGTCGACGTTATTCAAAAAGCCGCCGATTACGTGCGCGGGATCACGGGAAAGCCGCAACGCATCGGCCTTGAGCTTGCATTCGTGCCGGCCGATTCCGCGGCTGCGTTGCGCAAGGCGTTCCCTGACGCCGAGATCAAGGATGCGCTGTTCGTGCTCGAGCGGTTGCGGGCGCGCAAAAGTCCGCAGGAGCTGGAGAAGCTGCGGCTCGCCTCCGATCTCGTCATCGACTCGATGCTCGCGGTCATCCGAAGCCACGGACCCGGCGCCACGAAGGCGGAAATGGCCGAGGCGGTGCGGCGCGAGGAAACGATACGCGGACTGACGTTCGATTATTGCCTGATCGCGGCGGGCGCGAGCCTGAACCGCGCACCGTCGGACCAGCGCTGGGAAACGGGCGACCCGCTCTCGCTCGATTCCGGCGGCAATTACCACGGCTATATCGGCGACTTGGCGCGCATGGGCATCGCCGGCGAGCCCGACGCCGAGCTTGTCGATTTGCTCGGCGAGGTCGAAGCCATCCAGCAGGCGGCGTTCAAGCCGATCCGGGCCGGCGTCGACGGCAGCGCGATTTATGCGTCGGCCGAGCCGCTTCTCAAGAAATCGAAGCTGCACAATCACTATGAGTTTCTTGCGCACGGCATGGGTCTGGTCAGCCATGAGGCGCCGCGCCTCACCGCGACCGGCCCGGTGCCATACGATGCCTACGACGCGCCGAGGCCGCTCGAGGCAGGCATGGTGGTTTCGGTCGAAACCACGCTGCTGCATCCGCATCGCGGCTTCATCAAGCTCGAAGATACGGTGGCGGTCACGCCGGACGGCCACGAGGTTTATGGCAATCGCGCCCGCGGCTGGAACCGGGCCGGCACCTGATCTACTCGGCTGGGAAAAGCGTGCCTTCGGTCGTGCCGTGATCGACGCCAAAGCGCCGGTTGCGCTCAAGCTCCTCGATATCGCGGCGCAGCTTGCGCAAATAGGCCAAATACGCGATTCCGCCCAATGCCCAGCATGCACCGGCAATGCCGAAGGTCATCGGATCGACCGCGGGCCATAAATTCCTGATCAGCCCGCAGGTCATACCCCACGCGATAAGGACGATGACAGCTCGTGGCAGGAGATAGCCCACGATTCGCGCCTCGCTCGATGGCAGGGTGCGATGGTGCCGGAGTATGGTTATCGGGCGGTAAATGATGTTGCTGGCCCGGTTGCGCCGGCAGTTGCGTATGGAAGGAGACTGCGATGCGCATCGTTGCTCTTGAGGAGCATTTCACGGCTCCGGCGCTGTTGCGGAGAATTGATCCCGACGCCATCGCCAGACACGGTTTTCCGCCGGGCTTCGGCGCTCAGCTCGAAAAACCGTTGGCCGACCTCGGCGACTTGCGGCTCCGCGAAATGGACGAGGCTGGCATCACCGTGCAAGTGCTGTCCGCCTCCCACGCCGGCGCCGATCTACTTGACGGCGCCGAAGGGGTTGCGTTCGCCCGCGATATCAATGACTTGCTGGCCAAGGCAATCGCCAATCACCCCGATCGCTTTGGCGGATTCGCGCAACTGCCGATGCGCAGTCCGCAAGCCGCGGCCGACGAGCTTGAGCGCACGGTGCGCGATCTCGATTTCTGTGGCGCGCTGATCAACGGCGTGACCGAAGGCCGCTTCCTCGACGATCCGCGTTTCGATCCGATCCTGGCGCGCGCGGAGCGGCTCGACGCGCCGATTTATGTGCATCCGAACCTGCCGCCGCAATCCGTCCGCGAAGCCTATTACAGCGGCCTGCCGGGCCTTTCGGGCTTTCGTCTGGCGACGGCGGCGTGGGGTTGGCATTCCGAAGTCGCCATTCACGTCCTGCGGCTCGTCCTTTCCGGCACGCTCGACCGGCACCCCAAGCTCAGACTCATCATCGGGCATATGGGCGAGGGGCTGGCAGCGATGATGGTGCGGTCCGACAGGACGCTGGCGGACTATGTCGGTCACCTGACCCGTTCCGTCGCCCAAACGATCCTCGACCAGGTCTCGGTCACCACGAGCGGACTTTTCACGCAACCGCCGCTCGATGTCGCGCTTGCGGTCTTCGGTATCGATCGCGTCATGTTCTCGATCGATTACCCCTACAGTAGCAATCGGACGGGCAGGAACTTCCTCGATACGCTCAAATTGCCCGCCGCGGATCTGGAAAAATTCGCGCACGGCAACGCCGATCGGTTGCTCAAGCTGTCGCCGACCGGCGGAAATAAATAGAATGCAGGCGCTTCGGAGATCGTTTGATGCGTAGCGTGCGCGCGCTCGCATTGCTGCCGTTTCTGGCTCTGCTCGTTGGCCCGTTCTTCGTCAACCGGGTCACCCCTTACGTGTTCGGCATGCCGTTCCTGCTGGCCTGGCTCGTTGCCTGGATCCTGCTCACGGCGGCGATCATGGCGGTGATCTTCCGGCTCGATCCCGCGAACCGGGACGAATCCGAATGAACGGCGCGCTCATCGGAATTGCCGGCGCTGTGATTCTCGCCCTTGGGCTTGGGTTTTTGGCGCGGCGCGGCCAGCAGATGGGCCTCGAGCAATGGACCGTCGCCGGCCGCTCGTTCGGAGCGCCGCTCGTTTTCCTGCTCATGGCCGGCGAGATCTACACGACTTTCACCTTTCTCGGCGGCAGCGGCTTTGCTTACGGCAGGGGCGGCCCAGCCTACTACATTCTTTGCTACGCTACGCTCGCTTACGTCATGTCGTATTTCTTGCTGCCGCCGATCTGGCGTTACGCGCGCGACAACGGCCTCTATTCGCAATCGGATTTCTTCATCCGCAAATACGACAGCCCCGCGCTCGGCATCCTCGTCTCGCTCGTCGGCATCGTGGCGCTGATCCCGTATCTGGTCTTGCAATTCAAAGGGCTCGGCATCATCGTCGAGATTGCCGGCTACGGCGCCATCGCTTCGACGCCGGCGGTGTGGATCGGCGCCGCCGTCGCCACCGCTTATGTGATGGTATCGGGCGTGCGCGGCGCGGCATGGACCTCGGTCGCCAAGGACGCGATGATCCTTCTGGCGGTTGTCTTCCTCGGCATCTATTTTCCGCTGCACTATTACGGCGGCCTCGGCGCGATGTTCGCAGCGATCGAAGAGGTCAAGCCCGGCTTCACCGTGCTGCCGGCACATGGTGAGAGCGTCTGGTGGTTCTCATCCACAGTGCTCCTGACCGTGCTCGGCTTCTATATGTGGCCGCACGCCTTCGCTTCGATCTATACTGCGCGCAACACTAGAGTCATCCGCCTGAACGCGGTGTTCCTGCCGATCTATCAATTGATCCTGCTGTTCGTCTTCTTCGCGGGTTTCGCGGCGATCCTGCAAGTTCCCGGGCTCAAGGGTACCGACGTCGACCTCGCTTTGTTCAAGCTCTCGGTCAAGACGTTCGATCCCTGGGTGGTGGGACTGATTGGCGCGGCCGGCGTGCTCACCGCGCTGGTTCCCGGTTCGATGATCCTGACCGCGGCGGCGACGCTGTTTGCCAACAATCTCTACCGCGTGGCCGACCGTTCCGCCGACGACGCGCGCGTGTTGCGTATCGCCAAGCTCGTGGTGCCTCTGGTGGCGCTGGTGGCGATCTATTTCACGCTTCGGGGCGGACAGACCATCGTGGCGCTGCTTTTGATGGGCTACAGCTTCGTCACCCAGCTTTTTCCGGCGCTCGTTCTGAGCTTGCCCCGCAACAGTTGGGTCACGCGTGAGGGCGCGGCGGCTGGCATCGTGGCCGGCGTCGCCACGGTGGCGGCGGTCAGCCTCACGCACACGACCATCGGGACGCTGTTTCCCTCTCTGCCGGCGGAAATCAAGGAGCTCAACGTCGGTATCGTCGCGCTCGCGGTCAACATCGTGGTCCTGATCGCGTTCAGCGCCGGCACAAAGTTGGCGGCGGCGCGAAACCGGAGGGTAGTGCGGGTTTCGGCGCCGCCGTCGCGCCTGGCCTGATCGGCGCAGCCTTGCCGATTGCATTGCCAACCCCCCAATTCTGGCCCGAATCTTGATTGTCACGGACTGGATATGAAACATCTTGACCAGTGAGGTTTCGGGATGGATGTGGCGAAGCCAAAATCCCATCACGGCCAACCGCGTGCGAGGGGGCCGGCGGGCGGGCAGACGCATGCGCAATCGTTCCTGGCGCTGACCGCGCTCGGCGTCGTCTTCGGCGATATCGGAACCAGCCCCCTTTACACGTTCTCGACCGCGCTCACGGCCACCGGTCACGCCCCGAGCGCCGCCGAGGTGCTAGGGGTCGTTTCGCTCACCTTCTGGGCGCTGATGATTCTCATTTCCGTGAAGTATGTGACGTTCGTGCTGCGCGCCGATAACGAAGGCGAGGGTGGTATATTGGCGCTGCTTTCGCTTGTGGAGCGTCCGCGTGAAACTGTTGAGCGGGTCAAATTGTCGTTCGTGGTCCTGCTCGGCGTGATCGGCGCGGCGTTGCTTTACGGCGACGGCGTCATTACGCCGGCGATTTCGGTTCTTTCCGCGATCGAGGGGCTCAAGTTCTTCAGCCCCAGCGTCGCGGATTTTGTCGTGCCGGTGACGCTCGTCATCCTGATCGGACTATTTGCCCTGCAATATCGCGGCACGGGAAGCGTCGGACGGCTGTTCGGTCCGGTGATGGTGGTGTGGTTCGTCGTTATCGGCATTCTCGGCCTCGTCAACATCATCGCAGCGCCGGAGATCCTCGAAGCATTCAATCCGCTCGAAGCGGTGCGTTTCGCGGTGGCGAGCCCGTTCACGCTGTTCGTCGTGCTCGGCGGCGTATTCCTGGCGTTGACCGGGGGCGAGGCGCTCTATGCCGACATGGGTCATGTCGGCCGCACCGCCATCCGGCAGGCATGGTTCGGACTGGTCCTGCCTGCGCTGGTGCTGTGTTACTTCGGGCAAGGCGCGCGCGTGCTTGCCTATCCGCAGGCGATCGAAAACCCGTTCTACAGCCTAGCTCCGTCATGGGCGGTGGTCCCGCTGGTTGTGCTCGCGGCGCTGGCGACGGTGATCGCGTCGCAAGCGCTGATCTCCGGCGTCTTCTCGATGACCCGGCAGGCGATACAGATGGGGCTCTGTCCGCGCACGAAAATCATTCCGACATCGAGCGATGAAGTCGGCCAGGTCTATCTGCCGACCGCCAATTGGCTGTTGATGGTCGGCACGCTCCTCGTCGTGCTGATGTTCAAGACCTCCGATGCGCTCGCTTCGGCATATGGCATCGCGGTGTCCGGCACCATGCTGGCGACCACGATCCTGCTCTATCACGTCGCGGTCGCGCGCTGGAAATGGCCGCCGGTCGTCGCCGGCGCGGCCATCGCGTTTATCGGTGGGATCGAGGCGATCTTTCTTGTCTCTAATTCGCTCAAGATCGTCCAGGGCGGCTGGTTCCCGCTGGTCGTCGGATTCGGCATAGCGGTGCTGATGCTGTGCTGGCGCAAGGGCTCGCTGGCGGTGAGGCGGCGGCTCTACGACATGTCGATGCTGCCGCTCGACCGCTTTCTGTCCTATGTCGACGATCTGGTCATCGGCCGCGCGCCCGGACTTGGCGTGTGGCTCACCAAGGTCGAGCACGGCGCCTCGCCGATGCTCATCCGTCACCTCGAGCATAATCGCGTGTTTCACGAACGGGTGGCGCTGATGAGCTTCGTGTTTGAGCGGCGCCCGCGTGTGCCGTTCGGCGAACGTCACAAAGTCGAGAGCATCGGCCACGGTTTTTATCGCGTGCAGGTGCGGCTCGGCTTCATGCAGACGCCGGACATCCCGCGCACCTTGCAGAACATCCAACTCCTCGGCTTCGATTCCGATCTCGACCGCAAGCACTATTATCTCGCGCACGAAACGGTGGTCCGCCGCGAGAAAGATTCTGCCATGGGGCCGATCTCGTTTGCGATCTTTTCTTTTCTCAGCAAGATCTCCAGCCGGGCACCCGATTATTTCAACATTCCCCACGACGGGGTCATCGAAGTGGGCTTCCGCGTCGAAATTTGACGGCGGCCGAAACGCCTTGATGCGTCCCGCACCGTCGTGCATGTTCCGCTGATGAGAGATGGGAGATGGCGACCGGTCAACGGCTGCATCCCTCATCACGCTTGGGAGGATCATATGCGTTTCGTCGCCTGCACTCTGGCCGCGTTCCTGCTTCTCGCCCCGGCCGCCCCGCACGCCCAGATATCCGGAGGCAAGGTCAGGATCGGCGTGCTCACCGATCTTTCCGGGCCTTACGAGCAGAATTCCGGCATCGGCTCCGTCGAAGCGGCGAAGATGGCGGCGGAAGAGTTCGGCAACAGGGTCAATGGCGCGCCGATCGAGATCGTGGCCGCCGATCATCAGAACAAGCCCGATATCGGCGCCGCAATCGCGCGGCGCTGGTTCGATCTCGATCAGGTCGACGCCGTGACCGATCTGGTCAATTCGGCGGTGGCCTTCGCCGTGCTGGAGATCGCCAAGACCAACAACAAGGCAGTGTTGCTGACAAGCGCGGGATCGGCCGATTTCACCGGCAAGGCCTGCGCGCCGGACAACTCGGTCCACTGGGTCTACGATACCTATGAGATCGGCTCCGCCATTGGTAAGGCCGTGCCCCAGCTCGGCAAGAACTGGTTCTTCATCACCGCCGATTACGTGTACGGTCGCGCGCTTCAGGATGGCGCCACCGCTTTTATCGAGAAGAACGGCGGCAAGGTCGTCGGCTCAGTCCGTCATCCGCTCGGCACGACGGACTATTCCTCCTTCATGCTCCAGGCGCAGGCGTCAAAGGCCGACGTCGTCGTGTTGGCGAATGGCGGTGACGACGCCATCAACGCGGTCAAGAGCGCGCGCGAGTTCGGCATCACCGAGAAACAAAAGGTAGTGCCGCTCGGGCTCGACTCGCTGCCGGCAATCCGCTCCACCAGCCTGCAACTCGCGCAGGGCATGATCTATGTCTCGCCGTGGCTGCCCGATCGCGACGACGCGGCGAAGGCGTTCTTCGCCAGGTTCATGGAGCGGCGCAAGACCGCGCCGACGAGCTTCCAGGTCGGCACCTATTCCGTGGTCCGCAGCTACCTAAAGGCGATCGAGGCGAGTAACGCGGACGATCCAAAAACCGTGATCGCCAAGATGCGCGAGACGCCGGTGAACGACGCCTTCACACCGAACGGACGGCTACGGCCCGATGGCCGCATGGTGCACGACGTCTATCTCGTGCAGATTAAATCGCCGGCCGAGTCAAAGGGCGAGTGGGACTTGCTCAAGCTCGTCGCTACGATTCGGGGCGATGAGGTCTTCCGCCCGATGGCGGACGGTGGCTGTCCGGCGATTGCGAACTGAGGCTCGGCATTTTCGCCCATGCAGGACTTCTACGATACGCTGGAAACGCGCGCGCCGCAGGCGCGCGAGCGCGAGCAATTGTCAATGCTGCCGGAGCTGATCGCGCGGGCGATCACGGCGCCGGGCTGGGCCGAGCAGCTTGCCGGCATTGAGCCGAAATCAGTCACGTCGCGCAATGCGCTCGCGCGCCTTCCGCTGCTGCGCAAGTCGGAGTTGAAAGAGCGGCAACAGGGCAAACCGCCGCTCGGCGGTTTTGCCACCACGGCGCCGGGAAAGCTCAAGCGCCTGTTGATGTCGCCGGGCCCGATCTTCGAGCCCGAGGGTCACGGCAAGGACTGGTGGAATTCGGCGCGCGCGCTATTTGCCGCAGGCTTACGTGCGGGCGACGTCGTGCACAACAGCTTTGCCTATCACCTTACGCCCGGCGGATTCATCATCGAGTCCGGCGCGCATGCGCTCGGTTGTGCGGTCATTCCTGGCGGCGTCGGTAATACCGAGCAGCAAATCGAGGCGATCGCGCATCTGCGACCGAGCGGCTATCTCGGCACGCCGGATTTTCTCAAAATCCTGCTCGATGAGGCAGCCAAGGCCGGCAAGGACGGATCTTCGATCAAGCGCGGGCTCGTGTCCGGCGCGGCGCTGCCGTCGTCGTTGCGCGCCGAGCTTAAATCCCGCGGCGTTGTGGTGATGCAGGCTTACGCCACCGCCGAGCTCGGCGTGATCGCTTACGAGACGCCGGCGCTCGAAGGCATGGTGATCAACGAGAGCGTCATCGTCGAGATCGTGCGGCCGGGCACCGGCGATCCGGTCGCCGAAGGCGAGGTCGGCGAAGTCGTCGTCACCTCGTTCAACGCTGATTATCCGATGATCCGCCTGGCGACCGGCGATCTTTCGGCCTTGCTCGCCGGCCGCTCGCCGTGCGGGCGCACCAACATGCGCATCAAGGGCTGGATGGGTCGCGCCGACCAGACGACCAAGATCAAGGGCATGTTCGTGCATCCGGGGCAGATCGCCGAGGTCGCCAGGCGTCATCCTGAGCTTGGACGTGTGCGCCTTTCCGTCACGCGCGAATCCGAGCAGGACTTGATGACGCTGGCGGCCGAATACGCCGGCGCCGCAAGCGGGCTTGCCGATGGCGTGGCGGCGAGCTTGCAGGCGGTCACTAAGCTCAATGGCCGCGTGACCTTGGTCGCGCCCGGGACGCTGCCCAACGACGGCAAGATCATCGCCGACGAGCGCAGCGTCGGGTGACGCGGACTATTTCTTCTGCGCAGCGATGACCTGCTTGCAGCGGGGGCAAGCTGATCGAATTGCTTGCTCAGACAAGCGACGATGCGGCCGCCCCGGGCGTGGTGCCTTTGCAGTATTTGTCGTAGTCTGCCTGGCAGGCGGCTCGCTGCTCCGGGCTCATCTGCGCAAAAGCGGCCGTGAAAAATCCCAAAGCAAAAGCGAGAACGACAAAACGAAGTATTGGCATCGTGTCTCCGATCTCTTTTGGCGAAATTTCGCCGGGTGGGGATGTGGTCGAGGAGTGGATGTTCTAGCGGATCAAGTTCTATTCCAGGCCTAAGGGTTCGATGGCACGAGCGTAAGTCTTGCATGCTTGTGAAAAAACAGCTTCCGCATCTGATCCTCGCCAAGCACCCTGCTCAATTCCATGATTCCGAAGGCCGGAATAAGCGCGAGGAACGACATGAATGAAAACGCCGAAATCACCCTGATATTCATCAACTCAACGCCATCGCCGCTTCTTGCGCCGGCATGAGGCCAAATCGCGTGGACGATAACGGATTCGAGACAATCGAATCCAACCAGAACCACGGAAAACAAGGCGGCCTTAATTAGAATTGGCCAGATCAGCGGCCTAAGCCTCCAAGGCGCACGCTGACTCACTGTCGCATCTGGCCCGGGAAATGCATGTCGCGCAGATGATCTCATTCGCAATGCACGTCGCCAGCGAATCCATTACTATGGGATGGCAATGCCGATTCTCTGCGTCAGGCACGAGACGACATATCACTACAAGCGGCCGGTCGCATTCGGCGAGCACCGGATGATGTTGCGTCCGCGCGACGATTACGATCAAAAGATCATTGAAGCGGAGCTCGAAATCACGCCTAGCCCGAGGCGACTTGCCTGGACGCGGGATAGCTTCGGCAATCACGTGGCGATTGCCCAGTTTGCCGGCCGCGCCCGAGCGCTTCACTTTATCAGCAACATCCGTGTCCACCATGCGCCGGCCGGCTTTCGCGCCACTGATATAACGGACTTTGCCCGCACCCATCCGTTTGCCTACGCGCCGGAGGATTGGCCGGACCTCGAACGTTTCACCGAACCATTCTCGCCGCATTCCGCCATTGATGGCTGGAGCGCCGCGTTCTTCCGCGACGACGGCACTGCCGACACTTACGAGTTGCTCGGCGAGATGACGCGGACGATCAGGCGCACCTTCAAACATGTTTCGCGGCACGAGAAGGGCATCCAGGCGCCGGCCACGACGCTCACTCTCGGGCGCGGCAGTTGTCGCGATCTTGCCGTGCTGATGATCGCGGCTTTGCGCGGGCGCGGAATTGCCGCGCGGTTCGCCTCCGGATATCTGCATTTGGCCGATGACGACGACGATTTTACCGCCGGCGGCAACACGCACGCCTGGGTTCAGGTCTATATTCCCGGTCCGGGCTGGGTCGACTTCGATCCATCGGCGGGCACCGTCGGAAATGAAAACCTTATCCGCGTCGCGGTCGCGCATGATCCGCGCGAGGCAATCCCTCTGCAAGGCACGTGGTTCGGGACCGCGGCGGATCATCTGGCCATGAAAGTCGCGGTGAAGGTCACTGCCGCAGCGGCTGCTGGCGCCGCAGATTGCATGGACGTGGGGATGATGAATAAGCGCGCTGAAGATGGGACCGAAGAAGCGTTCCTTCGCCGCGCTACGGTGCGGTCGATGGGGTAGCGGCCGTTGGATCGTGTTCGCTGGAAGGCGGAACTTTCCATCCTGGCGGCACTTCATCCGCCCAGACGCGGAACCCCGACAAGGTTCCTGGCCCAAATGTGTAGCTTAGAGGCACGTCCGCGGCATCGCGGCCTTGCGCGATGAGGATGCGCCCTATGCGCGGGGCATTGTTGCGCGGGTCGAAGGTGTGCCAGCGGCCGCCGAGATAGACTTCGATCCATGCCGCGAAATCATTGGGCGGGTAGGGCGGTGCAAGGCCGACGTCGGTAAGGTAACCGGTGCAATAGCGTGCTGGGATATTCAAGCAGCGACAAAAAGTGACGGCGAGATGCGCATAATCACGGCACACTCCGCTGCGCTCGGCGTATGTTTCAGATGCCGTTCTGGTTGCACGGGAATGCTCGTAACCGAAGGTTATGTGATTATGTACGAAGTCGCAGATGGCTTGCACCCGCGACCAACCAAGCGGCGTATTTCCGAACAGGCGCCAAGCCTCGTCGGATAGACGATCGGTGTCACAGTAACGACTGCCCAGCAAAAACAGCACAACTTCCGCCGGTAGGTGCGGAACTTGGTGCTGTAGAGCGTTCAGATCGATCGGGTCCGACATGCCCGAGTCGCGAATAACCGCGTCCGTGCCGAGGCTGAAATGGCCGCCGGGTGCAACGAGGCGACTGCACCAATTTCCGAAGCTGTCGCGGTAACCTTCAATGGGAACCGGAGGGTTTGTTATCAGATAATCCGGCCGCTCCAGTTCGGAGACGCGCGAGGAGTGCACGTTCAACGTTAAAATCATAGGCGTCGCTTGCGGAAACTCGAAGTTGAGCTCGCAACCGAGATGGATACGCATGAGATCTCCGATCACTGCGGCACCCTTACGCCGCCCGCTTAACTTCCTTGGTATCGACCCCTTTGCAGGAAGGGCAGACGAAGATGAGTTGTTCCGGGCGCCCTCCAAGTTTCGAGATCGTGCGGAAGTGCTTCATGGTGTCGCCGCAGGAGAGGCACACTATGGTCGGCGTCCCTGTCGGGTAGAGGGGCGAGCGTTCGATGGCGGACGTTGATGGCGTGTAATACGGCATGTCCGCGGCTCCACTGAAACAGGCGGGAGCGCTACCGAACTCTCAGCCACCAACGCCTGGCACAGGGCCGCTGTCGGTGATGAACCATATGTAAGACTAATTAGGACAGATGCGAGTCAAGTCTTAGACGGATGGCCCAGAATTTGGAGAGTTTCATGGGAGTCAGCGTCCAAGATGAGGAAAACAGCATGCTGTCGTGTGGATGGAATGCGCCCGAGAGGTTGCAAAATTGAGGTCAGTCCCGCCGCGATCCCGAAAATCATGAGTGCTTGAGTTTTTGCGTAGCCTCCTCATGCCGCTCAGCCGATGACTTGACTAGGCGCAGTTTGCCCTCCGTTGCGGTTGCGGACGATGGCGCCGGGTGCCTCTTCTGAAAATCCGCGAGAATATTGGCGCTTACCTCCGAGGCGGGGATCGGCCGGCCAAAGAAAAACCCCTGAGCCTGGTCGCCGTCCACCTCGTCGAGAAAGGCCGCCTGCGTTGCGGTTTCGATGCCTTCGACCGTCACCCGCATATCCAGCTCGCGTCCAAGTGCGATGATCGTTCGCACCACCGTCTTGGCATCACGGCCTGAGCCGTCGAAAGCCTGCATAAAGCTGCGGTCGATCTTGATCTTGTCGAATGGAAAGCGCCACAGATAGCTCAGGCTCGAATAACCGGTGCCGAAATCGTCCATCACGATCGACACCCCCATCGCCTTGAGCGTCTGCAACTCCGCCAAAATGGCTTCAGAGTTTCCGGGCAGCAAGGTCTCGGTGACCTCCAGCTCGAGCCGGTGCGCAGCGAGACCGGCCTCTTTCAGCGCGACGGCGACGATATCGCTGACGCGACCTGCCAAAAATTGCGCGGGTGACAGATTCACCGCAACAGTCAGGTTCTCCGGCCAGGTCGCGGCAGTGCGACACGCCTCCCGCAATACCCATGCGCCGATCTTGTCGATGAGCCGCAAATCCTCGGCAAGGGGAATGAATACCAACGGCGGGATAAGCGTTCCATCCTCCGCAGGCAGGCGTATCAGTGCCTCGAAGCCGATGAGGCGGCGCTCCGACATTTCAAAAAGCGGCTGGTAGTGCAATTCGAACCGATCATGCAATACCGCGTCGCGAATTATCATCTCAAGTTTGAATCGCGCCTGCAATTCGGTGTCCATTTCGGGCAGGAAGAACCGGATGCAATTGCGACCGTCGGCCTTGGCCTTGTACAGCGCCAGATCGGCACTTTTCAAAAGCCGCTCCGGATTGGTTCCGTCTGCCGGCGCCAATGCAACGCCAACGCTGACCGTGGCGACGATCGCCCGCCCCATGAGTTCCATTGGCGCGATCACTGCAGAGGTGAGGCGGCGCGCGAAATCCTCGGCCTGATCCTTATCGCTGACCCCGGTCTGGACGACGACAAACTCGTCGCCGCCGAGCCGGGCCACGACATCATCGACGCGGGTTACCGAGCGCAGGCGTTCAGCCACCGTCTTGAGCAGGAAATCACCGCCATCGTGCCCAAGAGTGTCATTGACGTTCTTGAAGCGATCGAGATCGATAAAATGCACGGCGACGTTGCCACCCCGCGACGGGAGGACGGCAAGCGCATCCTCCAATTTTTCGACCAATTGCGTGCGGTTTGCCAGGCCGGTCAGCGCATCGTGGTGTGCCATGTGCGCGATTTGCGCCTGAGCTTCCCGCCATTCGGTAATGTCCTCGAAGGTCGAGACCCAACCGCCTTTTGCCATGGGCTGGTCGACCACGCGAAGCGTACGCCCGGCCGATGTCTGTATGACCTTGGTGCTGGTTTTACCCTCGCGCATCTCCGCAAGCACGCGCGCGAAGAACTCCTTCGGATCGCCGGCAACCTCTCCGACCGCCTTCCGGTACTTTAACAACAGATCGAGCAGAGATAAACCTTCTAGCGAAGCGGTAGATAAACCCATCATCTTGGCGTAGCGCTCGTTAAACAGAATGATGCGGCCATCCGCGTCGAACATGCAAAGCCCCTGCGCCATGGTTTCAAGGGCGGTGTCGAGCAGGATTTTCTGTTGCCGCAAATTCCCTTTCGATTGGCGATCGCTCAATGCCGCGACGAGACTTATGCCGAGAATGATTGCCGCTACACCGGCAATGACAAGGGAGAGAGAGGTGGGCGACAAAGAAGCTGCGTCGTTCAAGCGTGTCGGGTCGGCCACGACCAGCACGGCGCCCATGGCTGTGAAGTGCATGAAGAGGATCGCCAGCGCAAATAGAACGGTTGCGATCGACGTGTACACCCAGTCGTCGCGCCTTGTTGCAAAATGCACCGCAACGGCTCCGAACGCGATGCCCAACGCGACAGAGGCCACCACGAGGTTCGGCGCCCAGGTAAGACGGCCTGGT
>Ga0302325_10005334_pt1 | contig 29296 bp, 24 predicted proteins | sample Palsa_T0_2_FD_201948 | JGI IMG/M metagenome (GOLD analysis project Ga0302325, IMG submission 201948) | Peat permafrost microbial communities from Stordalen Mire near Abisko, Sweden - Palsa_T0_2 | ecosystem: Environmental > Terrestrial > Soil > Palsa > Peat permafrost | place: Sweden: Abisko...
CTTGAAAAAGATCCCGCCGATCGCTACCAATCCATGCGCGACATGGTGGTGGATCTGCGGCGGCTGATGCGCCCAAGTGGGGAGACCACGGCGCCCGTAGCGCCGACCCGCCGGACGGTCGCTTGGGCATTGATGGCGGCGACGATTATCCTGCTGATCGCGGGGGTCGCGGCATGGAAATTCTGGCCGCGCACGAGCTCGCATCAGGTTCGCTCCATCGCCGTACTGCCGCTACGGAACGTCTCGCGCGATCCGGACCAGCAATATTTCGCCGACGGGATGACCGACGCGTTAACTACCGGCTTGGCGCAGGTTAGTGCGCTGAACGTGATTGCACGGACTTCGGTAATGCGTTACGCGGGAACGCAGAAGACCACCCCCGAGATAGCCCGCGAGTTGCATGTGGACGCGGTAGTGGAAGGTTCCGTGCAGCGCTCCGGCGACCGGGTGCGTATCACCGCCGAATTAGTTGACGGGTCCAACGACCACCATCTCTGGGCCAAGAGCTACGAGCGCGATGCGCACGATGCCCTGGGATTGCAAAACGAAGTGGCGCAGGCCATCGCCGGCGAGATCCAGGTGAAGCTCACGCCGCAGGAACAGGCGCGTCTGTCGCCTGCGCGAGTGGGAAATCCGGACGCGCAGGAGGCCTATCTCCGAGGAATGTTCTGGCGGGGCATAGCGAATCACCAGAAGAGTTTCGAGTACTTTCAACAGGCCGTCGAGAAAGACCCCAGCTACGCTGCCGCTTGGGCGGCGCTTTCGGAAGCTTATGGAATGATGATCGACGCCGGTCTGATGTCCCCCAAGGAAGCCCTCCCGAAAGAACGGGCTACCGCGATCAGGGCTGTGGAATTGGACGACAACTCGGCGGAAGCTCATGAGGCGTTGGGAGGAGTGCTGCAGTATCGCGATTGGAATTGGGCGGAGGCCGAACGCCAATTCCGCCGGGCTATCGAGTTGAATCCCAATCTGGCGCTAGCTCACGCCCCTCTCGGTGAGGGTCTGGCTGCCAGGGGGAAGTTCGAGGAAGCGCTGGGCGAATTCCGGCGCGCGCTGCAGCTCGCCCCGTTCGACGCAATCGAGAATTACGGAATGGCGGAGGGTCTGTTCTATGCGCGACGCTAGACCAAACGATCGAACAAGGCCGGAAGGCGAGCGAATTTTTCCCTCCCTTATTCCACGGAATTATCGGCCAGGCGTATGAGCAGAAGGGCGATTCCCAGCACGCGATCTCGGAACTGCAGGAGATGGTGTATGTCGCCAAGGATTTGCCGATACGTCCCGCGAAGCTTGCGGACCTGGCACACGCCTACGCGGTCTTCGGCAACAAGCAGGAAGCCTCCCGGTTGCTCGCGGAAATGACCGAATTGTCCAAACGCAAAGACGTTAGCCCCTGGGAGTTCGCACTTGTGTACACCGGGATGGGAGACAAAGATCGGGCGTTCGAATGGTTGCAGAAGGCCTACGACCAGCATTCATCCGACCTGCCTTGGATCAAAGCGGATCCGAGAATGGACCCCCTACGCTCCGATCCGCGCTACCACGAACTGCTGCTGCACCTGGGTTTGCCGGACTGAAGCCGTCCGATCCGAACTTGCCTCAATCGCTTCCTCAGCACCACAGCTGACCTTGAGGGCCCTGGCCGAAAAGCTGTCAAATTCTAGAGCCCTGAAGGCGCTGTAGTTTGGAGTCTGGAGTTCGGATCCTTTCAACCTGACGACCAAATGCGGCTCACCCGGAAACGCCGTGCGCATTTGGAGTCATGCGAAGACATACACCTCAATTCAGACGTGGGGGTGTGAATGATCGAGGACTCACGTGCCCTGGTGTGCAGGATGCCCTTTGTAGTGTACGATTAACAACGACGCCCGAAACGCATACGGCCGGGCGCCTGAGAAGCAAGGAGGATGACGATGAAATTGGCGAAAGCGTTGCTTTTCACCCTGGTGCCGGTGGCGGCCTGGGCCCAGGTCAACATTGGCGAACAGAAGCCCGAAGCTAGCATGCCCTTCACCATGACCACGGTGGCCAAGTTTGACCTGCCCTGGCGGATCGCGTTCCTGCCCGATGGGCGCATGCTGATCACCGAAAAGGTCGGGCCCATTTGGCTGGTCTCCCAAGATGGAAAGAAGATCCAGGTGGGCGGTACGCCCCCAGTCTATTGGCAGGGGCAAAGCGGAATGTTTGGGATCTACCTTTCGCCGACTTACGCCACGGACCAGCAAATCTATCTCACTTATTCCGAGCCGGGTGACTACGGCGGCGGATTGGTGCTGGCGCGCGCGAAGCTGACCATGAATCCGAACGCGACCGGGCCCTTCGCCAGCCCCGCGCGACTGGAACACCTGGAAGTGCTGTGGCGCCAGTTGCCCAAGGGCAAGGGCGGGCAGGAAGGCGCGCAGATCGCCTTCGCGCCCGACAACCAGTCGCTGTTCCTCACCGTGGGCGACCGCCAGCGCTTCACGCCCGCTCAGGATCCGAATCAGCCCGAAGGCAAAATCCTGCACCTGACACTGGACGGCAAACCCGCGCCCGACAATCCCAACTTTGGCAAAACCGGCGCTGCCAGCATTCCACTGATCGATCCGGCCAGCGACACCGAAGCCGCTAAGACCGCGAAGGTGGTCAGCACATACACGTTCACCGGCCCCAACCTGACGCCGGCCGAAACTTGGACTAGCGGCCACCGCACGCCCTATGGACTCGCGTTTTCGCCAACCGGCGAATTGTGGGAAGTGGAGCATGGCCCGCGGGGCGGCGACGAGCTGAACCTGATCCAGAAGGGCAAGAATTATGGCTGGCCGCTGGTGTCCTTTGGCAACAACTACAACGGCGTGCCCATCCCGAAGCCTGACTCGCGGCCCGACCTGGCCATGCCGGTGCTCTATTGGGTGCCGGTGATCGCGCCCGGCAATATCATGTTCTACCACGGCAACAAGACCTTCCCGCAATGGAACGGCAACGGCTTCGTCAGCGGCCTGGGAACCACGTCGCTCAACCGCATCATTTTTGACGGCCATGGCGGCGCCAAATCCGCCGAGCGCTGGAACGTGGGCAAGCGCATCCGGGATGTGGAAGAAGCTCCGGATGGCTCGCTGTGGATGATCGAGGACGCAGCTGAAGGCGCCCTGATCCATGTGACACCCTCCCAAGCGACCAGTTCGCGATAGGTTGAACACGTAGCAAAAGGGCTGGAGCGATCCGGCCCTTTTTCTTTGCGCGCTTTGTGTTTCGGGAAACGACTTTTTCTCTTTCGCGATTGCCTCGCCATCTGCCAGAATAGGCATGGACTGCTGTTGGGCAATCATTTCGATCGGAGACCCATAGATGCAATTGCGCGTTCTCGCATTTGTCTTGGCTGGAGGCAAGGGCACCCGCCTCTATCCCCTGACGAAGGAGCGAGCGAAGCCGGCCGTTCCCTTCGGAGCGCGGTACCGGATTGTCGACTTCGTACTCAGCAACCTCATTAACTCGGGAATATATTCGATCTACGTCCTGGTTCAGTTCAAGAGCCAGTCCCTGCTGGAACATTTGCGCGAGGGGTGGGAAGCCTCCAGCCTGCTGCGCAATCACTTCATCATTCCGGTGCCCGCGCAGATGCGCTCGCAAGGCGAGGATTGGTACCGCGGCACGGCCGACGCCATTTATCAAAACATCAACCTGATCGAGCAGGCCGAGCCGCACGTGGTTGCGATTTTCGGCGCCGATCATATCTACCGCATGAACATCCGCGAGATGATCGAGTTCCATATCGACCGCGGCGCGCAGGTGACGGTGTCGGCTATCCCGGTGGAGAAGGAGCAGGCGGTCGAATTCGGGGTGCTTGAAACCCGCGAAGACGGGCTGATTAGCGGTTTTCACGAGAAGAAGCCCGACGCCCCCACTATGCCGGGGGATCCCAACCGCGTTTACGCGTCCATGGGCAACTATCTTTTTTCCACCAAGCTGCTGCTGGACGAACTGCGCGTGGACGGGGAGAAGGAACACAGCTCGCATGATTTCGGCCGCGATATTCTTCCGGCGTTGATTGGGCGCGCCGACATGTATGCTTACGATTTTCAGACCAATCGTATTCCGGGCGACCCGCCGGGCGCGCCGGTGTACTGGCGCGACGTAGGTACTCTCGATGCTTTCTACGACGCCAACATGGACCTCCGGTCGGTCTCGCCGGAGCTCAATTTATACAACCGGCAGTGGCCGCTCCGCACTGCCGGATATTTCGACGCCCCGGCCAAATTCATTTTCGATAGCGACGGGCGGCGCGGCGAGGCCCTGGATTCCATTGTCGCGGGGGGAACCATTCTTTCCGGCGGCCTGGTGCGGGCTTCCGTCATGGGCCGCGGCGTGCGAGTCCATTCACACGCCCTGGTGGAAGACTCCATCATCTTCGACAATTGCGATATCGGCCGCCGCGCCAAGGTGCGCCGGGCCATCCTGGACAAGAACGTGCGGGTTCCGCCCGACACGACGATTGGTTACGATCTGGAGAGGGATCGCCAGTTGTTTCACGTTACCGAGAGCGGGATCGTCGTGGTGCAAGGGTATCGCTCGCCGGTGGACATTGCCAGCATGAATCTTTGAGGCCGCTTGCTCACGCGCGCGGTTCAGTAGGTGAGCGCGGCTCGGTGGGTGCGCGGTTCGGTAGGCGCGCGGCGCTGATACAATTGGAGACCAAATGGCGCAACTCTACCTGTTGTACCTGGTTCCGTTGGCGATTCTGACGTTCATCGTCCTCAAGCTGATTTTCGGGAGCTTTTTCACCGTCGACACCGCCCAGGTCGCCGTGATCACGCGATTTGGTAAGTTTCTGCGAATCGCCGAGCCAGGATTGAATTGGAAGCGGCCGTTCGTCGATTCGGTGGCGGGCTACGTGAGCCTGCGCGTGGGTCAGATCGCTTTGACGATGGAGACAAAGACCAAAGATAACGTGTTCGTCACGATTCCCATCTCCGTCCAGAATCGCGTCCGCCCGGAAAAAGTCTACGATGCCTACTACAAGCTTTCCGATCCAGAGTTGCAGATCAAGGCCTATGTGGAGCAAGTAATCCTCGGGCACGTACCCGGCATGACGCTGGACGAGGTGTTCGCCAGCCAGTCCAGTATCGCCGCGGCCGTGAAGCAGGAGCTGGACGCGGATATGGCGCTGTTCGGATATGAGATCGTGAATGTGCTGGTAACCGACATCGTTCCTGACGCCAAAGTGAAGTCGGCCATGAACGATATCAATGCGGCGCAGCGCGAGCAGGTAGCCGCCAACGCGAGGGGTGAAGCCGAGAAGATCCTGGTGGTCAAGAAGGCCGAGGCGGAAGCCGAGAGCAAAGCGCTTCAAGGACAAGGAATCGCGAACCAGAGGAAGGCCATCATTGAAGGTCTTCAGGTTTCGATCGAACAGTTCCAGAAAGTAGTCGAAGGCGCGTCGGCGCGAGAAGTGATGCAGCTGGTGATGGTCACCCAATATTTCGACACGTTGAAGTCCATTGGTGAGAGCGATAAGACCAATACGCTGTTCCTGGCGCACTCCCCCGGAGCCGTCAAGGACGTTTCTGACCAGATTTTACAATCCATGCTGGTGGCGGACAGAGCGGATGCCGGGCACGCATAGCACGCAGGGTGCCAACTTTTGCAACTTCGCCCCAGCTGAATTGCTGTAAAACCAGTCCCTCAAAAAGAAACTATGTAACGGGTTACTTAGGATTCGTGTCGAACTAGTGAGATGACGTCTACCGTTGCACACCGCACTGATGAGACCGCCACAGTGTTGAACGGCGTCCCATCCAACGAGATCCGGGCCGAACTGGATCTCATCCTGCGTAGCCGCGCATTTATTCAATCGCATCGCATCCGGCGTTTTCTGCAGTTTGTGGTTGAAGAAAGCCTCCTCGGCCAGCCGCACCGGCTAAAGGAGTACCTGATCGGACTCGAAGTGTTCGACCGCCGGGAAGCGTTCGATCCGCGCGTGGATTCCATCGTTCGCGTGGAAGCCCGCCGTTTGCGCTACAAGCTGGAAGAATACTACCGCCTGGAGGGGCGCGAGGACCCGGTCCGGATCGTGCTGCGGAAGGGTAGCTACGTACCGATCTTCGAGTATCGCAACAGCGGCAATGGCGCCAGCCCGGTTACGCCGCGGCGCAGCGTGGAAATCGCGCAGTTCTCGTTGATCAACGCGACGCCTGAAACCGGCTCGGCAGCCGAGGAGATTCAGCGGCGGCTGGCGCACGTACTCATCAAGGAAGGCTATTTTCAGATCGTTGCGCAGTTCCAGCCGAATCCGGCGCCCACGGAGACGGCTCCCCAATCGCATGCGGCTCCAGTATTCACTTCCGCGAGCCCGTCCGACTACGTCCTGGAAGGCAGCATCGAATTCCATGACGACGAGTTTCGGTTGTTATTGCAGCTCCTGCAGAGTTCGGATCGTTCCTACATCTGGTCGGAAACCACCGCGGGCCGCTTGCAGGATCTGGCGAGTGTCGACCAAATAGCGCAGCAACTGGTGCGCGACCTGACGGCGCCCGCCGGCGAGGCGGTGATCGCGCGGCGGCAGCCCGACCGCACCGAAAGCGGCGACGCGTATTTGCAAGGCCGCTATAACTGGAAATTGGCCACGCCGGACAGCATCCGCAATAGCATTGCCTTTTTCACCAAGGCCGTGGAAGCCGATCCTAACTATGGGGCGGCGTGGGCGGCGCTGTCGGAAGCACTGTTGGTCAGCTCCGTTTTCGGACTGCTGGCTCCCAGCGAGACGCATTCCAGAATGAAGGATGCGGCGGCCCGCGCGATCGCGCTGAACCCTTCGCTGCCGGAAGCGCGGGTCGCACTCGGAGCGGTGTTGTCGCTGGTGGATTGGGAATGGGCCGCCGGCGAAGAAGAAATGCAAAAGTCCATTCAGTTGGACAAGAGCGATCCGGTGGGCCACATCGCCTACGGTATCCAACTGGCCTGCCGCGGCCAACAACAAGCCGCGATTGCCGAGGTGGAGCGCGCGCTGGAACTGGACCCGGCGTCTTTGTTCCCCAATTTTGTGCTGGGCTGGCTGTATGGCGTTTGCCGCCGCTTCGACGAATCCATCGGGCAACATCTGCTGGTCTCGCGCCTGGCCACCGATTACGGATTGCCGCATCTCGGATTGGGCATGGCCTGCGCGGGCAAAGGACAATTCGCCGATGCCATCGCGCATCTTACCAACGCGACGCAGATGAAGTGCGGCTCCTTGCTGCACGGTCAAATGGGCTATTGTTATGCGAAGTCCGGACGGCGCGAGGAAGCTCTGCGTGAAATCGGGATTTTGAAAACGCGGTCTGAGTCAAGCTATGTGTCGCCCATGAGCTTCGCCGCCATTCATTCGGGATTGGACGAGGAAGACGCCGCGTTGCGCTATCTGGAACGCGCAGTGGAAACTCGCGACGCGTCGCTGCACCTGCGGCTATTAAGCACGGAGTTCGACAACCTGCAGAATCATCCACGGTTGCAGGAACTGCGCAGCCACATCGGCTTGCCGCAGGCAGAATTCGCGCAGAGCGCGGTCTGAAAGACGGCGGCATCCAGTTGAAATCAGCCAAGCTGATAAAATAGCTGCATCAGGGTGGATCAAATTGGCCGATACCGGATAATGGACGAGCTGGGCCGCGGCGCCACCGGCGTGGTGTACCGCGCTCAGGATCCGGCCATTGGCCGCACCATCGCCATCAAGACCATCCGGCTGTCGGATTTTACCGACGAATCCGAGCGCGAGAGGCTGCGAGAACGGCTGTTTCGCGAAGCGCAATCAGCCGGGATGCTTTCGCATCCCAACATCGTCACCATCTACGATATCGCCGAAGAAAACGGTCTGGCCTATATTTTCATGGAGTGCGTGGATGGGCCGCCGCTGGAAAAGGTTCTCAATACTCAGGATCCTCCGCTGCGCGGCGACGCCGCTCTGACTTTTCTCCGGCAGACGGCCATGGGGCTCGACTACGCGCACAAAAAAGGCATCGTGCACCGCGACATCAAGCCCGCCAACATTCTGATCCACGAGCGCACGCACGCCAAGATCACCGACTTCGGCGTGGCCAAGATCATGTCCCAGCAGATGACGCAGAGCGGCGTGATGATGGGCACGCCGAACTACATGTCGCCGGAACAGGTGCAAGGCCACTCCGTGGATGGGCGCGCCGATCAGTTTTCCCTGGCCGTGATCGCCTATGAAATCCTGACCGGCGAGAAGCCTTTTCTAGCCGATCAATTGCCCGCGCTGCTCTTCCGCATCGTGCGCGAAGATCCGGTAGCGCCGCAGCGTCTGAATCCAACGGTGGGGCCGCAGGTGGAAATGGTGTTGAAGAAGGCGCTGTCGAAAAGCGCGAACGATCGCTACGCTACCTGCCTGGAATTTGTGGATGCGCTGGCCGCCGCGTTGCAGTTGAGTCCCGGATGGCATCCGCTTCCAAGAAGCAGCGCGCAAAGCATGCCGACGTTCGCAGGCGCGGCTGTGGAGGTTCCCGGGCTTAGGCCGGCCGCTCGGAAACCGATCGCTCCCGTGCCGCCGCGGGTAGAGCAAGCAGGGAATCCGACGCTCGATCCACCGCTCGGCTTGCCCTATCTCGAAAGCCGCGCGGAGGAAGCCGAGTCCCGCAACCCGGTGCTCAAGAGCCTAGTCTGGATGCTGGTGGGCATTGGTTTGGTTGGACTGGTGCTGTTTGGCGCGCAGAAGTATTTGTTCAATCGCAACGCGGAACCCGCGCCGGCCGCTGTCGCCGACACGCCGCCATCCAACCCGCCCGCGGCGGACGATTCCACGTCCAAGCCCAGTCCGGTAGGACAGGATAACGCAGCTCAGCCAGCTGCTCCGTCAGAGAAACCGCCCGAAGCCACGGCTCCCGAGAATCAGCAGGCGGACAAGTCCACGGCGGCCACCGACGACGATTCGAAGGACGAGCCCAAGCCAGCGAAGACGCCATCACCCTCTGAACACGTCCCGTCGCAACGGGCAGCGCGGGAGCAGCCCTCGGCTTCTGGGCCGGTTGTTGTTGCGCCCAAGCCGGGCTTCGAGCAGAGCGTTCAGTTTTTGACCGAGCCGCCGGGTGCGCAGGTAGTGATCGACGGCAACTCCGCGCAGACCTGCAAGACTCCTTGCCAGATACCGCTCAGCACCGGCCGTCACGCGCTCAACGTGCAACTTGCGGGATACCGGCCCTATCCGCGCGTCTTTAATGTCCCACAAGAGAATGATATTTTCTTGCAGCTCACGAAGGTTTCCGCCACGCTGAGCGTTGTATCGGAGCCGCCAGGCGCGACGATTGAGCTGGACGGCGCGGTGCAAGCCAAGCGCACTCCCTCGGTCTTCATTCTGGCTCCGGGCATGTATCACATCAAGGTGGAGAGAAACGGAGCATCGATCGATTTCGATGTTCAGCTTCGCGACGGAGAGTTTATCACCAAGCGAGTGGATTTTTAAGCGTGCGGATTAGCCAGCCGGAACACCGCAAAGACGAGTCCCGCTACCACCGCCGACGCCGGAATCGTCAGAATCCAGGCCTACATGATGTTTGTTGCCACACCCCAACGCACCGCCTCCACCCGCTGTACGCTACCCACGCCGACCAACGCGCCGCCGATTGCGTGGGTGGTCGAAACCGGCAGTCCGAGGTGGGTTGCAAAAAGGATGGCCACTGCCGCTCCCGTTTCGGCGCAGAAGCCTGTGCGCGGTTTCAGTTTTGTCAGGCGCTTGCCCATGGTGTGGACGATCCGCCAGCCTCCGAAGAACGTTCCGAGGGCGATCGCCGCGTGGGCGGATAGGATTACCCAGATCGGCACCTTGAATTCCTGGATAATCTTTGCCGCCACCAACACCTCCGTGATTATCCCCATGGTTTTCTGCGCATCGTTGGTTCCGTGCGAGAAGCTCAAGGCCGCGGCTGAAATCAATTGCAGCTTGCGGAACCAGGTATCCATATGTACGGGCGTCGATTTCCGGAACAGCCAATAAACCGCGATCATCATTATGAACGCCGCCGCCAAGCCGATTAACGGCGCAACTACGATGAAGGCGAGGGTGAGCGGCCATTTGCCCAGAATCAGCGCGCCGAACCCTCCCCTGAACCCGTGCTCGAACATCCCGCGCGCCACGGCTGCTCCTGCATAGCCCCCAATGATGGCGTGCGATGAACTGGTCGGCAGCGCGAACCACCAGGTGATCAGATCCCAAACGATTGCGCCCAGTACGCCGGCCAGGACCACGTAGATCGTAACAATGTGCGTATCCACGAATCCTTTGCCGACCGTGCTGGCCACACTGGTTCCAAACGTGAAGGCGGAGACGAAATTGAAAAAGGCAGCCCATGCCACTGCCTGCAGCGTGGTCAGCACTCGCGTGGAGACAATTGTCGCGATCGAATTCGCAGAATCGTGGAAGCCATTTATGAAGTCGAAGATCAGCGCAAACGCGACGGTGACGATAACCAAAGCGATAACAGGCATGCCGGAATGCTTCCTAGCTGTTCTTCACAGCGACGGCCTCAAGCACGTCCGCAACGTCTTCGCAGCAATCGGCGGTTGCTTCGAGTAGCTCATAGACTTCTTTTTGTTTAATCAGAGCGATTGGGTCGTGTTCTGTTTTAAAGAGCTCGCGAATCAGCTCCCGTACCCGATCTTCCGTAGCCAATTCCCGCCGGTTGATCTCCTCGCAGCAGGTTGTCAGCTCTTCGGGCTTCTTCACACCCTCGCGTTGAAGAACCTTCAGGGCCTCGATCGTAGCCTCAACACACCCGTGCACCATTCCGGCCACTTCCGCCAATCGCCGATGCGAACTCTCCAGCCCAAACGCATCGAAGCGATACGCCACCGCATCCAAGTGATCGAGAATCTCGTCTATTCGCGAAGCCAGCTCATGGATGTCCTCGGGATCGATGGGCGTGATGAAGGTTTTGTGCAGACGCTTGTAAATTTGACGTAGTACCTGGTCTCCAGCGCGTTCGAGATCGCGGATCTTCTGAGCGATTCCCAAAGAATCCTGCTCGACGTCACCGGCGCCGAGGCCGGCTGCCAGCAGGCTGGACGCCTCGGAAACGATCTTTACCTGCTCAATCAACAGATCGTAGAACTTCTCGTCACGCGGCAGCAGTTCCATGCCGCGGTTGTGAGCAGATGTCGAACCTTATTACAGTTGCGTTTCGATGCGCCGCCGATCTCGAATTACCTTTCGCTTTAGGCAGGCGCTGTGTACTTCTGCTGGATCAAGGCCCCGATTCGTCGCCTACTTTCTTGCCCGGTGATGCTGTCGTCCTTCTCGACACCCTCGATCTGGCCGGCCAAGTCGGCATCTTTCAGGGAATGGCGGAGCCAGGTGGAGTAGTCGCCTCGCTTCAGATGAAACAACCAGGTTTCTTGATCCACCCCTTCGGCAAGTTGCAGAAAGGTGTTGAGATTCTGCACTCTCAAATTCATTTCGCCTCGCGGCCCCTTAAAGAAAAACTGCCGATCTTCTTCCAACGCCCCTTCGGCATATTTGCGCCGGTGCCGGTGATGTTCGCTGCGGCTCGGCTCTACCTTGAGAACTGGAACTAACCGATTCTCATTGCGAAACCAGACCAGAGCTTCCCCGCGTTCCAGATCATGGGGTGGAGGCTCCGGAATCGCGATGTGAATCGCATCCGCAAACTCGCGCAAAATGGCTCCAGGCTCGCTGCCAACAAGGATCACTGAATTGACGGTGCCTAGCGCGATCGGGGACACATGTCCGGGGTGAACGGTAATCAACAGGACATTGCTGAGTTGGGCGGTGAGTTGCGGGGATGAAGGCGCCCAGTCGGCCGGGAGTACGTGATGAGCCTCATCAATCACAAGCCAATGCGGCCGGCCTGTTCGAATTCGCAAGTCCTGAATCTCGGCGACCAGGGAAGCGTAGCAATCCGGCCGATCCGACGGCGATACCCCGACCAGATTTACAATTATCTGTGTTGCGGGCTCCTCGAGCGCCTGCTTCACCTGTTTGATAGAAGGGGCTTGCTTCTCGTCCCCCACGATTCTACAGCCGGGCAGGTTTTCGTAATCGCCTTCGGGATCCACCAGGCAGATCTGGTACTTCAGATCGATGATGCGCTCGAGCAGTCCGGTCACCAGCGTCGACTTACCGCTGCCGGACTGACCGCAAACCAGAACGTTGCTGCCGTATACGGGTAGAGTCACAGGCGAGCCATCTTCTTGGCCGATGAGAATTGAAGAACCCGCCAGCCGGCCGCTTACATCCGCCAGATCATTGTCGATGAGCTTGTCGATCAATTCCACCACGCCTGCTCCGCGCTCAGCCTGAGTCACCAAGTCGGCCCTTTCTTTCAGAGCGGGAATCGCATTTGCCACCGCAATCGAACACTCGCAGAATTCCAGGAAAGCGTGATCGTTCTCCGCGTCTCCGACGCCGGCTACATTGTGCGGGGAGAGCTTCAGCTCATCGAGCGCGGCGCAGAGGCCGGTCATTTTATTGACGCCGGTCGGGAGGATCATAACGGCATCCTTATTGAAGACGATCTGAAGCTCCAAGCCTGAGTCTCGAATGGCTTCCATCACCTCAGTCTGATAGGGATGCCACGTGGCTACAATGACGTCGCCTACGCTCAAATCCGGTACACCGCGTTTTTTCAGACTGTCCAGGAAAAGCTCGGGAGGCCGCTCGGCAAGTGTCCGTTTTTCGTGTGTTGCGGGACGGTAAAGCAGAGCGCCATTCTCGGCGACGACACGCTCGAAAAGCTCCAGCCGGGGAAATATAGATTGCAAATCCGGAAGTTCCCTGCCTGTGACCAGAATCAGGCTGCGGCCGGAATGAATGAGGCGTTCCAGGGCTTGAATGGTAGCGGCGCCGACGATGCCGTCGTGCGCCAGGGTTCCGTCATAGTCAGTCGCCAGTGCAAGATATCGCATACCTCGTTAGACGGAATGCGGAGCACGAACTGTACCTATTACAATCGCATTACCTCCGATCTAGCCCAGTCCCGCGATCACTGCGTCCGTGAATTCAGCAGTCGAAGCGCTCCCGCCCACATCCGGCGGCAGGTGCTTCTGTTCGGCATAGACGCGCTCGATCGCAGCGCGTAAACGTTTGGCCGCCGAGGTCTCGCCCAAATGAAGCAGCATGAGCGCCGACGAAAGAATCAGCGCAGTGGGATTTGCGATCCCTTTCCCCGCGATGTCGGGAGCGCTGCCGTGGACGGCCTCGAACACCGCGATTTGATCGCCCATATTCGCGCCCGGCACCACGCCCAATCCGCCCACCAGCCCGGCGGCCAGATCCGAAACAATGTCGCCATAGAGGTTCGGAAGCAGCAGGATATCGAAGGTCTGCGGCCGCATCACCAGTTGCATGGATGCGTTGTCGACAATCAGCTCCTTGTAGCCAATCTCGGGATAGTGCTGCGATATTTCGCGGCAGCACCGCAGGAACAATCCGTCGGACAACTTCATGATGTTGGCTTTGTGGATAGCGGTCACCTGCTTGCGCCCGTTTTTCTTGGCGAACTGAAACGCGTATTCGGCGATTTTGATGGAGGCCACGCGCGTGATTACCTTGAGGCTCGTGACCACATCCTTCACCACCTCGTGTTCCAGGCCCGAGTACAGGTCCTCGGTGTTTTCGCGAAAGATCACCATATCGATTTTCACGTCGTCGAAGCGGGTCTTGAGACCGGGGAGCGAATGCACCGGCCGCACATTTGCGAATAGATCGAAATGCTTGCGCAGCGCGACGTTCACGCTCGAGAATCCGCCGCCGATGGGCGTCGTCACTGGGCCTTTGAGGCCAACGCGAGTGCGTTCGAGGGACTCGATCACGTGCGGCGGCAGCACCTGCCCGGATTTCGCGATGATGCTCGAGTTCAAATCGGCGCGCTGCCAATCGATAGAGACGCCGGTGGCGTTGACCGCGCGAATGGTTGCTTCGGCGACTTCCGGCCCAATGCCGTCGCCTGGGATTAACGTAACTGGATGAGACACGTTTACCATTGTAAAGAAGCTTGTGAGCAGAGCATGGCCTCAATAAGACGCGCTCTCATCAGCGTCACCGACAAAACGGGAGTGGCGGAATTCGGGCAGGGACTGCGCGACCTGGGTATCGAAATCGTCTCCACGGGCGGTACGGCCCGCGTACTGGAAGCCGCCGGCGTGCCAGTTCGCGAAGTGTCGGAGGTAACCCGATTCCCGGAAATGCTGGACGGGCGCCTCAAAACCATTCATCCCGGCATTGCGGGCGGAGTGCTGGCGGTGCGCGGCAATCCGGAACACATGCGCTCGCTGGCCACGCACGGAATCCCCACCATCGACATGGTGGTGGTGAACCTCTACGCGTTCGAAAAGGTGGCCGCGAAGAAGGGCGTGCCGCTCCAGGAGCTGATCGAGAATATCGATATCGGCGGCCCCACGCTGATTCGAGCGGCCGCCAAGAATTATCAGCACGTCGCGGTGGTGGTTTCACCCGACGATTATCCGCGCATTTTGGAAGAGCTGCACGAACGCCACGGCGAGTTGCCGGAGACGACGCTTTGGGGGCTGGCGAAGAAAGCATTTGCGCTGACTGCGGCATACGATCGGGCCATTAGCTCGCGCTTGGCCTGGGTAGGGGCGGAAGAGGATTCCGGTTTGCCGGCATTGTTGGATATTCGCGCGCCGCGCGCCCTGGACTTGCGCTATGGCGAGAATCCGCATCAGAAGGCCGCACTCTATTCCAATCGCCACGGCGGAATCGCGGCTGCCGAGCAGTTGCAAGGCAAGGAGCTTTCCTACAACAATCTGGTGGATTTGGATGCGGCCTGGCAACTGATTCGAGAATTCGACGAGCCGGCGGCCGCGGTGATCAAGCACACCAATCCATGCGGCTGCGCGGAGGGAAGCACGCTCGCGGAGAGCTATCGGCGGGCTTTCGAAGCCGATCCCATATCCGCGTTCGGCGGAGTGCTGGCGTTCAACCGGACCGTGGATCGCGAAACGGCCGCCGAGATCGCCAAGACGTTCGTGGAAGCGATTGCCGCGCCGGGTTATGACTCCGCCGCGCGTGAATTGCTCGCGTCGAAGAAGAACTTGCGGCTGCTAGCGGTGGCACGTACGCCCGAAGAGTGCGTCCTGAAGTCGATCAGTGGAGGCTATCTGTTGCAGACCGCCGACGCGCATCGGCTGGAGCGCGGCGAATGCCACGTAAAGACGGAGCGGAGCCCGAGCGACGAGGAATGGCGCGCGCTTGAGTTTGCGTGGAAGGTGTGCAAACACGTGAAGTCGAACGCGATCGTCTACGCTCGCGACGGCCAGAGCATCAGCGTCGGAGCGGGGCAGATGAGCCGCGTGGATTCGGTGAAGGTGGGCGCGATGAAAGCGGTTCTGCCGCTGCAAGGAACGGTGCTGGCTTCCGACGCGTTCTTTCCATTTCCGGATGGGATCGAGGAGGCCGCGAAGCATGGCATTACGGCGGTGATCCAACCGGGCGGCTCGGTGCGCGATGACGACGTAATCGCCGCGGCCAATAAGCTAGGGCTCGCGATGGTGTTCACGGGCGTGCGGCATTTCCGGCACTAAGGAAGCGCCTTTGTGACGCACGCACTCCTCTCCTGCGTGACGTGTCGAACCTCATCTCGACACCCGTTTGCGCAGTTCAGAAAGCGTCGGCATGAGTGCCGACGCGGCACGCAGGAGTGCGTGCGCCACGAGCGCCGGCCCTAGTTCAAGACCTTCAGCTCGGCCGCTCCTGCCAGATTGTAAAAATCCCGCAGGCGGCGTGCGGCGGCGGGCCCTATCACCTTCGCCAGCTCATCCGCCGATGCCTCGCGCACTCGCTCCAGGCTTCCGAATTCGCGCAGCAGCTTGGCAATGGTCTTCGCGCCGATGCCGTCCACTTGCTCCAGCTCCGAAGTCAGGCGGGCGGCGCCCCTGCGAGTGCGATGGAACGTTACCGCAAAACGATGCGCCTCGTCACGCACCATTTGGATCACGTGCAGCACCGGCGAATAGCGATCCAGTTTGATCGGCTCGTCTTCCTGGCCGTACACGTAAATGATTTCTTCGCGCTTTGCGATCGACGCCACCGGCTGATTGATGACGCCGATGGCCTCCAGCGCCTCCACCGCGGCATGCAACTGGCCGATGCCGCCGTCGATCAGAATCAGGCTCGGAAACGGCTTGTTCTCCTGTTGCAGACGCGAGTAGCGGCGCGTCACCACTTCGCGCATGGACGCGAAATCGTCGTTGCCCACCACCGTGCGGATGATGAACTTGCGATAGTCCGACTTCTTCATGCGCCCGTCTTCCCAAACCACCATGCTGGCCACCTTGTCGGTGCCCTGGATGTGCGAGATGTCAAAACATTCGATGCGCTTGGGCGGATCGGCGAGTCCCAGCGCGTCCTGGAGCGCTTCCTGCATGGCTTTCGACGATGGATGCATGATGCGGAAACGCTGCTGGAATGCGTGTTTCGCGTTGGTTTCCACCAGATCCATTAGAGCTTTCTTCTGGCCGCGATGCGGCGTCAGGATTTCCACTTTACGCCCGCGCTTTTCGCTGAGCAGCTCTTCCAGCTCTTCGCGATCCTCGAAATCCACCGGCACGTGAATGCGGTTGGGGATGTATTGCTGATCCAGATAAATCTGCTTGAGCAGCGAGGAGAAAAATTCGGGCTCTTGAAAATCGAATAGATCTTCCCAGAAGTATTCCCGGCGATCCACGATGCGGCCATTGCGCAGATGGAACAGATTGGCCGCCACCAACGGCGGTTCCGCGTGGCAGGCGAAAATGTCGATGTTCTCGCCTTCGGCTGCGGCGATCTTCTGCTTCTCCTCCATTTCCTCCACGGTCGAAACCAGGTCGCGCAGGCCGGCGGCCTCTTCAAAACGCTGTCCCTCGGATGCTTCGCGCATGCGGGCCCGCAAATCGCGAGCGAGATCTTTATGGCGACCTTCCAGGAATAACTTGACATCGCGGACCGCGGCTGCCACGGCTTCATCGGTGGTTAAACCGTGCACGCACGGTCCCAGGCAGCGATGGATGTGAAACTCCAGGCAGGGATGCGTGTGCGGGCGCGTGAAATCCACTTTGCAGGACGGAATCTTGAAATGGCGATGGATGAAATGCACCAGCCGGTGCGCCAGGTTGCCCGGGAAATAAGGGCCGTAGTAAGTGGAGCCGTCCTTGATCAACCGGCGCGTGACATACACGCGCGGATACTTCTCGCTCGTGAGCTTGATGTAGGGGAAAGTTTTGTCATCCCGCAGCAGGATGTTGAAGCGCGGCTTCCACTGCTTGATGAGATTGTTTTCGAGCGCCAGCGCCTCCTTGTTGTTGTCGACCAGGATGTATTCGATATCGCGGGCGTCGGAGATCAGCGTGCCGGTCTTGGAGTCCGCCAAACGATCGTCGGAGAAGTAGCTGCGAACCCGGGCGCGCAGATTCTTGGCCTTGCCCACGTAAATCACTTCGCCGTATTGATCTTTGTAGAGATACACTCCGGGCAGCAGAGGCAGCTGGGCGGCTTTTTCCCGGAGTTCCATGGGCAGGGGGCTACTTCTATTGTCGCAATCTATCTCAACATTTGGTGTCCCGAAATTTGATGCCCTAAGCGCCGGGGACTGGCGTTCACACGATTGTGAACGCGGCACGCAAGAGTGCGTGCGCCACTACGGACGGATTATGTCCCAAAAGATGCTGCAGTCGTGGACCACGGATTTTTGGGCGTAGACCCGCGGCAAGCCAAGCACCTTGAACCGGTCGTCGTCTTCGTCGTTGCAGGTTTCCACGGTATTGAACATTCTTGCCTGGACGCGTTTTGCCAACTCGGCTCTCGGCACAATGTGCAGAGAGAGCGCCAGGGCAGCGGGCAGGTTCAGCTTCTGGGAATCGGAAAACTCGGTGCCGGACGGCGGCGCGCGGCGCGTCAAAAAATAAATGTGCTCATCGGCTAAGATCAGGGCCTGGCGCGGCGTGACCTGGTCCACCTTGCCGGCAACCTGCTCGAGATCCCGCCAGGTATAGTCGTCGCGTCTGTCATACAACGTCTTCGCAAGTCCCACGCATAGCAGGACAGTCAACGCAAATACGGGCCAAAACGGACGGCTCCGGGTGGCTAGCCGCGTGCTGACCTCATAAAATCCCACCGCGGCGAGAATGCCGAGGAACGGTACTATCAACGTAAAATACATTTCGAAGGTGGGGTGCGCGGTAGAAATATGGAGTCCCAGAGCGAGCGCCAGCCAGCCGCACAGGTACAGTTCCTGCCGCCATCGGCGATCTTGAGCGCTTTTCATTGTGAACATGAGGCCAGCGAGCGCCAGCAATCCCAGGATCAAAGCGGATGCTGAGTCAACGGCCGACGCGATCACTTCCAGGTCGTGTGGAACAGCGTCTTCCCATCCCACGCTGCGGTAAAACAGATGGTATTCGATCAGGTTGAACAGCACTGGGCGCGGCGCCTCCACGAACAGCCAAAGCACCGGGAGAAACGCGACCACAGCTCCAACCAGGAAGGCGGCGAATTTGCGGAGCCGGCTGCCCGTCCGGTTATAAAGCAATATCCAAAGAAGCAGAACCGGGGCTACGGGAGCTGTCAGGAGTGAAGATCCCGCGGCCGCGCCAGCGAGCAAGCCAGCCAGAGCTGACCAGAGGGAACGTTCCCGGTCCAGGGCCAAAATCGCGATGCGAAATGCGGCGACCATCAGGAAGAGACACAGCGCGTAAGCTTGGGCAACTGTGCCGAACTGAACGATCAGAGTGTTTAGACCAAGGATCAAGGCAGTAGCGATCGCGGCAGTGAGCCGGCGATTCAATACCGGAAACCGCACCAGAACGAATTCGGCCGCCAGCAGGATGGCGCCGGCCGTGAGCAACGCGGCGACTGCATGTATCGCGCGCCAACTGTCGCCGAAGATGCGCATCCAGCCGGCGTTCCAATAGGCGTTCAAAGGCGTCTGCGGGAAGCAGAAGTCGAGATAGGGCCGCTTTCCCGCTTTGATCAATTGCGCTGCCAGCAGATGGAAGCCCTCATCCCAGGCCAAAGCTTGGGTCTGCGAATAAACCACTAAACCGCCAAACAGGACCGCGATGGTCCCGCACAGCCAAAGGAATGGCCGTTGTCTTTGGATGGGATTGGACGGATTGGTCCCGTGCACTGTTCTACTATAATCAGAGCGTGGTACGAATCGCCGCTCTCGGGTTATTACTGTCGACCGGCCTCGTGGCGCAGGACAAACCACTGCAAACCAGGCCGCCCGATCAAGCCAAACCCCAGCAGCAGGAACAGGAGCCTCCGGAAGAAGACGAAAGCCTGAAGCCGAAGACCTATTCCTTTAATCCGCTGGAAGCCGACAAGGATCTTAAGGTTGGCCTCTACTACTTCAAAAAGGGCAACTACAAAGCAGCCATGAGCCGGTTCCATGAGGCCACGCTTTGGAATCCCACCTCCGCCGAGGCATTCCTGCGGCTGGGGGAAAGCGCGGAGAAGCTGAAGGACAAGAAAGCCGCGCACGAGGCCTACGAGAAGTACATTGCGCTCGCGCCCAACGAGAAGCAGGCTGAAGCGATCAAGAAAAAGCTGGGTTCTAAGTAACAGCTCGCGCCTTTTGCTCGCCGGCCAGCGCCAGGCGCTTGCGTCTGCGGCCCTGGTCCTGTGCGCGGATGACGGCGATCACACGGCTTACGCCGGCGTTCCATTCAGGGAACAAGTCCAGATACTGCACCTGCCGTGAGATGCGGCGTGGCACCACGCAATCGTCCAGGCGCAGGGGGATAAAGAAAATCTCATCGAGAGGCACTTCGGCGGCGCAATTCAGGGCGTAGCGAAGCTCGCTGTGAAAACTTCCGCGCTTGAACGTGGCGCGGCGCGAAAAGCAGGCCACAAAGAAGTCGGATGTCTGAATGGCGGTCTCGATGGCTCTGGGCCAGTTCTGTCCGGGAAGCAGCTTCTTCTTGTCGAGCCAGGGGCGAAAACCATGTTGCTCGAAAGCCTGATAAAGCTTTTTGATGAGCGCGAGATCTTCCTGGACATAAGCGATAAACACCCGCGGTTGGGTTTGGCCCACGAAGCGAACACCGCGGACGCCGCGCCTTCCGCCCGGTATAAATTTGCCCAGGCCGTCGATCTCTACCGTCGCGCCCTGTTCCAGAGCTTGGCGGAGCACGCGGGCGATGCGCCGTGTAAGGGCTCGGTTGGAGCCAGCAGCGCCGCTCATCCGGATGGCCGCTTTACTTTGAGGCTCTGGATTTTGAGACGACGTGCGCCGGGTGGCAGGCCTTCTTCAAAATAGAACGCCGGTTTCGGGCCAGGCCAAAAGGTCCCAAGCCCCGGAAGCGAAGCGCTCTGTCCGTGGCGCACTCGTTTCAGGATTTCGTTGAGCACGCGGTCCAGCTGATCGGCTGCGGCAGCCGGAGTGATGCCCGACTCTCGTGCCAAGCGCCGCGCGAGCTGCTCTTTCTTCATTTTCAAACAGATCATAATGCACGCTCGGCGCTTTTGCCGGCGTCCCGCCCACGATCTGGTCTCATTTTTACTTGTAGTTTCATTAGGATAGGAGGGAGACCAGGATCTGAGAACGCGCGTGATCGCAATCTCAAATGAAAAGGTTTTAACAAGCAATTAAGCTTACGTTCATCTAAGGCTGAAATGATAGACGTGAAGTTATCGATATAGCTTCTCACACTTAAGGAGATCTCTAACAATGAAGAAACTCATGACCCTGATGCTCGGCCTGTCCTTCCTGATGGGCACGGTGAGCCTGTTCGCGCAGGACAAGCCGGCGGACACAACTTCGACCACCAAGACGAAGAAGAAGGCGAAGAAGAAAAAGTCCACCGACACCACCACCGACAAGAAGTAGTTTTCGTTCTATCGTTAGCCAAAGTTTTAGTCGCGCATGCGGCCCGCTCGCTGGGTTCGACATGCGCGACAACTTTTTTGGGAGCCGCGGTTTGCAATGGTTCGCGCCGGAGGCCTTCCGGTTTGCCGAGGGCTGTCTATCTGCGTTACCGTGTAGAATATAGAGCCACAGCTAAGGCTGCCTGATCTTATGGTGGAATGTCCAGCGTGTCACACCAGCAATCCGCCAGAATCGCGAATATGCTCCAAATGCAGCGCCCCGTTCGGGATTGACAGCGCTACGCTGGTCATCGAAACCTCTGTAACTTCAGGCGCTCTGCTGGATCCGGACGGCACGCAAGTTTTCAACGAAAGGTCCCTGGCGGCGACGGCGGCCGGTGGAACCGGCTGGTCGGTTCCGGTACAGAAGCTGAGTGGGACGGATCCAGGCGGCTTGATCGAGCCCGGCATGATGCTGGGCGAGCGCTACGAGATCATGAAGCGGCTGGGAGAAGGCGGCATGGGCGCGGTCTTCAAGGCGCGCGACCATGAACTGGACCGACTGGTGGCGCTGAAGGTGATTCGACCGGAACTGGCCGGTCATCCGGATATTCTGCGCCGTTTCAAGCAGGAGCTGATTCTCGCCCGCCAGGTCACGCACAAGAACGTCGTTCGCATCTTCGATCTCGGCACGGCCGATGGACGCAAGTTCATCACCATGGACTTTATCGAAGGCAACGACCTGAAGGGCATCATCAACGAACGCGGTAAGCTTCCGGCTGCCGAAGCCGTGCCGATCGCGCAGCAGATTTGCCTGGGCCTGGAAGCCGCGCACGTGGAGGGCGTGGTGCATCGCGATTTGAAGCCGCAGAACATCATGGTAGATGACGCGGGCCGGGTCTGGTTGATGGACTTCGGGCTGGCGCGCTCCATGGAGTTGGCGGGTTTGACGCGCACGGGCGTCCTGATGGGCACGCCGGATTACATGTCTCCGGAGCAAGCTCGCGCCGAAAAAGTGGATGCGCGCTCGGACCTGTTCAGCCTGGGCATCATATTTTTTGAAATGCTGACCGGCCGGCTGCCGTTCCAGGCCGATACCCTGATGGCGAAGCTGCTGCAGCGCGTGCAGCAACGGGCCGTGGCCGTCACCGAAATCGATCCCACGATTCCCGCCCAAGTGAGCGCGGTGGTGAGCAAGTGCCTGGAGCCGGATGTAACCAAGCGCTACCAAACCGTTCGCGAGATTCTGGATGATCTCGCGGGCGACAGCAAGACCATCGGCGCCAGCTCTTCGGGCAGTTTAGCGAGCGCGAGTTCGACCCCGAGCGGCGCTCGATCCGAAGCGACTTCGATCTCTCTGGCGGAGCTTGGTCCCGGATCGCAGTTCGGGCCGCGCTATCATATCGAATCGGTTATTGGCGAAGGCGGCATGGGCAAGGTTTACAAAGCCCACGACAGCGATCTCGACCGCACGGTGGCGCTGAAGCTGGTGCGTCCCGAATTAGCGAAAGACGCCAGCTCACTGCAGCGTTTCAAGCAGGAGCTGCTGCTCGCCAGCAGCATTTCGCATCGCAACATCCTGCGCATTCACGACCTTGGCGACGTCAACGGCGTGAAGTTCATTTCCATGGCCTTTGTGCAGGGCATGGATCTGCACGACTTGATCGCCAAGCAGGGACGGCTGCCGATCGAGCGGGCCGTGAAAATCGCCAAACAACTGGCCAGCGCTCTGGAAGCGGCGCACGCGGAAGGCGTGGTGCATCGCGATTTGAAGCCGCGCAACGTGCTGATTGACGTGGACGATCACATCTACGTCTCCGATTTCGGTTTGGCAAAATCGCTGGACGCCGACAAGACCGGCATGACCCGGGTGGGCGAGGTGCTGGGCACGCCGCGCTACATGTCGCCCGAACAGGCCGAATCGAAATCCGCCGACAATCGCAGCGACATTTACTCGCTGGGCATTATCTTTTATGAAATGCTGACGGGCGAAGTCCCGTTCACCGGCGAGTCGTCGTTGCAGGTGATGTTCCAGCACGTCCAGCAACATCCCAAGGATCCCCGGCTACTCAATCCCGAGATGCCCGAGTATCTTGCGACCATCGTTCTGAAGTGCCTGGAAAAAGATCCGGCGCTGCGTTATCAAGGCGCAGCGGAGCTGCTGGGGGATCTCGAGTCGGGAACTCCACCGACGCGCATTGTCCGCCTGCGGCAAGCGGAGATGGGTTATCCGAAGTGGCTGTTTGCGGTGACCGGGGTGGTGCTGCTGGCGGGCGTGGGGATGGCCATCCGTCCAGTCCGTGAACGCGTGCTGGGCCGGGCGCGCGCGATTGTACCTGTCTCCGTTATCCGCTCAACCGCTAACGATAAGTTCGTGGCTTTGCTGCCGCTGCGCGTGGTTGGAAACGATCCCGCGTTGCAGTACGAAGCATCCGGCATCACCGACGCGCTTACCGCCAAGCTGTATCCGATGAAAAGCGTCCATCTGGCGGCCGCCGGCGCCGTCGAAAAAATTAATGCCTCCGATCCGGTGACGAAGATCGCGCATCAGCTGGGCTCCAAGCTGATTGTGCAAGGGAGCATGCAAGACGCGGGCGACAAGATCGACGTTGTGCTGCGGTTGAGCGATGCCAGCGGAAAGCAACTGTGGACTAAGGAATTTCCGGGAGTACGGCAAGATCTACTGACGATCGAGGATCAGATTTACAACGAACTGTCCACGGCCCTGGATCTAAAACCCAGCGATGAAGAGTTGGCGCACAATGCACTGCGCCCAACCGAGAACGTAGGGGCGTACGAACTCTATCTGAAGGGCCGGGACATTCTACGCGGTAAACGCGACGTAAAACGTGTGCAGTCGGCCGTGGATCTGTATGAGCAGGCAATCAAGCAGGACGCCGGCTTCGTGCTGGCGTACGCGGGGTTGGCGGATGCGAGCCTGGTGATGTACGACTTGAATTCGGACCCCGTCTGGTCGCAGAAGGCGCTCAGCGCGGCCCAGCACGCGCAGTCGCTCAATGACGACATTCCGGAGGTCCACCTTGCGCTGGGTAATGCATACAAGGCCACGGGGAAAAACGCGGAGGCCATTGTCGAGTTGAAGCATGCCGTGACGCTGGCCCCGAATTCGGATACGGGGTATCGGCGCCTGGGCGATGTCTACCTCGCCGCGGGGAAGGAAGACGAGGCTATCCAGGCCTACCAGCAGGCCATCAGTGCCGACCCCTACTACTGGATCAACCACAACCGGTTGGGCACGGTGTATTTCCAGTTGGGGCAAAACGAAAAAGCGCTGGATGCCTTCCGGCGCGTGGTGGAGTTGTCGCCGGACTCGGCGCTGGGGTACATCAACCTGGGAGCGGTTTATTTTAAATCGGGGAAGTGGAACGATGCGATCATCTCGTTTGGAAAGGCCTTGAAGATTGCACCGTCGGCGAGTCTCTATTCCGATCTGGGCACGGCGTATTTCTATCTTGGACATCGCGCCGACGCTGTCGCCATGTTCCAGAAGGCGGTGGATCTTACGCCCAACGACGACACCGCGGTCGGCAATCTCGCGGATGGCTATCGCTGGTCTGGAGACGCGGCCAACAAGGCCAAGGCTAAGGCCACATATGAGCAGGCCATCGCACTGGCCCTGAATGCGCTGCGAGTAAATCCGCAGGACGCAAGCACGCTTGGCAACCTGGCGTTTTACTACGCCAAGAACGGAGATTCAAAGAAGGGTCTGGAATTCATCCACCGCGCTCGCAGCATCGATGCCAAAGATAACGAGCTCATGTACAAGGAAGCCGTGGTCGATGCGATCGCCGGACAGCAGGCTGACGCTTTGTCCAGCTTGCGCGCCGCATTGGGGAAGGGCTATCCGGTGCAACAAGCCAAGAATGACCCCGAGCTGAAGATTTTGGCTAGCAATCCCGAGCTGGAAAAACTTATCGCTGGGTTTGAGCGAAAGACGAACTAGCGGATCTCTTGCGAACCCGCGCCACGATCACCGCGGCGAACCCGAGGATTAGAACGATCCACAGCGAGGGCTCCGGTGTGTCCCAGAAAGCGATTTCAAACTGGCCGGTCGTGGGATTCACATAAAATCCGCAATTTGTGAACAGGAGAGAGGCGCCAGTGCCGCCACTGCATGAGAACGTTTCGTAGTCCTGATCGTTGTACAAATTTCCGCTGTTGCTGGTGAGCACCAGCAGGACCTCGGTAACCGGTGATCCAGTGTTGACCTCATCCAACACGACCAGCCCTGTTCCGGTGGAGAAGCTGTACATGCCACTCTCGTCCGGGTCAGAGCCGCCTTTTGCGAGGCCCATTGAAGGATCGATGCACTCGTCATAGCTCGGACAGAAGTCGGTTGGATTCGTGAAGTCGCCTGTATCGAGCCCGGTGGTCGGGGTAAAGTTAAAGTCTTGGTCTTCCCAACCGTCCATCGTTATCGTGTAAGCTTCGTTTGTAACGATGTCCGCTCTAGCCCAGATGGAACTGAGCATGCCCACGGCGGCCACCATTACCCAACGCGTCATGTTCATCGCTTCGCCTCGCTCCGCCAAAAGAATATCGAACCGGCTCAGTTTGTCTTTCAATCATAGCGCTAGCCAGCTTTGGTTAGAAGTCCTGAACCTGCCGTTTTGTACTAGTACTAGGTTTGGTGAGGCGAAGTTCGGCGCCTTGGCGGAATGTCCAAGGTGAGCAGTGATAAGGCTTTCAATTCTTATTGTTGGTGCTGCCGGGATCTTGCTCGGGATCAACAGCCTTCCCTGTCTTAACCCTGTACCATATCGTACTGGTTACTGTAGTACCATAACCGATTGTCAGTAGTGCTGGTCTCGCTTATAATCAGCTTACGATGCTGCCGCCCTCCTTCTCTTTCAAAGCGATGATTAGATCCGCCCGGTGGCTCGGCTTGGTTGCCATGGTGGCAGCTCTGCCCCTTTCCTTAGCAGCCTTGCCGGTAACACCGGTCACAGTGGGTTTCACCTTCACGCTGGACGGCGACCTTGGGTCTGTGGTGGCCACCTATAATTCTTCGGCAACCCCCCTCACTGATTCAACTGGTACTTATGTCGATGCCAGCGACGGATTGCTTTCGTTCACCGTAACTTGGGACGAAAACACGTATACCATGCCGGAGGCCTTGGAGAGCGGTGAGTTACCGGAGCTCTTTTTGCCGGGGAACACTCTTGTTGCAAGCGGAGGGTACGGGTTTCTTGGGGATTGGCTTGTCAGTGGAACGATCGGCACGAACGCGGAAATTCTGGGCGTCGGCGCCAATGTCCCGGCATATTTAGCCGAGGATGTGACCGAGTTTGCTGTGAACGGCACCCCCAGCACCATGCTGAATCTTGGCTTGGATGACAAGACGTTCATTTCTGGCACAGCTTTAACCACCATTCCGGAGCCGGCGATGCTGTCCGCCCTAGCGTTCGGCTTGGCCGGTTTGTGGTGGTTCGCGCGCCGCCGCAAAGCGATTCTGTAAGAACGCGAGTCGCGGGCAGCTCTACACCCAGCTATAATTGTGATGCAAGTCAGTCGGGGCGTAGCGCAGCCTGGTAGCGCACCTGCCTTGGGCGCAGGGGGTCGGGCGTTCAAATCGCCCCGCCCCGACCAACAGAATCAAATAGATAGGTGCTTGATGCGCATTAGAATTGCCGCTAGCTGTAGATAAAATTGAGGATGCCGAATTCTCACTGGTCAACTGCTCCATTTCATAAGGGGCAACTGAACCCTTTTCCCGTTCCTCGCATGGGTAACGATTCGTCCCGGCTTTTACCCGAGAACCCTAATACTTGACTCTGCGGCGACTCACGCCCTCAGGTTTGCGATTAGCTCCAAGGACAAGCGCAAATTTACGCTTCATCTCTAGCTTTGGGTGTTCGACCTGAATAAACTCGAGAGCTTGAAAATCATCGTCGCGCTTGAGGTCTGACGCGACTCTAAACCTTCTGACCTGGCTTCGATAATCTCCTCCAGCCATAATTGAGAAGCTCCAACAGTGAAAGGCGAAGAACAAGCATACAGAAGAACAGATCATCGGCGTGCTGAAGCAGGTGGAAGCAGGCCGGACAGTGAAGGAGGTCGCTCGGGAACTGGGCGTCAGTGACGCGACGATCTACACATGGAAGAGCAAGTTCGGCGGCATGGAAGTGAGCGAAGCACGGCGGCTGAAAGCGGTGATCCGAAAAAACGGCTGGAGCTTGTAGGTCGAAGGCAGGATGTGGCGTTAGTGATGGGCGAGTTTCATTACTCGGAACGCCAAGCCTGCAAGCTGCTGGCGTTGGATCGGAGTAGCTACAGATATCGGCCGCGGCCGGACCACAACGCGGAACTGCGTCGTGTGCTGATCACGCTGGCGCGGCAGAAGCCGCGTTATGGCTATCGGCGTTTGTGTGCACTACTAGAACGCCGGGGATGCCGAGCGAGTCCGCAACGGGTGTATCGCGTGGACAGCCAGGAACATTTGGCGGTACGGCGGCTGAAGCGGAAACGATTGGTGAGACCGGCGCCAACGGGAGCTCTGTTGAGCCGGGCCAATCAGGAATGGGCCATCGATTTTGTGACCGACGGACTGGTTACTGGGCGAGGGCTGCGCATGCTGACTGTCGTCGACAGCTTTACGCGCGAGTGTCCAGCGATCGAAGTGGACACCGGACTCTCCAGCCGACGAGTGACACGCGTGTTGGAGTGGATCATCAGCCAGCGAGGAACACCGGAAGTGATTCGTTGCGACAACGGGCCGGAGTTCACCAGCCGTCACTTTCTGGTCTGGTGCGAGGAACGAGGAGTTCGACTGATCCATATTCAGCCGGGGAGGCCGATGCAGAACGGGCACGTGGAGAGCTTTAACGGTCGGTTCCGCGACGAGTGTTTGAATCATCACTGATTCACGACGCTGGCGGATGCAAAGGAAAAGATCGAGCGGTGGCGGATGGAATACAACGCAGAGCGGCCGCACAGCAGCTTGGCGTACCGGACACCGGAGGAATACGCGGAAGTCTGCTCAAAACTCACCAACAGGATGGAGGTTACTGCCATCCCGCAAGGTCGCCGCCCGTCAACACTGTCGGAGTCGCAGACCGGTCCTCGCGATCAAGGGTTCGCTGACGCCGCGCCAATTGGCGCGCCCTTGACCGCTCCGTACCGTTCTGCATGAGGAATGACTGCGACGGGCGGCTCCGACGGGAGGGCAGCAGAGGAGTTAAATTAGACGGAGCGTCTCAATTATCTTGGTAATTATCCCTTGACAGTAGGTATTAGCCAATGTACTGTGATCTAAGGCTAGGTGGCATCGAGCAGTGGTATGCGCATGCTCCCGAAGATGCCACTATGCGGATTCCCGACGAAATGCTGGACTGCACATGCTTCTTGTGCATCAAGGACGGCGACATAGTAAAGCCCTGGGGGACAGCGTTTCTAGTGTGGGTACCTGTCGGGAATTTCTTATTTTATTACCTCGTAACGGCGAAACACTGCGTGACGAAAGCCTTCGAGAAATACGGGGCGTTGTACGCCAGGATTAATACGAGTGCCGGATCTACTGACTTAGTGAAGCTCGATGGAACCTGGGCCTGCTCAGATGAAGGAGGGGTGGACGTAGCGGTCCTGCCTTGGTTTCCAGACTCTAAGAGGCACGTCTTCGGATCAATCGACATTCGCACGGGCGCTTTTGAAGGAAATCTCAAGGCGAACGGAATCGGAATCGGCAATGAACTGATCGTCGTCGGTCTATTTCATCTGCACTACGGCACCGAGAAAAACATTCCCATCGTGCGTCACGGCATTATAGCGTCAATGCCGGGCGAGCCCTTGAAGGACATGAACACAGAGTTGCTCTTCAAAGCATACCTGGCTGAGATCCAATCAATCGGCGGGCTCAGTGGCTCTCCTGTATTTGCGTTTGTTCCGGCTATGCAACTGCTGGCGCATCACGACAACATCAAAGAACGCGATGCTATGAGAAAACGGTGGCCCGCTGGCTTCCTCTATTTGTTGGGCTTGATTCGCGGCCATTTCGACGCACCTCAAGATGGTTGGGTGGAGAATTCTCAGGAACGGGTGCATACTGGGATAGCTATAGTGGTTCCGATAGACGAGGTGCTTTCAATCGTGCAGAATGATAAAGCCTTGGCAGAAGCTAGAACACAACGAATGCTGGAGCATCAACAAAAACAAGCAAACGCGCAAGTAGATGACGTGGTGGCCAGTGAAGAATCGGAGCAACCGTTTACACAGGTTGACTTCGAAAATGCGTTACGCAAGGTCAGCAGGCGACTTCCGTCTTGACAATCTGGCGAAGAAAAGTAAGAAACATCGGCGCGGTGTCGTGCCGATGGTTGTATCGAAAAGTGTACTCATCCAAGTAGCTCTGTAGAAATTTTTGGCTCACGTGATGGTACACGCCTCCGAGTCCACGCTTAATCAGCGACCAGAATCCTTCAACCGAATTCGTATGGATGTCGCCAATCACGTAGACGCGAGAACTGTGATTAATGCGTCGATGATCGTACC
>Ga0302325_10005335_pt1 | contig 29292 bp, 22 predicted proteins | sample Palsa_T0_2_FD_201948 | JGI IMG/M metagenome (GOLD analysis project Ga0302325, IMG submission 201948) | Peat permafrost microbial communities from Stordalen Mire near Abisko, Sweden - Palsa_T0_2 | ecosystem: Environmental > Terrestrial > Soil > Palsa > Peat permafrost | place: Sweden: Abisko...
CAAAATCGCGTGGAGTCCTTTGCGTTTCATCCCGCCGTAAGTTTTTGGCCGGCGGAAGCGCGCATCGACGGCGGCGGCGGAACGGCTGAGGATGCGCATTTTTTCATCGGCATTTGCTCCAGGGGTCGCTTGCCTGAACCCAAATCATTTGTTTATGTTCCGAAAGCCGCGAACATCCTGCGCGAGCGTGAACTTCACGTGGAAGCGCTTCAAAAGCAGCTTGCGGAGGTCAAAGCGGATCGCGAGGCGCTGCTCGAAGTCAACGGGCGGTTGAACCGCGAGCTGGTGGAGCGCGCCGTCTGGGGGGAGAGCTTGAATGCGGACCTGAAGGCCTCCGGCGAGCGCATTGGAGCCTTACAAAACGAAGTGGTGGAGTTGGCGGCGGGGTATCAAGCTCAAGTCGCGCAAATGGAACGAGAGGATCAGCTGAAAACCGATTGGGCGCGCCGGGTTTCGGCGGAGTTGGAAGCCAAATGCCAGGAACTTGCGGGATGCGTCAGGCTCCTTGACGCCGCTGAGGCTACGGTATGTGAACGCACCGAGTGGGCGCAGACTGCCGAGGCACAAAGGGCCACCCTGGCCGCGCAGCTTGAAATGATCAAGACGTCGCGCTGGGTGAAGATGGGACGCACAGTGGGGCTCGGACCCGAAGTTTGAAACCCGCGCTCATCATTCTCTGGCGTTTTGTTAAAGCCCTTCCGCTGGTTCTTATTTTCCCGATCCTGCTCGCGATCTCGCTGCTTGCGCTGGCACTGGTGGATTTCGCGGCGCTGTTTCGGACCAGGAAACTTGCGGCGGAGCAGCGCCCGAACAATTCCAGCGCGAGCGTTGTCATTCCTAACTGGAACGGGCGCGATCTGCTCGAAAAGTACATCCCGTCGATAATCGTCGCGCTCAGCGGCAATCCCGAGAACGAAATCATCGTCGTCGACAACGGCTCGGCAGATGGCAGCGCGGAGTTGTTGCGCGAACGCTTCCCTTCGGTGCGAGTGCTGGCGCTGGATCGCAACCTGGGATTTGGCGGCGGGTCGAACACCGGATTCCGCGCGGCCAGGAACGACATTGTGGTGCTGCTGAACAGCGACATGCGCGTGGAGCGCGACTTTCTCGCGCCGCTGCTGGAAGCCTTCACCGACGAAACGATTTTCTCCGTTGCGTGCCAGATCTTTTTCAGCGATCCAGAAAAGCTGCGCGAAGAAACCGGGCTCACGCAATCCTGGTGGGAGAACGGATCGCTCCGGGTGCGGCACCGCGACGATCCGGCCATCCAAGTTCTCTATCCGTGCGCTTATGGCGGCGGAGGATCCTGTGCCTTCGACCGGCGCAAATTCCTGGAGCTGGGCGGATTCGACGAGCTGCTGGCGCCCTTTTACATGGAGGACACCGACGTCGGCTACCTGGCCTGGAAAAGGGGCTGGAAGGTGCTCTATCAGCCGCGCAGCGTGGTCTATCACGAGCATCGCGGGACCATCGGAAAGCGCTTCACGGCGGCGCAGATCGATCTGGTGCTGAAGAAGAATTTCGCGCTGTTCTGCTGGAAGAACATCCACGAGTGGCGCCGGCTGCTCGCGCACTTCTTCTTCGGCTACGCTGGGGCGGTGGTGACGGTGCTGTTCGGCGAATCGCCGGAGCGCGCGAATTTCGAGGGACTGTGGAAGGCGTTCCTTCAGTTGCCCGCGGCGGTACGGTCGCGCGCCCGGGCTCGCAAATTGGCCGTCATCGACGACACGGAGGCTTTTCGCCGGCCGTTGGGCGGCTATTTCAGAGATCGATTTATGCCGCTTGCTAACGCGCGCGGTTCCGAAGATAGCGCGCGCGGTTCGGAAAAGCTGAGCGTGATGTTCGTTTCACCGTATCCGATTTGTCCTCCCATTCATGGCGGCGGCGTGTTCATGTACCAGACCGCGCTTGAATTGACGCGGCTGTGCGATCTGCATCTGCTCATCCTGCTCGATAATCCCTGGGAGCGAGAGCCGCACCAGGAGTTGGAACAGAAGGCGTTGTCGGCTGATTATGTAGTGCGAACCGAAGGCAAGGAAAAACAGTTCGGCGCCATCCTGCCGAACGCGGTGCGCGAGTTCGCGAGCCAGGACATCGAATGGCGATTGCATCGGGAAATGTATCTGCGCGAGATCGACGTGGTGCAGCTGGAATACACGAGCATGAGTCAATACGGAGGCGATTACCGCCGGCTCGCGTGCGTACTATTCGAACACGACATTTATTTCCAATCGATCTCGCGGGGGTTGACGAGCCCGCGCGGGCTTATGGATACGATCCGCTGGTCCTACGAGTATTTGCGTGCGCTGCGCTATGAATTGCGAGTGTTGCCCAGGTTCGATCGGGTGCAGGTGTGCAGCGCCGACAACGGCAATTATCTCCTGGGCTTCCTGCCCCGGATGCGCGGACGGATCGACGACAATCGCGCGGGAATCGCGACGTCGCGGTACGAATTTCGGGCCGAGGGACGCGAGCCGGAGACCATGCTGTTCCTGGGGAGCTTCCGCCATCCCCCGAATCAGGAAGGGCTGAATTGGTTCGTGCGCAAAGTATTGCCGGCGGTTCTGGCGCGCAAGCCGAACGCACGGCTGATCATCGTAGGCTCGGAGCCGCCTGCGGCCCATGCGCTGCCGCATCTGCCCGACAACATCGAGATCCGCGGATTTGTGGAGGATGTGCGCGAGCCGCTCGGCCGCTATGCGGTTTTCGTGTGCCCGATCCTGAGCGGTTCGGGAATGCGCGTGAAGTTGCTGGAGGCGTTTGCCGCGGGCATTCCGGTGGTTTCGACGCCGCTGGGCGCCGAGGGGTTGGCGGCAGCCGACGGCGAGATCTGCTCGCTGGCCACGGATCCGCTAGAATTCGCGCACAAGATCGTGGAACTTTTTGAAGATGCCGAAAAGGCCCGCGGATTGGCGTGCCGCGCGCGCGAGCGAGTGGTGGAGACGCGCGACATGCGGGTGCTGACGGAGCGGTTGGTGGAGAGCTATCGTGAGGTGGTGCGGGAAAAGAGAGCGTCGAGATGAGTCTCGACGCGTGCGCCACACGAGGAGGCGAGCCATGTGTTTTTCAGCCACAGCGAATTTTGTAGGCAGCGCAGCTCTGGGCGCCATCGGCATCGTCACGTTGACGAAAGTGAAGCACAGGCGCGAACTGCTTTTCGCGGCGCTGCCCACGCTATTCGCCGTGCATCAGTTCATCGAGGGATTCGTCTGGCTTGGATTGGATGGGGTTCTATCGCCCGGGGTAACGCGCGACATGAGCGCCGCGTACATGCTGTATGCGCAGGGCCTGCTCCCGTTCCTGCTTCCGCTCAGCGTGCTTCTGTTCGAAGTTGACGCCAAGAGCCGTAGGCGCATGCTGCCGTTCCTTGCGATCGGGACGGCCACGGCGCTGTATATATTGTGGGCGTTGATGGCGTACCCGTTGCAGGTGTACGTCAAGGAAAATAGCATCGTGTACATCAATCCAGCCACCAACAACACGGCGGTTGCGGTGTTGTACGTGATCGCAACGTGCGGCTCTTTGTTTTTCTCAAAGATCAAGATGATGGTAATCTTTGGCGCGGCGAACCTGATCATTCTCCTGGTTGTGATGGAGTACAAGCGATACGCCTTCACGTCGCTGTGGTGTGCGTACGCGGCCATCGCCAGTTTGATCATCCTGGTGTACTTCTGGAGAAGCATGGAAGACCGGCCGTTCGCCTACGCGTAGCGCCTGCGCCACTTACTCCGTGGCGGCGGGTTTCTTATCGGTCAAGTCTTCCTGAAGGTGCTTGACTATGCGCTCGGCGGTTTTGGTCAATTCGCGCGGCGTATTATTCTTGGGCGGCTCATAGACCGACCAAAGCACGGCCCGGCTGCCGCGGCTGACAATAAAGATATTGCCCTTGCCGCGACCCATCGTAGTGGGCCGGACGCCACCGGTGAGGTCCACTCCTGCCAGCGCGTCACCTTTCACGACGAGTTTGCTTTCGCTCTTGGGAGCGTCGCTCTTGTCGGAATCCGGGGTTGAATCGGCGGGTTTGGTTGCGGCTGGCTTGGGCGCGGGAGGCGGAGGGTACAACTCGTCCAGCTTCTGCTCGAAGGATTCGCCCACGCGATCGGTCAGAATGGCGTCCGCCTTTTTCGGATCCGTTACCACTTCGAAGATGCCCGCCTTCACCAGCTGGGTGGCCAGGAACTGATCCAGGCTGGAGCTCATGGACAGGAGGTAAACGCGCTTCACCTCGTGGAGTTGAGGATTCACGCTGGCCAAGGCAGCGGTCGCGGCAAGCGCCATCCAAACGCACAACAACCTCGTGCAGGCACAAAACAACTTCATGAGAATATGGTACCAGCGCCGGCGCAGCGGTTCCGAAGCGCTGGCTGGCCGTCACCATAAGTCTACAAGCCAAAAGTGTATAAGTCGCAGCGGATCACGGTCATCACCCCCTGTTTGAACGAGGAGCAAGGGATCGCGGGCGTACTGCGCCGCATGCCGGAATTCGTGGACCAGGTGATTGTGGTTGACAACGGATCGACGGACCGCACATCGGACGTGGCGAGGTCGTTCGGCGCGGAAGTGATCCGCGAACCGGTGCGCGGCTATGGCAGAAGCTACAAGCGGGGCTTTGCGGCCGCCACGGGCGACATCATCATTACTCTGGACGGCGATCACAGCTATCCTCCGGATGCGATCTCTTATCTGTTGGAGGCGCTGCTGCATCTGGATGTAGATTTCTTAAATGCTTCGCGCTTTCCGGTGCGCGACCGGAGGGCGATGAGCATGAAGCACCGGCTGGGCAATTGGATTCTGTCGCTCGCGATGTCGCTGCTTTATTTCCGCTGGGTGCGGGATTCGCAATCCGGCATGTGGGTTTTCCGGCGTTCGATCCTGGACCACATTTGCCTGGAATCGGACGGCATGGCTTTTTCCGAAGAGATCAAGATCGAGGCGTTGAAGAGCCCGCGGGTACGGTTCGCGGAGATTTCGATTCTGTATTCGTCGCGGCTGGGCGAGATCAAGCTGAATCCGTGGCGGGATGGTTTTTACAACCTGTACTTCCTGGTGAAGAAACGTTTTTCGGCGGGCCGCACGCTTTCGGCCGGCGGCGCCCGGTGACTCGCGTGGCGGTGGTCATCCCCACCTGGAACCGATCGGCATTGTTGTCACGAGTGCTGGACGACGTGGGGCGGCAAACCTTTCCGATCGAGCGCGTCATTGTGGTGGACAATGGCTCGACCGACGATTCGGTGCAAGTGGCGCGGCGCGCCGGAGCGGAAGTGATCGAGCTGGGAGTGAACGCGGGCTTCGCGGCGGCGGTGAATCGGGGGATCGAAAGCGTTCACACGAGTGTGAACGCTGCACGCAAGAGTGCGTGCGCCACAGATTGGATCGCGGTGTTGAACAACGATGTCAGTCTGAAGCGCGATTGGCTGGCGCAGGCAATGGAGCAGGTGGGCGATGCATGGTTTGCGACCGGTAAGTTGCTGGACGCCTCGGCGCACGAACGAATCGACGGAACGTTTGACGCGGTGTGCCGCGGCGGCTGCGCATGGAGATGCGGGCAGGGGCGGCTCGATTCCGAGCTTTGGACCCGGCCCAGGAGCATCCAGTTGGCGCCCTTCACGGCGGCAGTTTTTCGGGCAGAGTTATTCCGGCGCGTAGGATTACTGGATGAACAATTCGAGAGTTACCTGGAAGACGTGGATTTCGGCTTGCGCTGCGCCGAACTGGGGCTGAGCGGCTTCTATGTGCCGGACGCGATCGCGTATCACGCAGGCAGCGCGACGCTAGGGCCATGGCATCCCGAGACGGTGCGGAAGATAGCGCGGAATCAATTGCTGCTGGTGGCGAAACACTATCCGCCGGATTGGATCAAACGCTATGGCTGGCCCGTCTTTGTCGCTCAAGTCTTATGGGGATTTGTCGCTCTGCGCCACGGAGCATTCTTAGGCTACCTTGCCGGGAAAATCGAAGGAGCACGGCGCTTTCGCACTGCAAGAGGAAAGCACTGCGCCAACTTTCCTGCCATCATCGAGCAGAGCGAGGCTCAGATCCGCGAGTTACAGAGCTTGACCAGGTTCGATCTGTACTGGCGTTTATACTTTGCTTTGACATGAGCCGCACCGGTGTCGTGGTGGTCACTTACAATTCGGCCGAAGTGATCGAGCGCTGTCTGGATTCCTGCGGCGATTTGCCAGTGGTGGTGATCGACAATGCTTCCGAGGACGGCACACTCGAGCGATTGCGCCGGCCAAGCGTGACGCTGATCGCCAATTCCGATAACCGCGGATTCGCGGGCGCGGTGAATCAGGGCGTGGCGGCGCTCGCCAGCGAGTTCATCCTGCTTCTGAATCCGGACACCGAATTGACATCCAGCGTTCACGAATTAGAAACCGCTTGCAGCGAGCCCGGCACCGGATTAGCGGCCGGGAAACTGGTGAACGAAACGGGCGAAGTACAGAGGGGGTTCACGCTGCGGCGGTTTCCGACGCCAGCGACACTGGTGTGCGAGGTGTTGGGGATCAATCGCATGCTGCCCTCCAATCCAGTGAACCGGCGATATCGTTGCCTGGACATGGATTTGGATCGCCCCTCCGAGGCCGAGCAACCGCCCGGAGCTTTCCTGATGTTTCGCCGGGAAGTGTGGCAACGATTGGGCGGTTTTGACACACAGTTCTACCCGCTGTGGTTTGAAGACGTGGACTTCTGCAAGCGGGCGCGCGATTTGGGCCTGAAAATACGCTATGTGCCGCAAGTGACGGCGCGCCATCGGGGTGGCCACAGTATTGCTGGGCTGGAGTGGTCCTGCCGCGAGGTGTATTGGTATGTTAGCCTTCTAAGGTACGCCTGGAAGCACTTTCGCCCGCTCGGATACCGCCGGGTGACTGCGGCAGTAATGCTCGGTTCCATGTTTCGAACGGCCGTTGAGATTGCGCGGCGGCGAAGTTTCAGGCCAATTGGGGTATACGGAAAGATAAGTCGGCTCGCGGGACGTAGTCTGATCTCTGGCCGTGTCAGTGCACTAAATTGTTTGGGCAATTGCAGTAAAGCAACACAGCAGCGACAATTGTAAAAATACAAAGAATAGAGACACGACCCAATACATGCCCTGTAACGATCGGGTTTCAGTCACAATCGTCACATTTAATAGCGGTCGGTTTATTAAACGGTGTTTGGAATCCGTTTTAGCGCAACGCTATCGCAACACCGAAATTATCGTCATCGATAACGCCTCGACGGACGGAACGGTGGACATCCTGGAGCAGTTCGTGGATCGCTGCCGGGTTGTATATAACGATGAGAACATCGGATTCGCGGCGGCGCAGAATCAGGCCATCTCGCTCACCACCGGCGAGTGGGTGCTGACGTTGAATCCGGACGTTCTGCTGTTAGGAAACTTCATTCAAGCGCTGGCGGACGCGGGACAGCTCGATCCCAAGATCGGAACGGTGTGCGGGAAGCTACTGACCATCGGAGCCAGTTTCGATTTGCCGGATAAGGCGCTGGTGGACTCCACGGGAATTTACTTCACGCCGATGCTGCGTCATCTGGACCGCGGCAGCCAGGAAATCGACAACGGGCACTATCTCAACCACGAATTTGTTTTCGGCGCCACCGCCGCGGCTGCCTTGTACCGCCGCGAGATGATCGAGGACATTTCGCTGGGCGGCGAGTTTTTCGATCCCGATTTTTTCGTGTACCGCGAGGACGCCGACGTGGCCTGGCGGGCGCAACTGCTGGGCTGGCGCTGCATCTATACTCCGCACGCCAGAGGCTATCACGTGCGCAACGTGCTGCCGGGCAACCGGCGCGCGCTGCCTTCGGTGATCAACATGCACTCGGTGAAGAACCGCTTCCTGATGCGCATGAAAAATATCACTTGGGACGTGTACCGCAAGAACTGGCTCTCCATCACGGGGCGCGACCTGGTGGTGATTTCCTGTTGTCTGGTGCGCGAGCAAAGTTCTCTGAAGGCTTTTTGGTACGTCGTCAGAAACTGGAAGCGGGTGATGGCCAAGCGGCGCGAGATCATGAGCCGCAAGCGCGTGGATGACGAGTACATCGCACATTGGTTTAGCTATCGCCCGGTGAGCGCTCCGGCCAACAAACCGAAGCTGTCGGGCCGGGCGTTGGCGCGATCCAAGGCAGCGCGAGGCTAGGGCCTGGGGCCAGTACACTAGCTCACAGGTGGAGAGGCAAGCGGCGCGCATCGCGATTGTTGGCACCCGCGGGATTCCGGCAAGGTATGGCGGGTTTGAGACGTTTGCCGAAGAGCTTTCCACTCGACTGGCCGCGCGCGGACACGCAGTCACCGTGTACTGCCGCGAGCGGTACCCGGAGCCGGAATACCGCGGCGTCTCTCTGGTGTATCTTCCAACCTGGCGGCATAAATATTTCGACACCATCGTTCACACGCTTCTATCGACGTTGCATCTGATCGCTCACCGGCCCGATGTGGCTCTGTATTGCAATGGCGCGAATGCGATCTTCACCTCGCTGCCGCGTCCGGCTGGCGTTCCAACCGCGCTGAATGTGGACGGCCTGGAGCGCAAGCGCAAAAAATGGAATGGTTTGGCGAAGGCCTGGTATGCGATTTCAGAGTGGCTGGCGACGTTTTGCCCGAGCGTGGTGATCACCGACGCGCGGAGTATCGCGCAATATTATCTGGAGCGCTACGGGAAGCAGACCGAGTTTATTCCCTACGGGGCCGAGACCGGCAAGCTCGCGGCGGATGGCGTTCTGAACTCACTCGGCCTCGCCTCCGGCGGCTATTTTCTGTACGTCAGCCGGATGGAGCCGGAGAACAATGCGCTGGCGGTGCGTGAAGCGTTCGAGCGGGTGAGCGGGCGAGTGCGGCTGGCGCTGGTGGGCGACGCGCCGTACGCCGGCGAGTACATCCAGAAGGTGCGCGCCACCGAAGATCCGCGGGTGGTCGTGCCGGGCGCAATTTATGGCGCCGGATATCACGAGTTGTTATCCAACTGCTTGGCGTACATCCATGCCACTGAGGTGGGCGGGACACATCCGGCGTTGATCGAAGCCATGGGGCGCGGGGCGCTGGTGCTGTACCTGAACACGCCCGAGAACACCGAGGTGGCCGCGGGCGCAGGCATTGCATTTGAGCTCGCCAATCTGGAACAAAAGTTGGTTGAGGTGTTGGGGATGACTTCCGAACAGCGCGCGGAATGGGGCCGGCTGGCGGCTGAGCGCGTGGCGGCGCAATACGGATGGGAAGCGGTGACCGATCAATATGAAACGCTGCTGACAGGCCTTCTAAGGACAAATAAGGGCTAGGGCTCAGGCTTCGCGGAAGTTGTCCGATGAGGCCATTATGAGGCTTGGCCTGGCTTCCGCACTCGCGCTGCTGCTGGTGGAATTCACGGCGGGCGCGGGCGCTGCCTGGGCCCAGGAGCCTCCCGACGACAAAGATCAGGTCATTCAAAAGCTGGTCGAGCGCGTGGAAGCTTTGGAGCGGCAAGTGGCGGCGCTGGAACAAGCCCGCGCTGCGCAGCCAGGGCCAACGTTGCCGCCCGAGCCAACGCCGATCACGAGCGCCGACGCGCCGGCGACGGATGCCACGCAGCCCGACAATGCCAGCCGGTTCAATTTCCATGGCTACGCCGATGCGGATTTTCAACGAGACGTGGATGGAGGCACCAAGAAGTTCGAACAGGGCGAGATCGATCTGTTCGCCACCGAGCGGCTGTCGCTTCATTTGACGGCGCTGATTGAGCTGGCGCTCGAAACCGACGCCGAGTCGCTGGCGGACGACGTTGAGATAAATGTCGAGAGGATGTTGCTGCAGTACAGGAGAAACGATTTCTTCAACGTGGATATCGGCTCCTATCGCACGGCTCTTGGATATTACAGCACCGCCTATCTGCGCGGCGCCTGGTTGCAAACCGCCATCAGCCGTCCGAAGATGTTCACCTTCGAAGACCAGGGCGGGTTCCTCCCGCTGCACGCGGTGGGCGTCAGCGTCAACGGAAGAGTACCGTCCGGGAGCCTGAATCTGCACTACGTGCTGGAAGCAGGAAGTTCCAGGAACTATGGCAATACAGGGGGGCTTGGCCCGGAACCGTCGTTCAACCGCGCGACCAATCTGGCTGTCTTTTCCCAGCCGGCCGGTGTTCCGGGGCTGGAGATCGGATTTTCAACCTATCACGACCTATTCTCGCCCGAGGCCGGATTTAAGCTAAACCGTGCCGTATGGATGGTGCATTTCGTCTATGTGCGCGGGCGGGTGGAATTGCTGAACGAAGGCATGAGGATTGACTTGAGCGATGGATCCTCAGGATCGGGAACGGGTCTCGGATTCTATAGTCAGTTTGCGTACAGGATCGCGCCGTCCTGGAAGCCCTACGCGCGCGTGGAGTATCTCAACGCGTATGGAACCGGGGTGCTTGAGACGGCGGTAGACCGGCTATACGTCCCCTGGAAAACCGTGTATACCGGAGGCGTCCGGCATGATCTGACGGAGAACGTCGCGCTGAAGCTAGAACTGGGTCGGGAGACCGATTATCTGCGGCCAAGCTATATCACCACAGCCGTGCAGTTGGCGTTCACTTTCTGAGCTATGGGGCGGATACTTCCATTGATGGCGGCCCTGCTGGCGGCGTCCATGCCGCAGTATGCGGCTGAGCCGGCCGGCACCTTCGCGGCAGTGGTGCATCAGTCCAATTCAACCCACAATTTGCGTTTCCGCGATCTGGTCTCGCTGTTTGAAGGCGCGAGCCGGGAGTGGCCCAATGGTTCAGCCGTGGTGTTGGTGGAACGAGACGCGGGTTCGACGCCGTTCCGCTATTTAATGCTGCGCCTGCTGAACACCACGCCAGGAGAATACAAGCGGAGTTTGCAAAACATTGAGTACCGCGGTGAAGCGCCCGTTTCCATCAAGATCCTGAACAGCGATGCAGCGGCTTGCCAGTTCGTGTTCAATGTGCCATCGGCCATCGCGATTGTTGAGACCAACTCGTTAGCGTCGCCGGCCTGCAGCGGAATCCAGGTGCTGCGTATTGACGGCAAGCTGCCGGGCGAAGAAGGATACCGGCTGAAATGAAGCTCTGGTTCCGGAGAGTCTTCATGGCCGTGTTCGTGGCGGGCGCGTTCCTGGGCTCATCTTTTGGAATTCGCGGGCTGAACCAGGCGCTGACGAGCACGCGGGATTTGTATCGAGTGGATACGTCCGGCTCGCAGATGGAAAGCGACCTGGAATATGAGACCGAGGAAAGCCGGCGGGCCTTTCTTTACGCACTGGCGGTGACGGATCCCAACGACCAACTGCCGTACGTGGTGGAAGCGCGCCAAGCGAGCCAGCGCGTGGAACAGGCGCTGAACCGCCTGCGAGCGCTGGGCGTGCCGGAGATCTCCACCGAAGTGGAGCGGTTCGAGAGTGCGTGGACCAAATACGACGAAGTGCGCGACGACATCATGGCGCTGATTCTGGAGGGACACGCGGCGGCCGCTTTGCAGGTGGAGTCACAGCGCGGGCAGCCCATGTTCGCCGCGGCGCTCGCGAGTCTGCATGCGCTCAAGGGCGCGCTGGAAGTTCGCGGGCGCTCGGACTCTCTGCGGGTGAACGCCACCTTGCTGCGCAGCATTGGCGGACTGGCGGCATTTGGTCTCTCCACGTTAGTGATTCTGGGGCTGCTGATCAAGGCGAACCGGTCGCGGCGGCAGACGCTGCAATGGCTGCATGCCACCAATGCAGATTTGGCGGCGGCCAAAGAGATCGAAGGGGAACGCGCGTCAATTCTGGAGTTGGTGAGCACGCGCGCGCCACTGGCAAGCACGCTTGAAAAAATTGTCGCGTTGGCGGCCGGGCGCGACGTGGAAGCGGGAGCGGCGGTGTGGACCGCGAACGCCGGCGAAGCACAGCTTCAGGTGACGGCCAACTTACCCCGGGAACTGGCGGAAGCGTTGAAGCTGCACGCGCCTCCGCAGTCTGGTCCCGCTCGCGGGGGTCTGGAGGAATTCAGCCGGTACAGCGCCAAGCTGGCGGCGGCCTTTGGATTCGATGCCAGCCCGGCGAAAGAGCTGCGGGAAGCCTCCGGCGAGCGGATTGGAATACTGCAGATGTTCGCTCCGGACGCGGGCGCGCCAGCCTGGCAGCCCACTCTGGATCAAATGGCGCAGCTGGCCTCGGTGGCTATCGAGAATTCTCTGCTCTATGAGCGGCTGGCGTTTCAGGCGCAACACGACACGCTTACCGGATTGCCCAACCGGCTGCTGTTCCAGGATCGGGTGCAGCAGGCCACTCGCGCGGCCCTGCGCCACGGCAAGAAGGGCGCGGTGATCTGGATCGATCTGGACAAATACAAACAGATTAACGATACCCTCGGGCATCGGGTGGGCGACGAGGTGCTGTGCGAAGTGGCGCGGCGCTTGCAAATGTCGCTGCGAACAAGCGATTCGGTGGCGCGCGTGGGCGGCGACGAATTCACGGTCCTGGCGCAGGATCTCGCGCAACCGGAGGACGCCGAGCGGGTAGCGGCCACCTTGCTAGCCTCATTTGCGCTTCCGTTTGAGCTCGCCGCGAATCAAACCGCCCTCACCGCCAGCCTGGGCATTAGTATGTTTCCCGAGCATGGCGAAGATCCGCTCACGCTGCTGCGCAACGCCGACATCGCCATGTACAGCGCCAAGCAAGCGGGCGGCGGCACGTTTCGAATGTTCCGCTCGGCTCTGAGCGACTCGATGCAGCGCCGGGTTTTGCTCGAGCGCGAGCTCAAGACCGCGCTCGAACGAAACGAGATGAACCTCAATTACCAGCCGCTGCTCGATCGCAATGGGCATTTGGATGGCGTGGAAGCGCTGTTGCGTTGGAACAATCCCGAGGCCGGCCAGGTACCCCCAATCGAGTTTATTCCAATCGCGGAAGAAACCGGTCTGATCGCGTCGATTGGGGAGTGGGTGACTCGAACCGCCTGCCGCAATGCCGCACGCTGGCTGCAACTGGGATACGACGTTCCCCACATCGCCGTGAACGTATCCGCCTTGCAATTCGCAGACGGGAAATTCACCGCCCTGGTGGAGCGCATTTTGCGGGAGTGCGGCCTGCCTCCTTCGCGGCTGGAGCTGGAGATCACCGAAACGGCTCTCATGAACAACCTGGTGGGGGTCATCGAGCAGATCGGGCTATTGCGCCGGTTGGGGGTGCGTTTCGCCATCGACGATTTTGGCACCGGGTACTCGTCGCTCAGTCATCTCCAGAATCTTCCGGTGGATTGCGTCAAGATCGATCGCTCCTTCATCAAGGATCTCGAGCCGGGGGCCGAAGGATGCACCACGCTGGTGCGGGGAATTATCGCGCTGGCCCACAATCTGGGCCTCCAGGTGGTAGCCGAAGGCGTCGAAACCGCGCAGCAACTGGCGCTGCTCAAGACCCTTGGCTGCGACATCAACCAGGGCTTCTTCCTACATCGGCCCATGTCCGAGGAGGCGCTGGAACAACTGCTGCGAGCGCAGAGCCCGCCCACGGAATCCGTCCAGGATGTCGCTGAGGCTGAACTGATTCCGAGCGCCAGTCCGGCGTAACAGCGTGGCAGCGCCCTTACTATAGAAGCATGGGCCCGTTCGCCTTCCGATCCTGGGTGGAAATTTCTCTCAAACAAATCGCCGAAAACTTTGGCGCGGTACGTAACGTCGTGGGCCCAGAGGTGGAAGTGATGCCGGTGGTAAAGGCCGATGCGTACCGGCACGGAGCAGTAGAGGTCTCGCGCGCATTAGCGGCCGCCGGCGCGCGCTGGCTGGCGGTGAGCAACGTGGAAGAAGGCGCTATCCTGCGGGACCGGGGCATCCAGACGCGGATACTGGTGATGGCCGATTTTTTATCGGCTGAGCGGGCGGGCCTGCTGGAATATAACCTCACGCCCGTACTTCATTCGCTCCCCGACATCGCGGAGTGGGACCGGCTGTCGGCCGCAGCCGGTGGGAACCCGCGCGACTATCACCTGAAAATCGACAGCGGCATGGGACGCCTGGGGACCCGCGCCACCGCGGCCGAGATCCTGGAAGCCGTCGGATCAGCCCGGCACTCGCGCCTGGAAGGCTTGATGACACATTTCGCGTCGGCGGCAAATTATGCCAGCACGCAGACCGACGAGCAGTTGAGCGCGTTTGAGAATATCTGCTCGGAACTGGCGCAAGGGGGCCTCCACCCACCCATCCTGCACCTGTCCAGCAGCACGCCGGTGGCGTACGGCCGTCGCGGGGCGTGGAAACGCATGGTGCGGCCAGGTCACGCCGTTTACGGCTACGTTTCACAGATTGCCAAGGGCGCCGCGCCGCCGCGTCTGCTGGAAGTTCGCCCGGCACTGGCCTGGAAAGCCGCCGTGCTGGCGGTGAAAGATCTGCCGGCCGGCGCCTTGGTCGGCTACGGGGGCATGCATCGGACGGCCCATCCCACTCGCATCGCGGTGCTGGCGGCAGGCTACGCCGACGGCATTCCGCACCGGCTTTCCAACAAGGGCCGGGTGATCGCGAAGGGCCACTGGGCGCCCATCATCGGCGCAGTGTCGATGGACCTGACCACCATCGATATTACGCACTGCCCACCGCTCGCGCCTGGCGACGCGGTAACATTGCTCGGCTCGGAAGGCGGCGTTTCGATAGACGCGCAACAGATGGCTCGCGTGGCCGGAACAATCTCCTACAGCGTACTGTGTGGAATCCACGCGCGCGTGAAGCGAATCTATGTGGATGAGTGATACCGCTTACTGTGCGCCGCTCAGCATGTTACGCGAGGCGGCGAATCACGCGGGCCGGAAGAGTGATGATGGACCAAACCAGTTCCAGCACTCCTCCCACGGCGATGCCGACGATGCGGAAGGGCAGCAGAACCAGCCAGACAACGGGATAGAACAAAAGAGCCAGCAATGCCAAGGGCCAGCACAAAACGAACAGAATGCACCACAGAATAAAGCCCAGCATGAGTCCCCTCACTCATCGTATACGTAAAGCGGCGGGCGGATGTTCCCGAATGGGCGCGGAGGGGAATGGAGCGGGAGACCGGATTCGAACCGGCGACATCGACCTTGGCAAGGTCGCACTCTACCAGCTGAGTTACTCCCGCAAACGAACTCTATTGTCGCGCGCCGGATGCGAACCTGTCAAACCCCGGATGCCACCCTGCGGGCTATCCAAAAAACCCCTCGTAACCTAGCATTTACCCGACGTTCACACTGGCCCACAGGGTATACTGCCAACATTTGGAACTCATAGTGTTTCGGCTAAGTCACTGAAAAAGCAGGTGGAAAAAATACAGTCCACGCTTAGTCCTGTTGTGCTAGACTGGCTTGTCTTCAGCAGGAAAAGAAGAAGTTTCCGATGAGGACCGCTGGGCGCCATGGCAGTCGAGCGGTGCTTAAACAGAACCAGACAACTTGAAGTCTAGCTTTTCCACAATCTGTGGAAAACTTGTGCAAAAGCTGCGCGGATTGCGACGTGAGAATGAATACCTGGGATAGCATCAAGAATCAGATTTCGAGCAAGATCAGCACCGATGCCTTTAACAACTGGCTTTCAAGAACGGTTTTTCTTAATAGCGAAGGCGATCGATTACGCGTAGCGGTCCCGGACACATCCACGCGAGATTGGATTCAGCAGGAATACTCGGCTGAGATCTGGTCGGCGGTTCGCGACCTGAATTTGTCGTTGCGCGAGATTGTGTATGAGATTCAGGGATCGGTGCAACCAGCCCACGGCCGGGGCTTCGACGACAAAAGTGAAATTGTGTTCTCGCCCTCCATTATTTTGAATCCCAGATTCACGTTCGACAGCTTCGTGGTGGGCTCCTGTAACCAGTTTGCGCACGCTGCCGCCCGGGCAGTGGTGACGAATCCATCGCGCACCTACAACCCGCTGTTCATTTACGGAGGCGTGGGGATGGGAAAGACGCACTTGATGCACGCCATCGGAAAGTCGATGGCCGACCGTCACGCCAGCATGCGCATCATCTACACGTCCAGCGAACGCTTCATGAACGAGATGATCACCTGCATCAAGAACGACCGCATGCAGCTCTTCCAGCGGCACTACCGCTCGGCTGACGCACTGCTGGTGGACGACATCCAGATTCTGGCCGGCAAGGAGCGGACCATGGAAGAGTTCTTTCACACCTTCAACGAGCTGTTCGAACACCAGAAGCAGATCGTCATTTCGAGCGACATGCCGCCCAAGAACACGCCCGGGCTGGTGGAGCGGCTCCGTTCGCGCTTCGAATGGGGATTGATGGTGGACGTGCAGCCGCCCGATCTGGAAACCAAAATGGCAATTCTGGACAAGAAGGCGGAAGCCGAAGGCATCTCGCTGCCGGAAGAGGTGCGCATTTTCATCGCAACAAAAACCAAGTCGAATGTTCGCGAGCTGGAGGGGGCGCTGGTCAAGCTAATGGCGTATTCCGACGTCACCGGAGCGCCCATATCGCTATCGATGGCTCAGCAGGTTTTGAAACATCTGACAGCGGGGCAAGAGCGCAGGATTACCATCGAATCCATCGTGAAGGCCGTAGCGGACAAGTTCTCGCTGCAGCCGTCGCAACTGAAGCAAAAAACCAACGAACAAAAGATCGCCTATCCGCGGCAGATCGCGATGTATCTTGCCAAGGAGCTGACCTCGGCCTCGTTGCCCGAAATCGGCCGGTCTTTTAGCGGCAAACATCATACCACCGTGCTGCATTCCATCAACAAAATCGACAAGCTTCGCCAGCGGGACCAAGATTTAAACAGCCTCATCCACACGCTAGTTGACTCAATCCACTAGGGTTGTTTTTGTTTTCCACAACGCATGCCGGATTGGACCTGTGAAGCTGGTGGAAGAAGGCCGGACAGCCATGATCTTGCTCCTTTCCAGACCTCGGAATCCACAACTTCGAGTAGCGGGAAGTTTCTGAATTTTGTATAATTTAGAGAGAAATCAACATTTCAACAGACCCTACGAATACGGTTCTAAATAGATGACTGTTTTGAGAAGGTCATAGAGCTATTCAACGCTCGCATTCGACACGAGCACTGAGCGAGGAAGACCAGCGAGGAAAGCATGGAGTTTACAGTCAGCAAGACGGATCTGGTGCGGGAATTGAACTTTTCGCAGGGTGTGGTGGAGAAGAAGACCACCATACCGATCCTGTCGAATGTGCTGGTGGAAGCGACCGGGGACCGGATCAATTTGACCGCGACGGATCTGGAATTGGGGATCCGTTCGTCCTGTCCGGCCCGGGTGAAAAAGCCAGGCGCCGGCACCATTCCCGCCAAGCGCCTGCTGGACTACGTGCGGCTGCTGCCGGACACAGATCTGGAAGTGAAGCTCCAGGACAATCAATGGGCCAGCCTTGTGTGTGGGCGTTCGCGAACGCGCATCGCTGGAATGTCGCGCGAGAGTTTTCCCGAGCTGCCGCAGATGCCGGATGTTCTGGCGCAGATTCCGGTGGGTGTGCTGGCGTCCATGATTGCGCGAACGATTTTCGCCATCTCGATGGAGGAGTCGCGATTCACGTTGAACGGATCGTTGCTGATGCTGAAGAGCAACGGGCTCTCGATGGTGGCCACCGATGGACACCGTTTGGCGATGGTGGAACATCCGGTGGAATTGCCGGGCGTCACCACGCCGTTTCGAGCGCTGCTGCCGCGCAAGGCGATGGGCGAGATTTTGAAGCTGGGCCAGGAGTCGAGCGCGGATGCGACGCTGGCATTTGCGGGTGACGACAATCACCTGTTCTTTCAATTTGGCCAGCGGCTGTTGCTGAGCCGCAAGCTGACCGGAAACTTTCCCGATTTTGAGCGCGTGCTTCCCAAGGATCATCCGCACTTCGTGTCCCTGGATCGCGAGGAGCTGCGCAAGTCCATTGAGCGCGTGTCGCAGTTTTCCGACGAGCGCTCGCGAGCTGTTCGGCTGCGAGTTCAGGAAGGTGAGTTGCACATACATTCATCGCTGTCTGAAACCGGCGAGAGCGAAGACAGCCTCCCGGCCGACTATGACGGAAGCCCGGTGGAAATTGGTTTTAACGCCAGCTACCTGTTGGATTTCCTGCGGGCCTCGAACGAGGAAAAAGTTACGTTTCATTTCAAGGATCCAAATAGCGCGGGCGAACTGCGGCCGGGGCCAATCGCGGATGGCGACCCGGGCTATAAGTATCGCTACGTAGTGATGCCTATGCGCATTTGAAGATCGGCGCGCGGGCGTAAAGTGACCAGCAGCAAGAGGACTGAATTTTACCCATGGCAACAAAAGAAATTACTCCGGCGGAAGTTTACGATTCCAGTAGCATCAAAGTCCTGGAAGGATTGGAAGCTGTACGATTGCGTCCCGCAATGTACATCGGCTCCACCGGCGAAAACGGCCTGCATCATCTGGTCTACGAAGTGGTGGACAACTCGGTGGACGAAGCGCTGGCCGGACACTGCGATCGCATTGAAGTAACCATCCACATCGATAACTCGGTGACGGTGCTGGATAACGGGCGCGGGATTCCAACCGGCATCATGGCGGACGAGGGAGTGTCGGCGGCCGAAGTGGTCATGACCAGGCTGCACGCGGGAGGGAAGTTCGATTCGAAGAGCTACAAAGTATCGGGCGGTTTGCACGGCGTGGGCGTGAGCTGCGTGAATGCGCTATCGGAGACCCTGCACCTGGAGATCTGGAACAAAACATTTACCTGGGAACAGGACTATGAACGAGGCGCTCCCAAAGGGCCGCTCACGCAGACTGGAAAAGCCGGCAAGAAGACCGGAACCAAGATCACGTTCAAGCCGGACATCACCATCATGGACGCGCCCGCCGTGTTCAACTATGACACCCTGGCGCAGCGCCTACGCGAACTGGCGTTCTTGAACAAAGGCCTCACCATCACGCTGACCGATGAACGGGCCGAGCCAGCGAAGCAGCACGAATTTCATTACAGCGGTGGTATCGCCGAATTCATCAAGCACCTGAATAAGGGCAAAGCAGTGCTGCACGACAAGCCCATCTATTTCGAAGGCGAGAAGGAACTGCCGAATGGCGGCGTGCTGACCATGGAAGTGGCGTTGCAGTACAACGACGGATACTCGGAAAGTATTTTTAGTTTCGCGAACAACATCAACACCGTGGACGGCGGCTCGCACCTGAGCGGGTTTCGAAGCGCTCTTACGCGAACCATCAATGCCTATGGGCAACAGGCCGGGCTATTCAAGGACGTCAAGGAGAACCTGACGGGCGACGATGTGCGCGAGGGCTTGACCGCTGTGGTGAGCGTGAAGCTGCCGCAGCCACAGTTTGAAGGGCAGACCAAAGGTAAGCTGAACAGCGACATTCAAGGCTACGTTGTCCAGTTGATCAACGAAAAACTGGGCGAGTATTTCGACAAGAATCCGGCCGTGATGCGGAAGATTGTTTCGAAAGCGATCGATGCGTCGCGCGCTAGAGAAGCAGCCAGAAAGGCGCGGGACCTGACGCGTCGCAAGGGCGCGCTCGATTCGGGCGGACTGCCCGGCAAGCTATCCGATTGCCAGGAAAAAGATCCGGAACGTTGCGAGCTGTTTCTGGTGGAGGGCGAATCGGCCGGTGGCACCGCAAAGTCGGGCCGCGACCGGCGCTATCAGGCCATCCTGCCGCTCAAGGGCAAGATCCTGAACGTGGAGAAGGCCCGCTACGACAAGATGCTGGGGCACGAGGAAATCCGTTCCATGATTACGGCTATCGGCACCGGAATCGGGCTGACGGATTTTGACGCCGCCAAACTTCGCTATCACAAAGTGATCATCATGACCGACGCGGACGTGGATGGCTCGCACATTCGCACGTTGCTGCTGACATTTTTCTTCCGTCATATGCAGGAGCTGATCAAGCGCGGGCACGTGTTCATCGCGCAGCCCCCGCTGTACTTGATCAAGAAGGGCAAGACGCAGAAGTACATCAAGGACGACAAGGAGTTTACGCGCGAAATCCTGCGCCGGGCCACGGAGAACTTGACGGTGGAAACCAAGGACGGGACCAAGCTGGATGGCGGCGAGCTGCGCGCGTTCCTGATTTCGCTCGACGAGTTCCAGCAGATGTCGCGCCGCATCGAGCGCCGCGTGCGCGATTCGCGCGTGGTGGAAGTGCTGGCCAACATCGACTTCAAGCTGGACGCCAAGGCGGATTTTCAGGACCAAGCGAATCTGGAGCCGGTGGTGGCTGCATTGACCGCAGCCAAGGTGACGGCGCGGATCGAACGCGAAGAAGAGCACGAGGCGTGGAAAGTGATTTACACCGATCCCATGAACGCCGAGCGCGGCATCACTGTCGACCTGGTATCGCAGCCCGAGTACCGGCGCATGCGAGCCATCGCTCGGCAGGTGTCGAAGTTCAATCGGCCTCCATTCAAAGTGCTGAAGGAGGGCAAAGCCGATGCGGAGACCCGGCCGGCCTGGCGCGAGCTGCTGGACCATGTGAAGAGCGAAGGCATGCGCGAGGTTTCGATCCAGCGCTACAAGGGTCTGGGCGAAATGAATGCCGAGCAATTGTGGGCCACCACCATGAACGCGGAAACGCGCACGCTGCTGAAAGTTGATCTGCACGATCTGGCGGAGACCGAAACCATCTTTTCCACGCTCATGGGCGAAGATGTAGAGAGCCGGCGGAAGTTTATCGAAGAGAACGCGCTGGACGTGCGGAATCTGGACGTTTAGCGGGCGAACATTCCATGGCTCGCTTCTCCGGCGTCGACTACCTTCTGATCGACTCGCTATTCTCCGAACAAGAACTGCTGGTGCGCCAAACCGCGCGCCAGTTCGTTGAGGATCGGGTGATTCCGATCATCCGCGATTGCTATCGCGACGGACGTTTCCCGAAAGAGCTGATCCCGGAATTCGGCCAGCTCGGATTCCTGGGCGCGAATCTGGAAGGCTACGGCTGCGCTGGCCTGAGCAACGTCGAATACGGGCTGATCATGCAGGAGATCGAGCGCGGCGATTCAGGACTGCGCAGCTTCGTATCGGTGCAGGGCGCGCTGGTGATGTACCCGATCTTCACCTATGGATCGGCCGAGCAGAAGGATCGCTGGCTGCCCAAGATGCAATCCGGAGAGGTGATCGGCTGTTTTGGACTCACCGAGCCGGGCTTCGGCTCGAATCCCGCGGGCATGCAGACGCGCGCCAAACAAGATGGCGATCATTGGATTCTGAACGGCGAGAAAACCTGGATCACGAATGGCTCGGTGGCCGATGTCGCGATTGTCTGGGCGCGCGCCGAGGACGGCATTCGGGGATTCCTGGTGGAAAAGGGCACGCGCGGATTCAGCACGTCCGATATTCACGGCAAGCTTTCGATGCGGGCGTCGGTGACATCCAGCCTGGCGCTGTCGGAGTGCCGCGTGCCCACGTCCGCGATGCTGCCCGGCGCGAAGGGGCTGAAAGGTCCGTTGAGCTGTCTTTCTCAAGCGCGCTACGGCATCGGCTGGGGCGTGCTGGGCGCGGCGATGGATTGCTACGAGACCGCGCGCCAATACTCGCTGGTGCGAAAGCAATTCGATAACCGTCCGATCGCCAGCCACCAACTGGTGCAGGAGAAGCTGGCCTGGATGATCACCGAAATTACCAAGGCGCAGTTGCTCGCGATCCAGGCTGGGCGCGTGAAGGATCAGGGCAAGATCGACGCGGCGCATATTTCGATGTTGAAGAGGAACAACGTCGCGATGGCGCTGGAATGCGCGCGGCTGAGCCGCGATCTGCTGGGCGCCAACGGCATCATGGACGAATATCCGATCATGCGGCACATGTGCAATCTGGAAACCGTGAAGACGTACGAAGGGACGGATCACATTCACGCGCTGGTGATAGGAGAACGAGTTACGGGAATGGCGGCGTATAAGTAGAGAGACCGGGAATACAAGAAAAACCAGGAATACAAGAATAACCAGGAACACGGGGAATGCCCGCTATCTGCGTTTCCGTCCGGCGGATCAGGCGCGGCCAAACCGAATCGGGATCGGAGTGAAAAACCGTCGCCGCGTCGGCGGCCATGATGTGCCAGGCTCCGAGCTCCACCTCGTGCTGCAATTGTCCGGCGCTCCAACCCGCATAGCCAACGAAGGTGTGAAACACGCTGGCTTCCGCACCCGACGCCAAGGTGGCTTTCAATGAATCCTTGTTGCTGATCAGGTAAACGTCGGCGAACACGCGCGTGCCGTTCTCCGGCTTGCTCGCGCTTTTCAGCAGCGCCAGTACGCTATTCAATTCCACGGGACCGCCCACGTAGACCGGGTCCATGCGCCCTTTGGCTTCCTTGAACTCCTGGAAAACGCGCGAGATGGGAACGTCCGTCGCGCGGTTGACCACTAAGCCGACGGCGCCTTGATCCTCGGTGTACCGCACCAGCAGGATGACCGTCTGGGCGAAGTTGGGATCGCCCAGGTCGCGGCTGGCCACAAGAAATTTCCCCACGGCGAGATCGTCTGTCTGGGCGAACGCAGCCGCGCCGGTGAAAAACAGAAATGCGGCGAAAAATCGTGCCACCATGTTTCAGTTTACCGAAGCTACAATGTAGCTGGGGGTTTTCGAATGATTCTGGAAGCGATTCCATCCTCCGAAAAGGAAACGAATCCGTGGGTTTCCGCCGAGGCGCGGTTCGATGAAGCCGCCGAGCTGTTGGGCCTGGATGAAGGCCTGCGCAAAATTCTTCGGTCGGCGGCACTGGAGTTGAAGGTCAGCATTCCCGTTTTGCTGGACGACGGACGCTACGAAGTTTTCACCGGCTATCGGGTCCAGCACTCCATCGTGCGCGGTCCCTCCAAAGGTGGAATTCGCTTCGCTCCGGACGTCACACTAGATGAAGTGCGCGCGCTGGCGGCCTGGATGACGTGGAAGTGCGCCGTGGTGAACATCCCGTTCGGCGGAGGCAAGGGCGGAGTGATTTGCGATCCTGATGTTCTTTCGCCAGGCGAACTGGAGCGCATCACGCGGCGCTACACGTCCGAAATCATGGACATCATCGGCCCGGAGCGCGACGTGCCGGCGCCCGACATGAACACCAATCCGCAAACCATGGCGTGGGTGATGGACACCTACTCAATGCACAAACGCCAAACGGTGACGGCGGTAGTGACGGGCAAGCCATTGGCGCTGGGCGGATCGAAGGGCCGCACCGAAGCCACCGGTCGCGGGTGCATGATCGTCACCATGCAAGCGCTGCGCCATTTCGGTATCGATCCTACGAACACACGCGTGGTGGTGCAGGGTTTCGGCAATGTCGGCGGCATGTCGGCGAAGCTGATGGCTCGCTCGGGATTCAAGATCATTTGCATCATTGAATATGACGGCGCGGTCTACAATCCGAAAGGGCTCGACATCGAAGCGCTGATGAAGCACCGCAATGAAACCGGCTCGATCACCGGGTTTGCGGAAGGCGAGGATATCGATCGGGAACAGGCGCTGCTGCTGGATTGCGACGTGCTGCTGCCGGCCGCGAAAGAGAATGTTATCACCACTGCCAACGCCGATCGGATCAAAGCCAAGATCATTTGCGAGGGCGCCAACGGCCCCACCACTTCGGAAGCCGACGCGATTCTGGCCGACAAGAAAATCTTTGTGATCCCGGATATTCTGGCCAACGCGGGCGGTGTCACGGTTTCCTACTTCGAATGGGTGCAGGATCGGCAAGGATTCTTCTGGAACGAGCAGCTCGTTAATGGACGCCTGGAAGAGATCATGGTGAACAGCTTTCGCGACGTAGTGAGCTACGCGGAGAAGCACCAGGTACACAACCGGCTGGCTGCCTATATGCTGGCGATCGATCGCGTCGCATCGGCTTTGCAGACCCGCGGCTTGTATGCCTGAAGTTGGTGACGCGGCGTCGACGCCGCTGATGCGCCAATATCACTCCATAAAAACCCAAGTTCCGAATGCCCTGCTGATGTTCCGGCTGGGCGATTTCTACGAGCTATTTTATGAAGACGCCGTCACCGCGGCGCGCGAGCTCGAAATCACGCTGACCGCGCGTAATAAGGAAAAAGGCCAACCGATACCGATGTGCGGCGTGCCGTATCACGCGGCCGACGGCTACCTGGCGCGGCTGATTCAGAAAGGCTATCGAGTCGCGGTGTGCGATCAGATGGAGGAGGCTGGGCCTGGCAAGAAACTGGTGAAGCGCGAAGTGACGCGCGTGGTAACGCCGGGAACGGCCATGGAACCGTCGCTGCTGCGCTCGCACGAGAACAACTATTTGGCCGCGGTGTGCCGCAATGGAACTCGCGCCGGCTTGGCGCACGTCGACATTTCCACCGGCGAGTTTCGGGCCACTGAGCTGGACGGGGCGGAAGTGAACGCCGCACTCGAAAATCTGAATGTCCGTGAAGTGCTGGCGGCGGAAGCCGTCGCGGATCTGCGTGGATTCCGGACCACGCTGGAGGACTGGATCTTCAGCCTGGATTATGCCGGCCGCGCCCTGCGCGAACATTTTCGCTTGCTCACGTTGGATGGCTGCGGCCTGGGCGAAAAGCCGCTGGCGGTTTCAGCCGCTGGCGCGATCCTGCACTATTTGCGCGACACGCAGAAATCGGCTCTCGATCATCTGGATCGGCCGGCGTTCTATGACCGTTCCGATTCGATGATCCTGGACGCGGTCACCGTGCGGAATCTGGAGCTGCTGGAGCCTCTGTTCGCCGGCGAAGCTCGCGAGTCCACTCTGATTCACGTTCTGGATCAGACGTCGACTGGCATGGGCGGGCGAATGTTGCGTGCCCGGTTGCTGCGGCCGTGCTTGCAGCTTGCGGAGATCGAAGCGCGGCTGGATGCGGTGCAGGCGGCGCTCGAGGCCACCATCACGCGGGCGGAATCGCGCAAACTGCTCGGGAACGTCTTGGATCTCGAAAGGCTGCTGGCGAAACTGACGCTGGGTACAGCGGGGCCGCGCGAGTTGCTGGCGCTGGGGCGATCGCTCGCGCTGGTTCCGAAGTTGAAGGAATACGCCGCGGCATTCGATGCGGCGCGTTGGTTCGCTATCGCCGGCGATCTGGACGAAATCCCCGAGGTTCGCGATCGCATACTCACGGCGATCGCCGAGGAGCCGCCGGTGAATCTCGCCGATGGCGGGACCATTCGTAGCGGTTATCATGCCGGTCTCGATCAGCTGCGCGATCTCGCCCGCAACAGCCGCCAGTACATTGCTGAAATCGAGTTGCGCGAGCGCGCGAGAACCGGCATTCAGTCGTTGAAGGTGCGCTTCAACAACATCTTTGGATATTACCTGGAGATCTCGAAGCCGAACCTGCACCTGGCGCCGTCCGATTACGAACGCAAACAGACGCTGGTGAATGCGGAGCGGTTCACCACGCCCGAGCTGAAGGAATTGGAAAGCAAAATTCTGGACGCCGAAGAAAAGATGCTGGCGCTGGAGCGCGAAATATTCCAGGAGTTGCGGCTGTTTGCAGCCGAGCATGCGGCGCGCATACGGCAGACGGCGGCGGCCATCGCGGAGCTGGACGTTACCTGCGCATTGGCGCAAGTGGCTGCGGAAAATCGCTATGTGCGGCCCGCCTTTACCGATTCCGGCGAGATTCGCATTGTCGCGGGCCGGCATCCGGTGATTGAGAAGCTGGCCGAACGCGAAGCACTGCGCTTCATTCCGAACGACCTGTATTTCGACGCGGAATCGCAATTTATCGCGGTGATCACGGGGCCGAACATGGGCGGCAAGTCGACGTATTTACGGCAGGCGGCGGCGATCGTGATTCTGGCACAAATGGGATCCTTCGTGCCCGCGGATTCAGCGGCGCTCAGCGTCGTGGATCGCGTGTTCACGCGCATTGGCGCAGCCGACAACCTGGCGCGCGGGCGTTCCACTTTCATGGTGGAGATGACCGAGACCGCGGTGATTTTGAATACCGCGACGCCGCGCAGCCTGGTAGTGCTGGACGAGATCGGCCGCGGCACGTCCACGTATGACGGCCTTGCGCTGGCCTGGGCCGTGGTCGAGCACATTCACCAACGCATCCGAGCGCGCACGCTGTTCGCGACGCATTATCACGAGCTGACCGAGCTGGCCGATCAATTACCGGGCGTGGTAAATCTGCACGTGTCCGTGAAGGAAGCCGGCGATCAGGTCATCTTCCTGCGCAAAGTGGAGCCGGGCCGGGCCGATCGAAGTTACGGAATCGAGGTGGCGCGGCTGGCGGGACTGCCCGTGGCGGTGGTGGAACGCGCCCGGGAGATTCTGGCCTTGCACGAGCGATCGGAGATTGCGGTCACCGAAGAGCTGACGCCGCGCGCGTCCGCCCCAACCCAGATCCAATTGTTCGAACCGGTGAATTATCAGATCGCCGAGCGCATTCGCAATCTGAAAGTGGATGAGCTGCGGCCCATCGACGCACTGCAATTGTTGAGTGAGCTGCAGCGGGAGCTGAAGCGCTAGTAAAGGCATGAGGGTCGCCGGGCTAATCAGCGGGACGTCGGTAGATGGCATCGACGTCGCCGTGGTTGACATCAAGGATGATATCGGCGAGGGCATTCACGTAGTGGCCACCGTTACCGTCCCATATCCGACGGAAGTCCGGGCGGCCATTCTTTCGGTGTCCAATGCGGCGACTCACACCGGCGACATTGCGCGTCTGAATTTTTTACTGGGCGAATTGTTTGCCGAAGCACTGCAGGAAACCGGTGTGCCGCTGGAGACGATCGATCTCATTGGATCGCACGGCCAAACCATTTTTCACGAAGGCGAGCCGGTCGACTTTCTCGGGCGCAAGATCGCGAGCACGATGCAGATTGGCGAAGCTGCGGTGATTGCCGAGCGCACTGGCATCGAGACGATCGCCGATTTTCGTCCCAGCGACATTGCGGCCGGCGGCATGGGGGCGCCGCTGGTTCCGTTCCTGGATTACCAGCTTTTTCGTCATTCGGAATCGGCACGAATCGCGCTGAATATCGGCGGCATTGCGAACATCACTGTGATCCCGGCAAAGGCAAAGCCGGAGGATGTGGTCGCGTTCGACACCGGTCCCGGGAACATGCTGATGGATGCCGTGGCGCCTCCGTTCGATCACGACGGCGGGCGGGCGCGCGCGGGGCAGGTGAACGCCGCGCTGCTGGAACGATTGCTGGCCGATTCGTACTATCATCGCGCTCCTCCGAAGTCCTGCGGGCGAGAGCAATACAGCGATGAGTTTGTCCGCGAAACCGGCATTGACATTGCGACCGCCACCGAGCTGACGGCCCGGACCATTGCGCTCGCAATCGGCCTCTATCAGGGAACGCGCGAGGTCGTTGTTTCCGGAGGCGGCGCGCACAACGGCTACTTAATGGAGCGCATCGGCGCTCTGGTACGCGCCCGGATCACCACCTCGGCGGAATTCGGAATCGGCGTGGATACCAAGGAAGCCATTTTATTCGCAGTACTGGCCTATGAAACGTTCCATCGGCGCGCGGGCAATCTTCCGTCGGCGACGGGAGCGCGTAAGCCCATGATCCTGGGGAAGGTTTCGCGCGGAACAAGTGCCGGTTCGGATGCGTAAGATGGATCAGAGGTGGACGTTATGTTTTGCACCAAGTGCGGTACCGAGCTTCGAGAGCAAGACAAGTTCTGCTTTAATTGCGCCGCGGCGACGGGACGGGGCGTGCCGATTCCAAGGCCAATTGAGGCACTCAGCCGGCCGATGCACGAAGCCAAAATCGCCGGCGTTTGCGCCGGATTCGCGCGCTACCTCGGGGTGGACGTGACGCTGGTACGGGTGCTGTGGGTGGTGCTGACGCTGTTCCCGCTGCCGTGTTTCGGCCTGGTTTCCTACATCGTGGCGTGGATCGTGATGCCGAAAGATCCGGTGTCAGTGGCGGTGACCCACGCGTACCCGGCGAACTGATTCCGCACGCAGGAGTGCGTGCGCCACATTACCGCAGTTGCTTTTCGACCTCTTCCAACCAATCCGGGCGCTTCAACACTTCGCGTGGCTTGCTGCCATCGGGAGGACCGATGATGCCCTCGTGCTGCATCATGTCGAGAATGCGCGCGGCCCGGCCGTAGCCCAACCGCAGGCGGCGCTGCAGCGTTGACGTGGACGCTTTGCCCATCTCGAGCACTACGCGCACCGCGTCTTGATAGGCTGGATCGTCACCACCCTCAAATTCGGCCGCTTCGGCGTCGTCTTCGTCGGCAGGAGGCGCTTGCAGGAACGTCTGATCGTAATCGGGACGGGCTTGGGCCTTCCAGAACTCGACCACTTGATTGATCTCAGCCTCGGTCACAAAAGCCCCGTGGACGCGCGTGAGACGCGACGATCCGGGCGGCAGAAACAGCATGTCGCCTTTGCCCAGCAGATGCTCGGCGCCCATCACGTCCAGCACCGTGCGCGAATCCACGCGCGTGGCCACGCGAAAGCTGATGCGCGACGGAAAATTCGCTTTGATCAATCCCGTGATCACGTCCACGCTGGGCCGCTGCGTCGCGAGCACCAGGTGCATGCCCACCGCGCGCGCCATTTGCGCCAGGCGAGCCACCGCTTCTTCCACGTTGCCGCGCTCCAGCATCATCAAATCGGCCAGCTCATCGATCACGATCAAGATGAATGGAAGCGGCTGCAAATCGTCGGCCTGCACGTCGTCTTCGTCGAACAGGCTGCGCGGCTGATTGGCCAATTGGCGCACCTTCTTGTTGTACTGATCGATGTTGCGGACGCCCTGGCCAGCCAGTAGTTTTAGCCGCCGTTCCATTTCCAGGACCGCATTGCGCAGCGCGTTGGTGGCCTTCTTGGGATCGGTGATCACGGGAGTCAGCAGATGCGGAATGCCCTCGTAGAGGCCCATTTCCAGGCGCTTGGGGTCCACCAGGATCATGCGCACTTCGTCCGGAGTGGACTTGTACAGGATCGACATAATCATGGAATTGAGCATCACGCTTTTTCCGGCGCCGGTGGAGCCGGCGATCAAAAGGTGAGGCATGGATTCCAGCGCCGCTACTTTGATGCGGCCGCTGATGTCCTTGCCCAGGCAGATGGTCAGTCGCGAGTTGGAGTCGACAAATTCTTCGGACTCCAGGATCTGTCGCAGGCTGATCACCTCGCGGCGAGTGTTGGGAACCTCGATACCAACCGTCGGCTTGCCGGGAATGCGCTCGATCAGAATCGATTCGGCTTGCAGGCCGAGGCACAGATCCTCGGTCAGCGTGGTGATGCGGCTATACTTCACGCCGGCCTCGGGCTTGAATTCGAACGTGGTCACTACTGGGCCGGGATTGATTTGCACCACCGCGCCGTGCACGTTGAACTCTTCAAATTTGGATTTGATGCGAGCCGCGATTTCCTTGAGCTCCAGCGAATCGAAGGGATTCCGCGGCGGGACTTCGTTCAACAGGTCGGTGGACGGCACC
>Ga0302325_10005336_pt1 | contig 29284 bp, 31 predicted proteins | sample Palsa_T0_2_FD_201948 | JGI IMG/M metagenome (GOLD analysis project Ga0302325, IMG submission 201948) | Peat permafrost microbial communities from Stordalen Mire near Abisko, Sweden - Palsa_T0_2 | ecosystem: Environmental > Terrestrial > Soil > Palsa > Peat permafrost | place: Sweden: Abisko...
GGAACTGAGTCGGCAAGTCGGGGTGGAGACCCATATTGAAGATGTGCTGGAGACTTTATGGTTTGAGGATATCGATGAAGTTCATCTAGTATTGCACAGCTACGCGGGGATTCTTGCTGGGCAAGAAAGTCCCGAAAGCGGCACAGAAGATGCGCCGCGCATCTGGCAGATCATCTCTGGTCAGTGGCCGGATCAGAACCCTCGATATTTCGCTATTCATTTGATCTAAACCGGGATTTCCGTTTTGGCTCGATTCCAATTCCTGCATAGGCCGGACGACCTCTCTGTGCAAGGTTTTAGTCGGTTTTGGTCCACGGTGTCTCAGCGGCAACAGAAAAGGCCGAAGTTGAGCCTGACCATACGTCAGAAGCGGAGTTTAATGAGGATTAAACATTGCAAAAGCCCATCAGCTTTTCACAGGTGGGCAGGGTGATTACATCCCCCCAAATCGGGGGAGCTCGGCTTATCAACCCTCAGTCCCCCGTCAATGGAAAGCCATCCAGTCAGACAATGGTCAAAACACATGAAAACTTTGTAAGTAGACTGACGACAAAAAACTACAGTTTTGATTCGACTCCTTTCCACGGATTGCTACCCTGATGGAAATTCCCGAGGGAAACTCATGGAAAATAGTGGAAAGCAGAACCCTAAATCCGGGTTCAAGCCCCCCGAGCAGAGATGAGCCCACTTAGATCCACGCGCTGAAGTACTTACTACGAGCCTCTCGCCCCCCTGAACATAATTTCTCTTAGCCGGTCGATAGACTCTCCAAAAACGACTTATGGCACTTCTTGTCCAACGAAAGCATGCATGTTCCGCCTTGTAACGCTTGCATGCGGCTAAGATAGCACGGCGTGATGAAGTGCTGGTCGCCAATCTTCAAGCTCAGGGCGTCAAGCATGTGTTCGGAATACCGGGCGCGAAAATCGATCGTGTCTACGACGCGCTCCTCGGCTACCGGATGAAAGACGGTATCGAAACATAACTGCTAAAAATTTATGCGTTCTCGCGACAAAATCCGGCCGCCTTTTTTATCCGATTCACAAACCTGCGGATTTACCGGATTTTTTCGCCGTCGCGCGCAGCGGAACGCTTTTTTGTAAGCTTTTGCGGGTTATGCTCAATTTGTTTAGTCCATCGAATCCAAGATTTGCGCAAATGACGTTCCATCGACCGTTTTGCATCCAGGGAATCGCGCGAGGCAAACGCTCTGATTATTTCTTGGTGCTCGGCAACCGCCAGCATCCATGTGCTTGCGTTCTCGAAGTGTTTGCCGAATTGCACGCTTAATGGCGTGTGGCGCGCGTCGAAAAGCTCTGCCACGAAGCGAGCGAGCACGGAATTGCCGGCCTTCTGGGCGATGTAGAGGTGAAATGCTCGATCGCTCGGAAGGCATAACTCCTGGCCAGTTGGTCTGGGATTCATCGCTTCAACGATTCGTTCCAATTCTTTGATGTCCGCATTGCGCATTTTGGTTGCGGCTCGAGCGGCAATGTCGCCTTCGATCAACGCGCGAGCGCGCATGATCTCAATTGGGCCCTCACAAGAAGCGGTCGAAGAAAATTGTCGCCGACGCTCACGAACAAAAACACCGGCACCGGTTTTCACTTCGACCAAGCCTTCTACTTCGAGAGCGATGAGGGCTTCTCGAACAGAAGGACGGGAAACCTTCAGCTGCTGGGCAAGCTCTCGCTCTGCGGGCAAGCGTGCCCCAACGGAAAACTCCCCACTTTCGATATGCGCCCTAATTTGCAGCGCTATCTCCTGGTAGAGGCGGCGGGGTGGAATGACTTGGAAAGCCATGCTTATCGTATAATACTACCCGTCATCTCTATTTGGACAATCCGCTCTTCGTTCCTGGAATGAGCCGGTGTCTTGCTGGCAACTGCGTTCGCACATGCGGAAGGTGCTTTTCCATTTCATGGTGGGAATTTTCTCCACCTGTAAAATACACGGGTTTTGAGACGCTCGAAACTGAGACGTGATAAATCTGAGTGGTCTTGCCGCTTTACCTCTTTACCGATTGACCAGTTCTCCAGAAGCTGTAATCTAGTTTCCAGAGTTTATCCGTCAGAGAAGCTTTCCCCCATTTGAGAGCGCTGTTTGAGGTATGCCGCGCCGTTTTGATTTTTCCGGCAAAAGACCTGGTGATGGTGGAACCGGCTGCTTTGGCAACCCTCGAAGATAGCCCCAGAATGAAAACGAACACAGTTCGTTCCCATGACAACGCCTCGGTTCATGACGAGAGAGGTGAAGCTGCGCGCTCTCGGTTCATCAAATTAAGTCTTGCGTCTCTTCGGTTCGGTCCCGGGCTCATCCTTGTGATTCTTGTCCTGACCTTGGGCCTTTGCTCACAATATTTTTTCACGGCGCGCAATCTCGGTAATGTCCTGGCGCAAACCGCGGCCATTGCCGTTCTGGCGATGGGCCAACATCTCGTCATTCTGACCCGAGGAATCGATCTATCTGTTGGGTCCGTTCTGGCTCTTTCTTCAGTCGTGGGCGCGCTTGTCTACAGGCAGGTGCATTCAGGCACACTCATCATCGCAGTCATGATAGGAACCGGCTTGGCAGTCGGTTTTGTGAACGGATTTGTTTATGTATGGGGACGCCTCCCCCATCCGTTCATCATCACTCTTGCGACTCTCAGCATTGCTAGAGGACTTGCCCTCGAGTTGGCTGGAGGTGCGGCCATTCCCGGGATGCCGGACATCATTCTCTTTCTTGGTGGCGGATCGATCGGAGGGGTCCCTGCATCGGCTCTGGCTGCCTGCGCCGTAGCGCTTGCGCTGGCTGGGATGACGCGGTGGCTGGTGTGGGGCCGATGGATCTATTCGGTCGGCGGGAATCCTGATGCAGCAAGGCGAACCGGAATTCCGACAAAAGGTGTTCTGTTGTCCGTTTACATGATTAGTGGCGCCGCAGCGGGAATCGGGGCGGTTCTTACCTCGGGACGTACGGCGGCCGGATCTCCTCTATTTGGCAACTTGGCCGAGCTCGATTCGATAGCGGCGGTCATAATTGGAGGTGCGAGCTTCCTCGGCGGTCGGGGTCATATCGGACACGCACTTATCGGTGCGTTGATGATTGGGATCATCCGAAACGCTCTTAATCTTCTTAACGTCGATATTTTTTTCCAACTGATCGTCATTGGGGTGATCATCGTCTTGGCGGTGGAGGCGGACGTCTTGCGTGGGAGACTCGAAGCGCGGTTCCGTGTCCTCCAATCGTTGGGGGTGAAATGATGAGCGGAACTGCGTCAAAAGGCGAGGCGTCAAACCCTGACTCGCTTCTCGAGGGTCCCCCCGAGCTTGCGCTCAGAAATATCTCCAAGCGGTTCGGAGCAATCGTTGCTCTCGATGACGTCAGTCTAGAGGTGAATCGCGGGGAAGTGTTGGCTCTACTCGGCGACAACGGTGCTGGGAAGTCGACACTGATCAAATGCATAAGTGGCGTTCACCACGTCGATTCGGGCGTCATCGAGCTGTCTGGAAAACCGGTTCAAATTCGCTCTCCGGCCGATGCCCGAAGCGTTGGAATCGAAACCGTTTATCAGGACCTGGCGCTCTTCGATAATCTGGGTCCAAGCGCGAATTTCTATGCTGGTCGAGAATTAGCGGGTCCATCATGGTTGCCCAGGGGAATGCGCATACTGCGCGGCCGCGAGATGGATAAGGCTACGCGAAAGTTGCTCGACCAATTGCGTGTGGTACTTCCAAATTTTGATGCCGTCATCGGTCTACTGTCAGGAGGACAACGTCAAGCAGTTGCGGTGGCCCGGGCCGCGGCGTTTGCGACGCGCGTGGTAGTTCTGGACGAACCGACCGCAGCGCTGGGTGTTCGTGAAACCAGGCAAGTTCTCGATCTGATTGCTCACCTGCGCAATCAGAATAACGCCGTGATCCTGATAACCCACAACATGGATCATGTGATCGATATTGCCGATCGTGCCGTCGTGATGCGGCGAGGTCGCAAGGTCGGCGAAATCAAACCGAAACGAGAGAATCAACAACAAATCGTGTCGATGATCGTAGGAGCTTGAGCGGGGTAGTTCTCAACCGTGCCGATGCTTTCGCTGGGCGGGTATCGCATGGCAACTCTTAGCCCAACATCATGAGAGAAAATGAAAATGCGAATATCAAAAATGTTAGTTCGGCTTGTCCCGATACTAAGCCTGGGCTTAACGGTGTCTGCGCATGCAGATTCAATGAAGGTGGGGTTTATCACCAAATTCCCTGCTGATTTCTTCTCCACGCTCCAGAATGCGGCGAAGGAATACGCATCCAAGAATCCGGACGTAGAAATCATCTTCGGCCAAGGGCAATCGGCGACCGATACTGCCGGTCAAATCAATCTGATCGAGTCCATGGTGTCCCAAGGGGTAAAGGGGATCGCGATTACACCTGTGAGTCCAGAGCTTGTACCGGCGCTCGACAAGGCGGTTGCGGCAGGGGTGAAGATCGTCCTCCTGGATAACGACATTCCAAGCTGGAAGGGAAAGAGCGCGGTTGTCGCTACCAACAATCTGGAGGGCGGAAAGCTGGCTGGAAAGTGGCTTGCAACCAAACTCAAGGCTGGTGACAAGATCGCCGTTCTCGAGGGCGTGCCTGGCGTTCCGGCCCTAGATGACCGAGTCAAAGGGATGGTCGAGGGTCTCGGCGGACTGGACGTCAAAGTGGTCGGAAAGGCGCCCACCAACTGCACAAGAGAACTCGGCGTTTCCGGTGCCGAGGACCTCTTGACGGCAAATCCCGGGGTCGCCGCGATCTATGCGGCTTGCGGGCCGCCAGCGCTTGGTGCTATCCAGTCAATTGCACACTCAGGCAGCAAGCAGCACGTCATCCTTGTCGGCTTCGATGCACTGCCCGAAGAAGTCAAAGAGATCAAGGCTGGGCACGAGGATGCGTCAGTCGCGCAATTCCCAAAGAAGATCGGAGAGTTGGGCGTCGACACGCTTGTCAAGGTGATTAAAGGCGAGGCTGTACCTCCTTTCGTTGATACGGGTACCGCCATCGTGACAAAGGAGAATGCGGATCAATTCGAATAGCTGCGTCCACCTCCAAAAAAATTAGCTGAAATCGTTTTCGCTGCGGCCGAAAGTGGGGTTCTGCCTTAGTTAGCGCACGTTTTGGATCTAATGATAGTGGAAACCCCTTATTGGCCGAGAAGCCGCCGGCTCGCAGGCTGGTCGGAAAAAATGCTCTTTCCCTTAAATTCATTGCCCGGGCAATCCCAGATTACGCGCGTGAGGCGATTTTTCTTAGACTCGCCCTAGGCAATCCATCCTTCGGTTCCAATCCAACCTAAACGGCTACCGCGCTTTCGAATGATCTGGGCGAAACCTCGGGCGTCCAGGGAAGCTCCGCCGACTAGAGCCCCGCCAATGCCTGGTTGCCGCAAAAGTTCTTCGGCGCGTTCTCCGGCTTCACACTGCCCCGTATTGGATTCGAACCTGTTCTGCGGTGGAGGGATCGGAAAACCTGAAGGAGGACTTCAGCGAGCTGGTTTTTGGCTACACGACTTCGGGCGCGGAGCAAGTGGCCGAATGGGCCGAAAGTGCAAGTGTTTTCAAAGCCTTCTATCAAACCGGATTCAATATCATGAGCAGTCCGGTCTTCGCCGGCCAGCTTGAGGCGATCGACGCCGGAAGCCTCCTTGCTAACGCCTTGTAGTTTCAGAAAGGCCGTAACAAGTTCATTTGGTTTCAGTCCGGTAAACTCCCTTCAACCGAATATTTAGAATTGTGGCAACAAAGACTTCCTTGTAGCCAGAGCACGGCAAGCTTACCGTCTGCGGACGCCAGAAGCAAGCTGTCGTTTGTGATCGCGGGCGATCTTGTCAGAAAAACGACGAAGACGGCCGTCCGTCTTTCATAAGCGCATTGAAATACCACCATTCGAATCGTCCGGGGCGGTTCAGCGACCATCTTCCCACCGCTGCACTGTACCTGCCTCTAGCCCGAGGCTGCGATATCCGAAGCGGAAGTGCGCGACCGGCCCGAATCCGTAAGTAAATCATGCCTGCCTCAAAACCACGTTATACTGGGATTATTCAGATCCCCATGGAAGGCAGCATAGTCAAGACAAATGAAAACTTTGTAAGTAGTTTGACTACAAAAAAACTACAATTTTGATTCCACTCCCTTCCACAGATTGCCACCTTGATGGAAATTCCCGAGCGAAACTCATGGAAGATCGCGGAAAATAGAACCCTAAAGGCGGGTTCAAGTCCCCCCCCGAGCAGAGATGCCCATCTCTAAGTAATTATTTTTGAATCACTTACGTTCTAAGACGCTTGGACAGATTCAGAATCTCGTCCCCCACCGCCTGATGTCCCAAGTATAATCGAAGACCCCTCCATGCGATACTCTTTGAACTCGGCCATACTCCTCTCCTATCGACGTCTGGATCCAAAAGATAGATATCGATGGTGATGGCGGACGACCGAATTCAGACTTCGTGGCCACACAAGTGGCACCGACACCATACTCTCCGGCGGCCATCAGGTGAAATTGGTTGCGACACGGTGTCGTCCCTCGATGGCGACCGACAGAAGCTCGCCAAGTTGCTCGTCGTAGCTCAATGGCGATAAAAGACCGAACCACTCAATAAAAGACCGAACCACTCATTGACCGCCGTTTACACCCAATTTCTCAGAATTACACCCCAAAACGCCGTTGTGACCAGAGCCCTCGGCGGCCTCAATGAGTGAGTTGGCGATTTGTCGTAAATCCAGAATCGTAGCTGGCGAGATTGGAGTTCTCGGGTAACAAGCCTCGGCGATCCGGATGCGATCAACTGCTATCGAAACGTGACGGGCCGAGCCAAACAGGCTCGACCCCAAGACGCCAACTCTAGTTCTGCTTTTCAGAGCGCTCTTTGATGACCTTTAGCCAAAGATCGTGGCCGTCGTGCATTGCGTTCGGCGGCTCCTGGCGGAATTTGATAGCCCCTTCACCTCTCACGACCTCTTCGGTGATGATGTGGCAACCCTGGTCCGTTTTAACCAGCAGGAACGTGTGATAGGCCTTCATTCCCGTGCCCAAACCCCACCAGCCAATTCGGCTGTTGGGCAGAAGAACTCGTCTGTATTGTGGCAGCGGATGCTCCCTACCAGCGCCAACTCACTCTCAAACAATATCTCGCCGCCGAACACATTGGCGTCGATGTCGTGGAAGGCTCGCAACATATACCGGAGAAGCGTCTAGCAGCGTACGGTCATCGCCGTCGTACCGTGATTACCCTGCCATATTTCGGAGCGGCTACGCGGTGTATTCCTGGAACCAGACTGATTCTTACCGCACCCCGGCGATTCGCAGGACTGGAGGCCGAAAATCGCAAAATCAAGGTGCAGAAGGCGCCGGAGGAGATAACCGGCTTCAAGTACCTGATGATCTGGCATCCGCGAGTCAATACGGATGCCGCGCATACATGGCTTCGAGGCGAGATCAGGAAAATTGGCAAGAAGATCGGCTCATGATCTTCCTAACAGCGGCGGCAACCAAAGCCGCGCAGCGGAACAAATGCCCGGACCATGGAATCCAGGTTGTCAATCGCTACTCTCCCCTTCCCCACCCTACTAACTCTGGCCAGTTCTCAAATCAGCTGACAACTATAGAGGGTGGCAGCATTATGTTCGTCCGTGATCTGGCCAAGGGGCGGTTTCATAGATTCCGGCGTTGTTCACCAGGATGTCGAGTTTACCAAACGCCTTCTTTGATTCCGCAAAGAGTCGTTCGCTTTCGGTCTTATTAGCGACGTTCGCCTGAACGGCAATCGCGTTGCCGCCGGCGGCCAATATATAAGCTACGACGTTGCCCGCGCCTTTTTTGCTGGAAGAGTAATTGACGACGACCGCCGCACCTGCGGCGGCTAGATGTTTGGCAATCGAAGCTCCAATGCCTTTGGACGCTCCGGCGACGATGGCTACCTTTCCGCTGAGTTTATGGGTGTTGGTTGAAGTGATATTACGCGTGCTCATTATGATGTCAGAAGGATTGCAGAATCCAGTGGTCAAAATTGAGAATCTCGGAAGGCATTTGCGGCCTTTTTACAATTCCGGGGGAAATGCAGGCTAAACGTGGCGTTGACCAGATTTCATCGTGCTCAAACCCGTCTCCCTCTTCCGGTGTAAAAACTTTCGGCTAATGAACCAATCGATTACCTCTTTAGAGATTTTGCTCGGTTGCGCGCTTTCGGCGTCTGCTCATTAAGTGACTCAAGAGGCCGAATTTTGCTCATATTTTTATAACAACTTAATCCATTGGGAATTATCATTTCACAATGGTACTTTTGTCATACTAAGGATGCCGTTAATTCATTCGTCGCTTTGCTGTTCGACCAGTTTTCTTAAGACGGTCTCGATTTCGGTCGAACCCTTGATAGGTGCGCCTTCGAAATCGATCCAACCTTCGTTGAAGCCGTCCAGCATTCGGATCCGTGGCCCCGGATTTTTCATGCCTTGAGATTCGAACAAGCTTTTCCAGGTTTCATGGGGTACCACTTCAGCTCGAACCGGGCGGTCAAGAACCTTTGAGAAGGTGGTTGCGATTTCGTGTGGTGTCACTCGATGTGGGCCTTCCAGCTCAACGATTCGGTGTCCGGTCCAGGTTTCCTGAAGCAACCAAGCAGCCGTATGCCCTATATCGATCGTAGCCACCATCGGCACCGGTTTATCGAGCGGTTGGAGAAAGCTCGGAATCACTCCGTTGTCGCGAGCTGGAGCGACATCCCAGCTTGAGTTCTCCATGAACCAAGCCGGCCTCAAAAAGGTAACCGGAATCGGCAGGGTACGAAATATTTCTTCAGAAATGGTGTGTTGAGTGAGCAGATTCTCCTGGGTTGTCTGGGCGCCAATCGTCGACAGGTAGACCACTTTAGAAGCATTCGCGGCGACCAGAGCGTTCCTTGTGGCAGTGGCAAAGGCGCGTGCTTCCGGCAAACCGGGTTCGGGATCGAAATTCGGGGGCAGCAACACAAAAACAGCTTCTGCCCCCTCGAAGGCTGCGGTCAGGGCGACTTCGTCATCCATTGCCGCCAGGGCTACCTCACACCCCTCAGCCGCCCAGACGGCGCCTTTGTCGGCGTTGCGCACCACTGCGCGGACCGGTTGGTTGGCGGCAAGAAGAGTGCGCGCCAGAATGCCACCGATCTTGCCCGTAATTCCCGTAACGGCATAAAGATGTTTTGTTTTCATAACCGTCGAATCTAGGCTCGATTGATCATTTCAAAACTGCATGTTTATCATATTGAACATGATCTAGGATCATTGTTATGAGTTTTGACGCCCGTCTTCTAAATGGCCTCAACGTGCTTGCGGCGATCGTGGAAGCCGGCAATTTTGTTCGGGCTGGGGAAGCGCTTGGACTAACTCAATCCGGAGTGAGTCGCGCTATCCAACGCCTCGAACAACAACTGGGGGTGCGGTTGCTCGACCGGACACCCAAAGCGGTGTCGTTGACGAACGAAGGAAAACAGTTTTATCAGGAAGTCACTCCGTTACTGGCGGCATTGGAAGCAGCCGCTATCGATGCCGGACAATCCGCGACGACGGTTCGCGGCCGATTGCGGGTTAATGTTGACCCAACTTTTGCGCGATTCATTCTGGCTCCTCATCTCGGGCGTTTTCTGAAGGCGCATCCCGACCTGTCAGTGGAAATTGCGGTGAGGGATCGGCTCGGTGATCCTGTGGCAGAAGGATTTGATTTCGCCGTGCGTTTTGGTGAACCGGAGCCTTCAACGCTGATCGGAAGGCGGCTTTTACAGGCTCGGGTCCTAACCTGTGCTTCTCCATCCTATTTAAAGGAGTGCGGACGCCCGAATCAGCCGATCGAACTCGCAAACGGTCATCACGAATGCATTCTTTTTCGCGATCCGTCGACCGGTCATCCATTTCCATGGGAATTTCATCGCGGAAAAAAATTGATAAAAGTCCCAGTCAACGGCCGTTTGGTGTTGAACGATGCTGCGACCCACCTTGGACTTTGCGCCGCCGGATGCGGCGTAGCTCAAATATTTGAGCTGGGAGCCGAATCGATGTTGGCGAACGGGGTTCTGGTGAATCTTTTTCCCGATTGGACGGATGAATTATTCCCGCTGTATGCGCTGCACCCTTCCAAGAATCTTCCGCCGGCCAAGGTCCGGGCTTTTTTGGATTTCATCATAGAGGCGGTTGGATTCGGGCTTTGAGTCCGCGAATTCTCGGGAGCAACCACCTCGTTCTTTGCCTTCACTGCGGCTTCATGCGGCTTCATGCGGCGCTATAACGGCGCCTCCGGTCCACCTGCGGAAAATTTAAATGCCTCGCAGTCATGACCGCGTAAACTCTAAAATGCACCGATGTAAAGTAGATCCGACAGGACGAATCCTTGCCATCACTTATGGCGGATTTGTGGGTCCTCAAGAGGTGCTTTGGTCGATAATTTGGCATCACGCGCCTGCGCTTGGACAGATTCAAAATCTCGGCCCCCACCGCCTGATGTCCCGATTAAAATCCATGACCACTTCAGGCGGCACTCTTCGAACTTGGACCCCGACCACCTGATATGCGGATCGAATTCAAGACCACTCCAGGCGACACTCTTTGGGCTCAGCCATATCCCTATCGACGCCTGGATCCAAAAGATGGATGTCGATGGTGACGGCGAACGACGAGGATTCGGACTTCGTGGCCAACGACGCGGAACAGGAAGTGATAAGGGAACCGCCGCTAATTCGCTCTCCGGCAAAGGAAAAATCGCTGCCCGGCAAATCCGCCATGGCACTGCCGACAAAGCCACTGCCAGGCGTCAAGTCGTGAATAATTCTGCCCGGACTGCTTTGATAGCCGGAACGGCGGGAAGCAAATTTCAGCCGGGCAGGTGCGCCGGCTCGAAAGAGAACTCAAGAGGGGAGACGGACTCTCCCGGAACCGGCTGTCTGGCGATGTGGCAGTGCATCCATTCAAATGCAGAGATGGAATTTTCCCCTGCGCAATAGTATTTATAAAATAGTGACTAGCAAATGACGAGTTACTCTGCTAGGGTGCCGACAGTTCCACTAGAAATGACCAGAAAGTACAGTCTCAAATGCCCAGTGGCGCGGACCCTCGATATCATCGGCGACCGATGGACCATTTTGATTCTGCGTGATTTGTTCCTCTACAAAACGCGACGGTTTCAGGATTTCGAGGCCACCCTTCCGGGCCTGACACCCAGTGTTTTGTCGGCTCGATTGAAGGAGCTCGAATCCAACTCGATCATTTCGAGCCGCAACTACACGGACCACCCCCCACGGCTCGAATACTTCTTGAGCCCAAAGGGCCGCGAATTGGGGCCGATTCTCCAAGCTCTCAAAAAATGGGGGCTGAAACATGTTGTCTGAAACGCAGAGTTTGAATGCCGCTGACGTCCGTAAGGCGCGTGTCCGTCAGGCTCTCTTGACTGGACCGATTCTGCGCACGCTGCTAAAACTCGGCTGGCCCACGATCGTGGTCTTGGTGGTGCAGACCCTGGTGGGAGTCGCTGAGACCTATTGGGTCAGCTTTCTCGGCACGGCAGCGCTGGCTGGCGTGACCCTGGTGTTTCCCATCTCCATGCTCATGACCATGATGTCGAACGGCGGCATTGGCGGTGGCATCGCTTCGGCGGTGGCACGTGCGGTCGGGGCGGGGCGGCGCCACGACGCAGATGCACTGTTAGTGCACGCTTTGTTCCTGGCGATCGGCTTCGGCTTGCTCTTCACCACCGGTGTCCTGCTCTTGGGCCCTGCGCTCTACCACGCTCTCGGCGGTGAGGGCGCGGCGTTGGACGCGGCCGTCGAATATTCCACCTTCGTTTTCATTGGGGCGGTACCGGCGTGGGTCATGAACCTGTTTACCGCGGCTCTGCGCGGCGCGGGAAACGTGCGGGTGCCGGCGATCCTCTCGATGGCGGGCGCCGCCATCATGATCCCGAGCTCGCCTGCTTTCATCTTCGGCTTTGGCCCAATTCCCCGTTTCGGTATTGCCGGCGCCGGCATCGCAGTGAGCATTTATTACACGCTGGCGGTCATCGCGCTTATTTGGTACCTAATCTCCGGCCGTTCGGGCCTGGTCCTGAAAAGAGTGCGGATCGAACCTCGCTTGTTTCGCGACATCCTACGAGTGGGGTTAATTTCGGCCATCGGTACGATCCAGCCCAATTTGACAGTGGTAGTGGTCACCGGTGTGGTCGGTCTGTTCGGCGCGGATGCGCTCGCGGGTTATGGCATAGCCTCGCGCCTCGACTACGTGCTCATCCCGATCATGTTCGGTTTCGGCACCGGCGTGGTGACCATGGTTGGCACCAATATGGGTGCCGGCAATCTCGGGCGAGCCAAGCGAGTCGCGTGGACCGGCGCCTTCCTTGGGTTTGTCGTGGCCGAGATGACCGGACTCGTTGTCGCCATCGCACCTACACTGTGGCTACATTTATTCAGCCACGACCAAGGTGTGATGGCCGTTGGCTCCCTCTATTTACGAATCGTGGCACCAGTCTATGGAGCGGTCGGCGCAGCGATGCTGCTGTATTTCGCGGCGCAGGGTGGCGGGCGGGTGCTCTGGCCATTCCTGGGCGGTACGGCGCGCCTGGTCGTAGCGGCCGGTTTCGGTTGGTGGGCGGTTGCACGTTGGGGGTTCGGCTTACCGACACTGTTCGCCATCGTAGCCTCGGCAATCGTTATTTCGGCCGCCATCTCGTTGGTGGCGACCCTGCGCGGCGTGATCTGGCGTACCGGAGCCGAGTAGCCGAGTAGCCGGGTGGGTGGCCTTGGCGTGCCATGGAAAGCAAGTCATTCGGCGGAAGGCCAAAACACATTAAAACTTTGTAAGCAGATTGACGACAAAAAAACTACAGTTTTGATTCCACTCCTTTCCACGGATTGATACCCTGATGGAAATTCCCGAGCGAAACTCATGGAAAATAGTGGAAAATAGAAGCCTAAAGGCGGGTTCAAGTTCCCCCCAAGCAGAGATGCCCACCTTTAAGTGGTTATTTTTGAAGAACTTACGTTCTAGGACGTTTGGACAGATTCAGAATCTCGACCCCCCACCGCCTGATGTCCCGATTAAAATCCAACACCACTCCAGGCAACACTCTTCGTACTCGGCCATACTTGCTATCGACGCCTGGATCCAAAAGATGGATGTCGATGGTGATGGCGAACGACGAGGATTCGGACTTCGTGGCCAACGACGCGGAACAGGAAGTGATAAGGGAACCGACGCAAATTCGCTCTCCGGATATCACGCTCCCGGATTGAAAAAGATTCTGGCTTGTCTGCAGCCTTGGTCATGAAATAACGAAGCTCGGTGTAAAACTCCTGTGCGAGCCCTGGAGTCGCAACGCACTCGTAGTAGCCCATTATCTCGTCAATGTCCGAATAGACCTTCGGGTGAAGGACAAGCCGCATCAGCTTCGACGGTTTTCGATCCGCTGGTCGAGTTCCTCCAATGTCATGCCAAGGGATGGATTCGCCTCAAATTCCGCATCGCGGCGCAGAGCTTCCGCGATGCCTTCATCTTCGTCGTGCAGGACCGATGGAAGCGATCCCAGTAGGTGTGCCGCCAGGGCAGCTCGCTCGGTCTCTGGTAAATCCAGCGCCAGTTTCTCGACTTCTGCTATGGTAGCCATCGGAACAAATCTAGTTTCAACGGCCTCGAAGGCAAGGGATCATCACAAAACCGCAACCTAAGTAGACCGCGGTCTGATGCCACAGCCTGGCGGTTCTCAAAGTTCTCTCGGACGCGGAAGATGAACAATTAAATCTGTCCTACGTCTCCTTAACAGCGGGGGCTCACGGAGAGTCTGCTAGAAGGTTCTACCCTTATTGGCGACAGTCTGTGATCGCCTCCATCACCCCCAGAACAGATTGCGGCCGCCATGGTCGCACCAACGAACCACCACTGCCCCATTCTCCGAAAAGTTCTGGCAGCGTTGTCTTCGGGTAGAATATTCTTTCAAAACAATCGAGAGTTCACATGAAAAATTCTTCGACGCCCTCCCCCGGGCGCGTCTTGACCACTGATGAGGTAAAACGCCTCGCCAGACAATTGGTACCCAGATACAGCCAACGCCCCGCAGGAGCAGCGGTACGGCGGAAACTCCAGGCCATGGAGAGCGATTGCCGTTTCAGTCCCAGATCCCGGCAGTTGTTTGAAGAGCTCCTTGGGCACGTTGGAGTTGCTTCGGCACAAAGAATTTCTCTGCCCATCAGCGATCAACCCTTCTGGTTTCGCGCCGGGCATCCGCTGGCCAATTATCAATCGGCGCCGACATTGCCCTCATTCGTGGATGTTCTAATTATCGGTGCAGGGCTGACTGGCGCTTCGGCAGCCTATCATCTCGGCCCGGCGGTGCGTGATCGCAGTCTGCGCGTCGCCCTCATCGACCGCGGCGATCCCGCCACCGAAGCTAGCGGGCGCAACGGCGGCAATTTCGAGCTGCTTCCCGAGAATTCCGTTGGTCTTTATGCGGGTCTGGCGCGCGAGCGATTGCAATTTCTCCTGCATGTCTACCCTTCTATACCGATCGAAGTCCTTAGCGCCGAAAGCGAACGGCAAGCATCGCTGGTTTTGGGAATGGCCCTTCGCAACCGCGACCGGCTTCAGGAAATCATCGATAACGAATCGATCGACTGCGATTTTTCTCCACGCGGATGGATCTGCCTCGCCCACACCGAGAGCGAAGAACAGGGCATGTGCGAGGAAGTAATGCTCGCCGCCCAGCACGGCCAGCGCATCGAGCTATGGTCAAGGCGGAAAATCTTCGAGGAGTTCGAAATTCGCACTGATTTCCTCGGCCGCTTCATCCCCGGCGATGGAACCTACCATCCATTCAAATATGTCTGCGGCGTGATCAGCGCTTCGCTAAAGAGCGGCGTTGAGCTGTACACGCGCGTGCGTGTGAAAGGGATCCAATCGATGGCGGCCGATCGTCATTACCTGACAACCGATCGTGGCCGCATCGTCGCCCGACGGGTGATTGTTGCCACCAACGCCTTCACGCGCGAGTTGCTGCCGGAGATGCGTAGCATCTCGCCGCGACAAAGCCAGATCATGCTCACCGAACATGCGCTGGATCGCGCGCGGGGACGCATTATCACCAGCGAGGAAGGTCCAGCCTTCTTTAATCAGCCGCGCGCCGGAGCCCACAATGGACGCGCCCCGCTCTTGTTTGGCGGCGGCAACGATCGACCAATGAAAAATCCCGCCTCACGTCGGAGATCGCTTCAGACTCCGAAGCTAACGCCTGGCGCCAACACGACGAATCCGAACGATCCGTTCTACATCGACCTCAGTGGGCTGGATTTCAATACGACCCCCGCCGACGCGCAATCCGGAAAATACCAAATACCCGCCGGCGACCGAGCTTCCTGATGGCACGTTGCCGCCGGAAGGAGCCCAAGGCAACTACATCATTGGGCCTACGCACAATTCGGCTCCGGAGGCGATCGCACAGAACGTGCCGAAGGGCACCGTCTTCACGTTCACGATGACCTCGGAGCAGAGCCGGATATATAACCCCGGGTTCGTCCGCGATGAGAGCTCGCCCGATGCCGCAGTGAATTCAGCGGCCACCGTCCCTGGCGATCCATCCAACGTGATAATCCCCACCAGTCATCCGGGAACATGGACGCGTTCGGTGTCGGTCTACATGCCGGCGGGGTTGACCGGGTGTAATAAGGCCCCGCTGCTCGTCGTCGGTGATGGCGGCGGCCCGCGCGACACCATCCTCTTTACTGTGCTCGACAACCTGATCCACCAGCAGCAACTCCCGCCGATGGTCGCTGTCACCATCGAGGCAGGAGGCCAGGACGCGCAGGGAAGCGAGCGCGGATTTGCGTACGACACGGTCTCCGGCACGTATGCTGAGTTCGTCGAGAGGAAGGTTTTGCCGCTCGTCGAGCACATGAAAGGAGTACGCCTGACCAGCGATCCGGACGGTCGGGCTGCCATGGGCATCAGCTCGAGCGGCGCGGCCGCCTTCACGATGGCCTGGTTCCATCCGGAGCTGTACCACCGCGTTTTGGCTTACTCGCCGACGATGGTCAACCAGCAGTGGCCTCATAGCACCGCACTGCGTGGTGGCGCCTGGGAATACCACAGCCCTCGGACAGGGCCGGCCGGGCCACTACTCACCGTGAATGGCTATGGCCTTCCGACTCCTAGCTCATTAACTCTCGGGTCGCCGCTGATTCCCAACAGTGCGCGCAAACCGATTCGTTTCTGGTTCGAGGTCGGCGACCGTGATCTCTGGTACCCTAACCCGCTGGACGACGGGATGCACGACTGGGTGCTGGCAAACGAAAACATGGCCAAGGTTCTCGGAGCCAAAAGGCTACCACTACCAATTCATCTTTTCCCGTAATGCGGGCCATGTTGACGACGCAACCTTTTCGCAGACCTTGGGCCATGCGCTCGAATGGGTCTGGCAGGGCTGTCAGCGTTCAGATCGGGATGACGATGACGATTAGTTGGCCTTTTGACCGCAGCCGACCAGTCAGCAATGATGGTCTCGCGGATAAGTGAAACTCTTCGAGCGGCACCTCGCTGGCCATCACGCAATCGGTGGAAAGCATCCCGGTCTGGACGGAGCTCCATCGTGTTTCCGCCAATTCAGGGACCTAGCGAAAGGTTCACGAAGCTATCGCCCGCGACATACCCGCATGGAACGAAAGACTTTGTTCGATATTTTGGCGTCCCGCGCTCAAGAACACCCCAGAAACGCGGCGAGCGATTTGAGTCTTGAGCGGATATAACCAACGCAAAACATGTACGTAGACCTGCAGCAGTTTGCAGCAATTTTGCTTCCGCGAGAATCCGCCATTTTCTTCCCTGTTGGCAATTTCCGAGGGTAAAACCCTGGAAAATAGCGGAAAACAGAACCCTAAAATGGGGTTCAAGTCCCCCCCGAGCACGTGGATTAATTCAATTCCAGTTCCAAGTGGCTTACATTTAGACACTTATGATAATACTTATTTTACGTAAAAAACGTAATACATTAATTTTTTTCATTTTTTTGGCCCTCACAACGACGAAAAGTCACAACCGAGTAAAAAGTTGTCATAGTCAGCGTGGACCATTATGCCCTTTTTGCGCATCGCCATTGGTAGATTTGAAGGCTTGATAGCTCTATCGGACTTGGTGGAGTGCAGGTCGCATAAGTTCCTCCTGCATCTCCTCTGCTGCCTTCTCGTAACATTCGATTGAATCGATGCCCTGGTGGAAGCTTCTTACGCTCCTTGGTTTGTTCCTGAACCTTGTGGGAGTGTGGCTCTTTTTTTCCACGTCCTACCTCGACGCATCAGAACAGGTGGGACACTTGGCTTTTGGCAAAGTTCCGACCCGATCAAAACCTCATTCGATTGGAAAGCCTTTGGGACACTTTAAGCACAATTGGACTAGCCTGCGTCATCATTGGAATTCTCCTCCAGGCTGCAAGTGTCTGGGTATCATAGCCAGGGCAACAAAGACCCTGGGAAAATCTCGTCACAGAGGACAATTGCTGTTCGATTCAAAAACAAGATCAAGAACTCTGCTAATGTGTCAACGGCATTCGCAAAATTGCCTTACCTAACGCATATGTGTCGGGTCATGGCCGTCGGTAACCCCGCGGTCCGAACACCTCCGTTGCCGGCGTTGTGGCCGATTTGGCGCGTTTTGATTGGCGGGCCCGTGGTTCAAGCAAATACGGTTCGCTTCCCCTAGCCATTTACGTTCAATACGCGTTCATCGATGCCCTGGCGGAATTGGCAAATGAATGGTGCGCGCTCTAAACCGCGTTATTCTGGGATTCTTCAGATCATTGTGGAATGCAGACAATGGCGCCTTGAAGGCCGGCGACAAAGGCGCTTGGTACGCCGACGGTGCGGAACGCGGTTTTTGCCCGTGCCACTCGGTTCCGGAAATTGATCCCGTTGGCGCTGGAGACGCGTTCTGCGCAGGGCTCCTTTCCGGACTGCTCGACGGGCAACCTCTGCGGGACGCTGTCACCCGGGGTGCCGCCCTTGGCGCGTTCTGCGTCTCCACGTTCGGTGATTACCAGGGGTAAGGCGCATCCGGAAGTTTTTAGAATCTCTGTTTTACTTTTCTCAACGAACTGCTCTAGGCTGTCGCTCGTCTCAGCAGGATCCCTATGGACATTCTCGAAGCCACGCCCAGCGATCATGCGGGGGACATTCTACACAGTGCAATTCCGGCATCATTTCCTCGTAGAGCACCACTTCGGCAGGCCCGGATGCGACGTCGAACTCAGATGAAACGCGGCGACCAAACGGCTGTTCGGATTCCTTACCCGGCTCAAGAATGCCGTATACGAAATGCTTCCGCCTAGTTTCGATCTTAGTGGTAAAACGGCGGCCGTGACGGGTTGCAATGTTGGCCTTGGGGCGGCCATGGCGGATGCGCTCGCCGGAGCGGGCTGCGATATTGTCGGTATTAATCGCAGTGCACCCGACGAAACCATCGCCTGCATCGAAAGGCACGGTCGCCGGTTTTTTGACATACGGGCCGACTTGAGCGCAACATCGGCAATAGCGGACATCGTCCCCCGGATTGAGCAAAGCGTTGCCACTCTCGACATCCTCGTCAACAACGCGGGCATTATCCGCCGACAAGACGCCCTCACAATGTCGATGGCCGATTGGGACGACGTGCTTGACGTCAATTTAAAGGCCGTTTTTTTCTTGTCACAAGCAGTGGCTCGCCATTTTGTCGCCCGTAACGTGCCGGGCAAGATCATCAACGTGGCGTCAATGCTTTCGTTCCAGGGAGGGATTCGCGTGGCTTCCTACACTGCGTCCAAAAGCGGGATCTTAGGACTGACGAGATTACTCGCAAATGAATGGGCGAAATATCGGATCAATGTCAATGCCATCGCGCCTGGCTATATGTCGACTGAAAACACGGCAGCACTGCGCTCAGATCCGGTGCGGTACGAAGAAATTTTGGGCAGAATCCCAGCTGGCCGTTGGGGAGAGCCGGAGGATCTTGGTGGCGCGGTAGTCTTTCTTGCCTCACATGCATCCGACTATGTGCAAGGCCACACTTTGCCCGTCGATGGGGGTTGGTTAGTGCGATAATCAAAACGGCTTCCATTCGGACAATCCAGCGATGCCAAACAGAACTTGCATAGCGGCGCGCGGCGCCCTAAGGCGCGCTGGTAGGAAATTTTCAACAAGAGACAGACATGAATGAAATCGTACGCCGCCTGGAGCAGACGGGGGTCGTTCCCGTGATTGCCATTGACGACATCGATCGCGCGCTTGGGCTGGCCGATGCGTTGCTGGAGGGAGGACTCTCCATTGCAGAGATTACGTTTCGTACCGAAGCGGCAGCGGAGGTGATCGCTCGGCTTCATGACCAAAGACCGCAATTACTCGTGGGGGCTGGCACGATTCTGGACGCCACCCAACTGGATTTGGCGCGAACTGCCGGGGCAACGTTTGCATTGGCGCCCGGGATCGATCGGTCGCTGCTTGCAGCCGCAGACCAACAGGGTATCCCTTTTTTCCCCGGAATCATGACTCCGAGCGACATCCAGGTCGGTTTGAAAGCTCGTGTTTCGGTGTTTAAGTTTTTTCCTGCTGTTCCCGCCGGCGGGCTCCCGTTCATGCGAGCGATCCTTGCCCCTTACGCCCACCTTGGAATTCGGACGATCCCGACTGGCGGCGTTACTCTTCAAAACCTGCAGGAATGGTTGCGGGAACCTTCCGTCCTGGCCATCGGCGGTACCTGGATCGCTCCGCGCGACGCGATCGCCGCTGGGGACTGGAAGGGCATTCGCGAGCGGTCAAGGGCCGTTGCATCCGCCGTGGCCGAGACACGGGCCAGGGCATGACTCGACGGACAACATGATGCTCATCACTCCAAATCACTGATTTTTATAACGTCCATGTCCGCGAAACGCTGGTTTTCGCCGCCCATGGCCCAGATGAACGAATAGGCTTCGGTCCCGCAACCTGCATGCATCGACCAGATCGGCGACAGGACCACCTGCTCGCGCCGAATGAGCAGGTGCCGCGTTTCTTTTTCCGGGCCCATCAGATGAACGACGGCGGCGTTTTCCGGCAAGGCGAAGTAGCAGTAGATTTCGGACCGCCTCGCATGGGTGTGCGGTGGCATCGTGTTCCAGACGCTGCCCGCTTCCAATCTCGTCATTCCCATGACGAGCTGGCAGCTCTTCGCGCCACCTTCGTGAATATACTGGAAAATGGTCCGCTTATTGGCGTCGGCCTGGGTTCCCAGATCGATGCGGTTAGCCGAACTTTGGGGGATAAGTTGCACGGGGTGTTGCGCGTGGGCCGGGTAGCTGATCAGAAAAAACTTGGAGGGATTCTGCTTTTCAAGAGAAACAAAGGAAATCTCCCGGCTGCCTCGTCCGGCATAAAGTCCATCGAGAGACGCCAGGGCAAAGCGAGCGCCATCGACAGTGATTTCGCCCGGGCCTCCGAGGTTCAGCACGCCCAACTCCCGGCGCTGGCAGAAGAATTCCGCCGCCAGGGCCGCATCGTTTTCCAAGGTAAGGGAGACCTCGGTGGGCACGGCCGCGCCCACTACGGCGCGATCGGTTTCCCAGTAGAGCAACTCAATGGCTCCCGAAACAAACAGCTTATCTCCTAGAAAATGATTTCGAAGTTCATGGGTTGTCATCCTCATGTACTCGTTCTTCCCGATAGCGTGCCGCATCTTCATATATTTTCCATTGGATGGCCGGCTCAATCCCCCAACTCAGCTGCTGACATCTCCTCGAAATTGGGTGCGAACAAATGGTTAAGCGCGAATGCCACCAGATAGGCAAAGGCGCAGATGAGAAATAAAATGTTGTAGCCTGCCGTGATGTCACCGGCCGCCTGGAACTTGTCCAGCAAGAGGCCGGTTACCACCGGGAATATCATGCCGCCGATTGAACCCGCCGCAATGCCTATCCCAATAAGAGATGCCACAGCGTTTTTCGGGAACATATCTGAAGCCGTTGAGAATAGGTTCGCTGACCACGCCTGATGGGCAGCGCCGGCAAGTCCGATCAAGAGAACTGCGCTCCAGTCCCCAACTCTCGTGACAAACAGAATTGGAACGACACAGAGCGCAAAGAGGAACATTGAGGTTTTGCGCGCGCGAGTAACACTCCAACCGCGCTTCATGAGATAGCCTGGCAGCCAGCCGCCAATATTGCTTAACACAGTCACAATCCCATAGATAGTTACCAGATATATCCAACTGTGCGCAATGTCGAGGTGACGTGTCTTCATAAAATAATCGGGCAGCCAGATAAGAAAGAACCACCAGACAGGGTCAGTCAGAAATCTTCCGACGATCATCGACCACGTTTTCCGAAATTTGAGCAGGCGCAACCAAGGAACCTTTCCCGGCGCCTCCGCGTGGGACTCATCGGGGTCGCTTTGGATGTAAGCCAACTCAGCGCCGCTGAGCCGCTTCTGCCGCTCGGGCACATTATAGAACGGAATCCAAAAAGTCAGCCAGATAAACCCTGCAAGACCTGCAACGATGAACGCCGCCTGCCAGCCCCACGTGAGCGCAATCCATGGAATCATGATCGGTGCGAGGATGGGTCCGACATTTGCGCCAGAATTGAACAAGCTCGTAGCGAAAGCCCGCTCATTTTTGGGGAACCAGAGCGCCACCGCTTTAATCGACGACGGGAAATTTCCGGCCTCACTCAATCCCAAACAGACTCGAGCGATGAAAAAGCCGGTCACGCTGGATACCAGCGCGTGTCCGAGCGCTGCTAGGCTCCAGCCCGCAATCGAAATTGAGTAGCCGATTTTGCTGCCGATTCGATCTATCAACCACCCGAAAACCAAGCTACCGATTGCATAGGCACCCTGGAATGCGGAGTTAACCGCGCCGAACTGTTCGTTTGTCCAACCCATTTGACTATCGAGGATCGGCTTAAGCAGGGACAAAATTTGCCGGTCCATGTAGTTGATCGTTGTAGCGAAGAACAACATCCCGCAAACAATCCAGCGATAGCGGCCGATCGCAGTCGGGCTGGTCATGAGTGCTGTGGGGGACTCTGGTGTCATAACTTTTTCCTCTTTAAGGACGTGCAACGCGACCTTTCTTCGGGTCGCGCTATTCCCGCACTGCGATCAAAAATTCACTAGCCGCCGTGCACAGGGTCTCTTCAAATCCCCGCTGAAGCCAAGGATGTTAAGCTGCCCGGCGCAATTAGACATTGCTTTAGCCAAACTCTCGATCGCATCCGGGTCTGCCGCCTTGCCGGGTAAAGGCGGCCAAATCAAGCATGCAAAAATTGCTTCCGCCGACGAATGCAACCACCGTTTTGAGACCGATATAGTAAGCGTCGACATAGCGTGCTCGTCCTTCCACCTAACGCAGTCAATGGAAGGGCGTCTCTAATGAAGCCTTTGATTGGCCTTGCCACTTGAGTGGTAAACAAACTCCGCTACCTTGTCAATCTATTGAATGAGCGGCCGTTTCAAAAACGAAGGCCAGTTTGCTCGAAAACACCTGGGTAGCATGCGGTTCGAATCGCCGCTCTTAGGTTCGGAAAACAAGGCGGTTAAAGTGAACATGTTTGACCTGACAGGAGAAGTCGCAGTGGTAATCGGCGCGACCGGGGTGCTTGGCGGGGCAATCGCTGAAGGACTGGCGACGGCGGGTGCGAAAGTAGCTGTGCTAGGCCGTAGCAGCAAGCGCGGGGAGGCACGGGTACGTTCCATCCTGGATAAGGGCGGAACGGCTGAATTTTTCGTAGCCGACGCCATCAACCTGAGCTCGCTGAAAACCGCGCGGGAAGGTTTGTCAAGCCGGCTCGGCATTCCAACAATTCTGGTAAATGCCGCGGGCGGGAATGATCCGCGGGTAACCGTCACACCCGAAAACCCTTTCGAAAAGATTTCGATCGATGACTGGCGAGAAAATTTCGACTTGAATCTGGTTGGCGGGGCGCTGCTGTCCTGCCAGGAGTTTGGTCCACCCATGAAGGAAAATCGCAAAGGCAGTATCATCAATATAGCAAGCGTCGCCGCCCATATCCCTGTGTCACGTGTCGTAGCCTATTCGGCGGCTAAGGCGGCGGTGACGAATCTCACGCAATTTCTCGCCCGGGAATGGGCGCCATTCAATATTCGCGTAAATTCGATCACACCCGGATTCTACCCTGGAGAACAAAATCGCCGTTTGCTTTTTAACGAAGATGGAACGATGACGCCCCGCAGCGAGTTGATTCTGGACCATACACCGATGGCGCGTTTTGGAGAACCCCCGGAGCTGGTCGGCGCGGCGGTTTTTCTTGCAAGCGAAAAGGCAAGCAGTTTCGTTACCGGCATCGATCTTCGGGTGGACGGTGGTTTCTTATCGCAAAGCATTTAGCAGGAAAGAGTCTCTAACCCGCGATAGGCCCGTCGATTCTTTAAGCGAGTGATTTAGCGGGTTAGCCCGACAATCCTCATCAGCGGACTGGACGGACCCTGGTCGCAACTGGCGCGTTCACAGCGTGTGGGCGGCGGTTCCGTCGAACCACAAGGCGGATTCCGGATCAGCCCAGCTGGTATTAGGAACCGTCGCAAACCATTCCGGTCTCGCCGGGTCGCGGTCATAGGGGTAGCCGCCGAGGCGACGGTAGAGCGCGGCGTACGTCTCCACCTTGTCGCGGTCGAGCCGCACGCCAAGCCCGGGGCCAGAGGGCACGCGGATCGCGCCGTTTTCGTATTTCAGTTTGCCGCCTGTGATGACATCGTCAATCAAATGGTGGTAATGCGCATCGGCGGCAAAAGTTAAGTTGGGCAGAATTGCCCCCAGATGCAGCATGGTGGCGAGCTGTATGCCCAGCTCCCCAGACGAGTGGACGGCGATGCCGGTCTGCAGGGTCTCGCACACCGCAGCAGCCTTTATGCAGGGACGGATACCGCCCCAGAAGGTGGTGTCGAGCAGTACGACATCGACTGCCGGATCGCGCAGGTTCGTCGCCAATTGCTCGAAGTTGACCACCACCGTGTTGGTGGCAAGCCTGATCGGCACTGCCGCACGCACCTGCCGCATACCGTTCAGTCCCCAGGTCGGATCCTCATAATAGTCGTTGGGGAGATCAGCAATAGCGCGCCCGAACCGGATCGCTTCCTCCACAGAGAGGGCCGCGTTTGGGTCGTAACGGAAGGTATCGCCAGGCAGCGCCTCCGATAATGCGCGGTAGCACGCTAGTTCGTGGCGCAGTGGAAATACACCGCCCTTTAATTTGTGGGTGGTGAACCCGCAGCGCGCCTTCAGTGCCCGGGCCTCTGACACGAGCTGGTCGATGGTTCGCACCTCGTGGCGCCCGGTCGCGTCGCCGGCGAAACGAAAGAACAGATAAGACGCGAATGGTACAGCGTCGCGAAGCTTGCCGCCAAGCAGCATATGCACCGGCACGTCCAGCGCTTGGCCGACAATATCGAGACAAGCGAACTCGACAGCTGCAAGAAGCTGCGTGCGGTTGTTGTAGAGGCTGGCGGTCGGGTTGGCGATCAGGAAGCGGAGCGCCTCGAGAGCGAACGGGTCGCGCCCGACAAGGTAGTTCTTGAGCCCGCCAAAGCTTGCTTCGGCGCTCTCACCGCCGCCGCCCATCTCGCCCAGGCCGGTGATGCCCGCATCAGTATCGACTTCCACGATGGTGCGCACGAAACGGCCCCAATGACACCCGTTGGCATGACGCAACGCACACTCAAGTGGGACCGTGACCGTCGTGGTGCGGATGTCCGTGATCCGAATTGGAACGCTCATCTCCGTTAACCGGTTTGGCGCACCGAGTCTAACGGTGCGCTGGTACTCACGCAACATTTATGTCACTTGCACGTCGCGTGACTTTGCTCGGCGGAGGTCTTCGAGCGCGTCAAACCACTCATTGAGGTGATGGGCGAGAACATCACACCCGTAGGCGGCAACGGCGACGGACAGACTTGCAAGGTAGCCAACCTAATCATCGTCGCCCTGACGATCGAGGTTACCCTCGAGTGCATCCGATAGGCCCGTTCTTGACGACCGATTGGTCAACATAGGTGTTGTGCACCGCCTCGGGATTCACCCTCCAGATGGAGAGATGCGATACTTCCGTGCGAACTCCAGGCCCATCATCCATAGCTTTGGTTTCTTATGGGCGATAGCAAGTTCTTCGATCTGGTCACAGCTATCTACGGCGTTGAAAACGCACAGTTCATAGAACCGTCTTTTCTCTTCTGCTTCACCGGCTTGCCGAAACCGGGCACCCGTTCTTTTTAATCTCTTTGTAGGCAAGCGCGCTAAGCGTATCGAGGAATACTCCAGCGGTTCTTTTGGGTCGAAGTGAGGCGGAAGCGCTTATTCTTCACGGAGTAGGCGCGCCGGATCGAAACGGCCGGCTTGTCGGCGCCGTTCTGAGACAGGAACGCATCATAGCGCGTCTGCGTAACCGTATTTCCACGAAAATTTGCGCTTGCGGCACCGATGAACCGGCGCTCTTGCTGTCAAGAACCTTCGAAAATAGATGAGATCAAATCTCAGCGTCGCTGGCAATGCCCCAATCAGATAACACTTGGGTTGCAAAATCGAAGCTCCTTTCGCTGCCCAAAGGTTCGGTCGTAAGGATCTATCGAGATGCCCTAATCTAAGGACGAGCAAATCTCCTAGAGTTGATCAGCGCGGCAGCCGCAAAATCTGATAACATCAGCCAACGGGTTCTAATCTAAAATAGCAAAGACCCGGAGAATTCGGTTGCTGCTTCCCTACCCTGCCCCTCGCGGCGGTGCATCAGTCTACGATTTGATTTAAAACGAAAATTGCCTCCATGAGGCAGATCACAGTGAAATATCCATTATTCGGAAAAGCGCTCTCGGATCTTTTCGGGATCTTGCCGGAGATCGGGGACCGCATGGACAACAATCCTGTTTGACTCGACAACGTAGAAGATACCGAAGGGATATCTTGGGATGAGTAAACGGCGATATCGGCCCCGGTAAAGTCGCCCGATAAGCGGAAACTTTTGGAGATGCTCAAGCCTCAGCTCTACATCCTGTAGGAAAAACTGCTCTCTCCCTCGACGGTGCAGCGATCACGTATCTTACATCCTTTGTTCCGGGATTTTCTGACACCCTAAAATATGTGGTGATGGCCGGGGCAGTTACTGGCGGAGGGCTAATCGTCATAGCCAACTCGCCTAACCCAGCCGGTCAATCCATCCTCGCGTCGCGGTCCGGAGAACCCGGGAATTCGCCACTGTACCTTTTCTCGGAGCCCTGATGCCGACGCTGATCGCCGGGGAAGCGTTTATGTTCCTTCCATAAGAGTTATGAATTCGGCATTGTGGCCAAATAATAATCCGTCCAGATCGTAGATGAACGCTAATTTTACCGGCATTCGGGCCTGTGTTTTCGATGCATACGGCACTCTATTTGATGTTAACAGCGCAGCCGAACGGACCCAAGACGCGCTTGGCGAAAAGTGGCAACAGTTGGCAGAGCTTTGGCGAGCAAAACAACTTCAGTACACCTGGCTACGCAGCCTGACAGGAAGGCACATCGATTTCTGGCAGCTCACCAGCGATGCTCTCGACTTTGCTTTGGATACGTTAAAGCTGTCAAACAGGCAGCTTCATGACCACCTAATGGGGCTTTATTTGCGGCTTGGTGCGTACACTGAGGTCAACAAGACTTTGACGCGTTTGAAAGCTAGCGGTCTTAAGTGCGCCATCCTTTCAAACGGCTCGCCCCCGATGCTATCGGCGTGCGTTGAGAATGCTGGCATCGCAGATCTGCTCGACGCTGTCCTCTCCGTCGAAGAAGCGAAGGTTTACAAACCGCATCCCACCGTCTACCAACTTGTCGTGGATCGTCTCAGTCTGAAAGCGAGTGCAATTTGTTATGTTTCCTCCAATGGCTGGGATGCGTACTCTGCAAAGAGTTTCGGTTTCCGCGTAATTTGGTGTAACCGTTTTGGCCAAGTCTCGGAAAGAATCCCAGAGACCCCCGACGGGGAGATTCGTATTTTGTCAGATCTCCTGGAGATAATCGACAGAGCGTGAGATCGCGACAACCAGAAGAGCGACAAACAGCAGAAGAAGCCTTGCCACGGCTTGCGCTGAACCTTGCGTTTAGCGACGTCGTTGATTTCGTCATAGAAATGAAAATCGTTAACGTGGATCGTGTTGAATGCATTGCCGGGAACGTTGATGAACTTCATGGACGGCGGATTCCCGGCGAAGTCAGAGAAAGGAACTTGTCGTCAATCGAGAACCTTCTGTGGACGCCTGGTTCGGCCCAACCGCTTCGGTAGGCCACGAGGCCAACTGGGTTGAGACCGTGCCTGGTAAAGGCTGGAATGTTCTTTTTCGACGCGAAGGCCCGCTCCAGCCGTGGTTCGATAAAACCTGGCAACCGGGTGAATTCGAGTTGATGAAGTAAACGCCCCTACGAGCTTCCCCGTCGCCGGCGCAAACTCGTGGAGGTGTGGGTGGCGCTGCGCCTCAATTGCGCCTGTGAACTTCCCTTGAGCCGAGGCGAAGAATTGCCCTGAGACGTCGGTTCCGAACTCCGACGCCTGGAGGTACCGACGGGCCGCGGTCTCCGGCGTCTGATTCATGCCGGGAATGAGGTTCACGATTGGGATAAACAGATACTTCAACGCCGGGCCAGCGTTTCGCACCACCTTGGTGTCGGTCGCCGCACCGGGCGAGACAGCGTACACGGCCATGCCGGAGGGTAGCCGACGCGCCAGCGCCGCGACCCACCAAGCGATAATGAGCTTCGCGTCGGCATACGCATTGTTGGGCACGTACCTCACGTTCGGCCCGTTGCGCAGCAGAGCTTCAACAGCGGCGGTTCGGTCACCCTGGTGGTGTTTGGCCGCGAAGGCTGGCACGTCGGTGTAGCTGAACAGGGGTACGCCCCCTCGGGCAGGTTCCGCGCCGGAGATAACAATCCGCGCGTTGGGGCTCAGCAGGTTGGCGCGGAGCAACCCGACAGTCAGTTGATGATGGCTGATTAGCGGGGCCTGAGACGCCTCGACGCCCGCCGCAGTGAGCACGCGCTTCTTACCTGGGACCATTCCGGCATTGAGCAGTAGGAAATCGATCGGCCGACCTAGCCTGACCAGCTCGGCGAGAGCGGACTGAACGCTGGTCGGCGCGTTCAGATCCAGCTCCAGCGGCGTGAAGACCTGTGTGTTGGTCTCAGCCGCGAGCTGCGCGGCCGTTTCCTGGACCCGGGCCAGGCTGCGCCCTGTGACGATGACCTGGCGGCAGCCCTCGGCGGCGAGCATGCGGGCTGCTGCATGACCAAGCCCGGAGGTGGTGCCGGTGACGAGTGCGATCGAATGTCTCATGAGTGGTTCCTTGGTGAAACGGGAAGGTCGAACCGGAAGTCCGGCGAGGTCAGGGTGGTCTTGCTAATTTTGAACTATTCGGTTATATACACTGGTGCAATGGTCACAGTCAAGGAGTTGCGAACTAAATGATTCAAAATGCCGCTAGGCCGCGTGGACGACCGCGCACCTTCGATGAGGGATGGGCGCTGGAAAAGGCGACCCAGGTGTTTCGGTCGAAGGGCTACGACGGAGTGACGATCGACGATCTCGTCGCCGGGATGGGTGTGGGACGTCCGAGCCTGTATTCCGTTTTCGGGGACAAGCGCACGATATTCATGCGTGCCCTCAGGGCATATGCAGAGAGGAAGGGCGCTCTCGCAGCCAAAGCACTCCTCTCGCCGGGGACTCTTCGCGACTCGCTCGCCAGCTTCCTGAGGCAGGCCGTAGAAAGTGCGACCGAGAAAGGTTCTGCCCCGGGCTGTCTTCTCGTGTGCGTCGCGCCGCTTGTGAACGACGCTGAGGTCCGTCAGTTCCTGCAGAGCGCGGCAGCTGCCGCCGTGACGCTAGTGGAACGCCGTTTCCGGGACGGGATCAGCGCGGGAGAGATCCCATCTGAGTTTCCCGTAGCCACGCGCGCAATTCAAGTCACGGATTTAGCGCGTGGGCTGACCATGCGTGCGCAGATAGGCACGCCGCGCAAGACGCTCCTCAAAGAGGCTGAGGAAGCTGCCGAATTGGTGCTCCTGCCGCGGCGTGGGGCGTCAAAATGAGATCTCGGCACCGCAGAGCCACCCAATTCATGGAAATCTCTCGTCTCGTCCCATAGAGTGTGCAACCGCGTGATGCTCCATCCGTCGTCGTCGATCGAGTCAAGACGCAGACGGATATTTTGAAGTTCTCGAATTTGCAGCAAGTATTCTTGGAGATTGGGCTAACCGTCTCATCGACTGCCGCACCTTGGAAACATGAGCACAGACGCAAAATGATACGCATT
>Ga0302325_10005340_pt1 | contig 29266 bp, 29 predicted proteins | sample Palsa_T0_2_FD_201948 | JGI IMG/M metagenome (GOLD analysis project Ga0302325, IMG submission 201948) | Peat permafrost microbial communities from Stordalen Mire near Abisko, Sweden - Palsa_T0_2 | ecosystem: Environmental > Terrestrial > Soil > Palsa > Peat permafrost | place: Sweden: Abisko...
GAGGCCGCCGCCCCGGCGAAGGACCTCGGTGCGAAGGAATCACAGCCCAGGGATGCGGCCCGCAAGACGGCGTCCAAGAACGAGGGGCGTCGGGGAAAGCGGCGCCACCACCACCATCCGGCGGAGACGGTTCACCCGACCGTGCAGAACCCCTCGTAGTCGATGTAGCTCGTGATGCTGGGCTTGGGCCCGCACACGGGGCAGCTGGGGTCGCGGCGCAGGCGAAGCTCGCGGAACTTCATCTTCAGGCTGTCGTAGGTGAGCAGCCGGCCCGCGAGGGTGTCGCCTTTGCCGAGCAGGATCTTGATCGCTTCGGTCGCTTGCAGCGTGCCGATGATGCCGCAGAGGATCCCGAGCACACCGGCCTCCTGGCAGCTCGGAGCGAGATGCGGGGGCGGGGGCTCCGGATAGAGGCAGCGGTAGCAGGGGCTCGTCGCCACGCCGAGCTTCTTCGCGGCCTTCTCGGGGATGAAGGTCGTCACCTGCCCGTCGAAGCGGAAGATGCTGCCGTGCACGACGGGTTTGCCGAGGAAGACGGCGGCGTCGTTCACGAGGTAGCGCGTGGGGAAGTTGTCGGTCCCGTCGACGACGACTTCGTAGTCCGCAAAGATGCGGTCGACGTTGGAGCTGTTGAGTCGCTCCTTGTACGGCACGACCTTCACGTCGGGGTTCAGCTCGGCGATCGCCTTGGTGGCGCTGTCGACCTTGAGCGTGCCGACGCGGCTCGTCGCGTGGATGATCTGACGCTGCAGGTTGGAGGCGTCGACGACATCGGCATCGACGACGCCGAGCGTGCCGACGCCAGCCGCCGCGAGGTACAGCGCGGCGGGCGATCCGAGTCCGCCGGCGCCGAGCAGGAGCACCTTGCTCTTGAGCAGCTTGGCTTGCCCGACCTCGCCGACCTCGGGGAGCAGGATGTGCCGCGAGTAGCGCTCGCGCTGGGCATCGGTGAGCTGAGGCGGCAGCTCCATCGGGAAGTTGAGATCCTTCCAGCGGACGAACCCGGGGTTGGCTGTCTCGACGTTCGCGTAGCCGAGCTCCTGGAGCGTGGCCGCGGCGAGCGCCGAACGCGTCCCTCCGGCGCAGTACGCGACGATGCGAGCGTTCTTGTCGGGGAGCTTCTGCTCGGCCTGAATCTCGAGGAATCCTCGTGGGATGGAGATGGCGCCCGGGATGTAGCCGGCGCGCCATTCGTCCTTCTCCCGCACATCGACCAGCGTCAGCTTTTCCCCCGCCTCGATGCGACGCTTGAGCTCTTCGAGCGAGACCTGTTTCGTGCGCTTCCGAATGTCCGCGATGAGGTCCGTGTACGTGGTGGGCATGGGCTTCTGGCGCCAATCTAACGTCTCGTTTGCCGTCGCGCTCGTCTGTTCGACGGTCGACCCACAACGGCCCCTTAGCGGCTACCCGTGGCGCCGCCAAGCGCCCCCGCCAGGACGCCGAAGGGCTTCGAACAAGGGCCCTTTCGAGGAAGGCCGCTGTTAAGCTGAGGACGGCATGGCGAACAACAACCGGCTCGGCGAGCTGCTCGTCCGCGAGAAGCTCATCTCTCTTTCACAGCTTCGGCACGCGCAGGACGAGCAGCAGAAATCGGGGCAGAACCTCGGCTACACACTGGCGAAGCTCGGCTACGTCAGCGACGACGAGATCACCAGCTTTCTGAGCCAGCAGTACCGCGTCCCGACGATCGACCTCGAGGAGTACGAGGTCGATGCCGAGGTGCTCAAGCTCGTCCCCAAGGAGCCGTGCGAGCGGCACAAGGTGCTCCCGATCTCGCGGACCGGCAACGCGCTCATCGTCGCGATGGCGGATCCGACGAACCTCAACGCGATCGACGATCTGAAGTTCTTGACCGGCTACAACATCGAGCCGGTCATCGCGAGCGAGAGCGCGATCCATTCGGCCATCGAGCGCTACTACAACGCCGGCCCCTCGTACGACGAGGTCATGGCGGGCTTCGACGAGGGCGAGATCGACGTCGTCGGCGACGAGGAGGACCTGAACCTCCTCGAGCTCGAGAAAGCCAGTGCCGACGCGCCCGTCGTGCGCCTCGTGAACATGATCTTGCTCAACGCCATCAAGAAGGCCGCGAGCGACATCCACATCGAGCCTTACGAGAAGACGCTCCGCGTGCGCTACCGCATCGACGGCGTGCTCACCGAGGAGATGACGCCTCCGCTCAAGCTGAAGAACGCCATCACCAGCCGCCTCAAGATCATGTCGTCACTCGACATCGCCGAGCGGCGGCTACCGCAGGACGGGCGCATCAAGCTGAAGCTCGGCAAGGGCCGCGAGATGGACTTCCGTGTCTCGGTGCTGCCGACGCTCTGGGGCGAGAAGGTCGTCATGCGCCTTCTCGACAAGGGCAACCTGCAGCTCGACATGGCCAAGCTCGGGTTCGATGCCAAGCCGCTCGAGGACTTCATGTGGGCGATCCACCAGCCCTGGGGAATGGTCCTGGTCACCGGACCGACCGGGAGCGGAAAGACGACGACGCTCTACTCGGCGCTCTCCGATCTGAACAAGGTCGCTCACAACATCAGCACCGCCGAGGACCCGGTCGAGTACAACCTGCACGGCATCAATCAGGTGCAGATGCACGACGAGATCGGCCTGAACTTCGCGATGGCCTTGCGCGCGTTCCTCCGGCAGGACCCGGACATCTTGATGGTCGGCGAGATCCGAGACTTCGAGACGGCCGAGATCGCGGTCAAGGCGGCGCTCACCGGGCACATGGTGCTCTCCACGCTGCACACCAACGACGCGCCGGCGACGATCTCGCGTCTGCTCAACATGGGCGTCGAGCCTTTCCTCATCACGGCAAGCGTCAACCTGGTCCTCGCCCAGCGCCTCGCGCGCAAGATCTGCAGCGACTGCAAGCAGCCGATGAAGTACGAGAAAAAGATCCTCGAGGACTGCGGCTTCTCGCCCGAGCAGATCGCCAACGCCAAGACGTCCAAGGGCAGCGGGTGCCGGACGTGCAACGGCAGCGGCTACAAGGGGCGCGTGGCCCTCTACGAAGTCATGCGCTTCACCGACGGCCTGAAGGAGATGGTCCTGCAGGCTGCATCGACGGCGGAGCTCAAGATGGCCGCCATCAAGGGCGGCATGAACACGCTACGCGCGAGCGGAATCAAGAAGATCCAGGACGGCGTGACGACTCCCGAAGAGATCATGCGCGTGACGATCGCCGATTGAGAGAGGGAGTCAATTGACCCAGCCCGCCGACGTCAAAGTCACGCTGCACCAGCTGCTCCGCACGATGATCGAGAAGGGGGCGAGCGACCTTCACATCACGACGGCGTCCCCTCCCCTCCTGCGGATCGACGGGCAGATCATCCCGCTCAAGCTGCCGCCGCTCGGCCCCGTCGACTCGAAGCAGCTCTGCTTCTCCATTCTGAGCGAGGAGCAACGCGCGCAGTTCGAGAAGACGAACGAGCTGGATCTCTCCTTCGGGGTGAAGGGCCTCGCGCGCTTTCGGGCGAACATTTACCAGCAGCGCGGCGCCGTCGCCGCGGCGTTCCGCGCGATTCCCTTCAAGGTCCAATCGTTCGAGGAGCTGGGGCTACCGCAGATCATCGCCGACTTTGCGAACAAGCCGAGCGGCCTGGTGCTCATCACGGGGCCGACGGGCTCCGGCAAGTCGACGACGCTCGCCGCCATCATCGACAAGATCAACGCCGAACAACGGCTGCACATCCTGACGGTCGAAGACCCGATCGAGTACCTGCACCCGCACAAGCTCTCGGTCATCAATCAGCGCGAGGTCGGCAGCGACACCGAGGGGTTCAAGAGCGCGCTCAAGTACGTGCTGCGCCAGGATCCCGACGTGGTCCTCGTCGGCGAGATGCGCGACCTCGAGACGATCGAGGCCGCGCTGTCGATCAGCGAGACGGGCCACCTGGTCTTCGCGACGCTCCACACGAACAGCGCCGTGTCGACGATCAACCGCGTCATCGACGTGTTCCCGCCGCACCAGCAGGCGCAGATCCGCTCCAAGCTCTCGTTCGTACTGCAGGGGGTCGTCTCGCAGCAGCTCATCCCGCGCAACAACGCGCCGGGCCGCGTGATGGCGCTCGAGGTCCTCATCCCCAACCAGGCGGTGCGCAACTTGATCCGCGAAGACAAGGTCCACCAGATCTACTCGCAGATGCAGGTCGGCCAGGACAAGTACGGGATGGTCACGCTGAACCAGAGCCTGTTCTCGCTGTACCAGCGGCGCTTCATCTCGCAGGAAGAGGCGCTCAACCGGTCGCTCGAGCCGGACGAGCTCCGGATGATGCTGGAGGGGCGCACGACCCTTGGGGGTGCGGGTGCGAGCAATCCGCCGCGACGCTAGGTTGCTGGCGTGAGCCTCCCGCGGACGCCCGAGCTCGAACGCGCGCTCGCGCAGGCGAGCGACGAGCTCGGACTCAAGGACTACTACCGCGACTGCGTCCGCCCGATTCTGGGGACACCGCGATCGGCGTGGCCACGATGCTGCGGCGGCGGTTGCGAGCCGTGCGCCGAGACGCTGGGCGCGGTCGCCGCGCGCGTGCACGAGATCCTCGAGGTCGAGATTTGAGCCGCGATCCGTCGCGGGCTCCGGGGCAGCCCGCCGATCACCACGGGCTCATCCCGTCGTCGCACGAGGAGATGCTCCGCGTGCGGGTCAAGGCGGAGCTGCGCAAGCGGATGCGGGGCCTCCGCAAAGCGCTGCCTGCGACGGCGTGCGCGCAGCGGTCGGCGCAGATCGTCGATCGCCTCGCCGTCGGAGAACCGATCGCGGGCGCGAGGGCCGTGGCGCTATTTCAGCCGATGCACGACCGGCACGAGGTCGACCTCCGACCGCTCGGCGCCACGCTCCTCGAGCGCGGCGTCAAGGTCGCGTACCCGGCAGCCGACCCGGAGACGCGCGCCATGGTCTTCCGATTCGTGGGGGGTAGCGGCGACCTGGAGCCGGGCGCGTTCGGCATCGTCGAGCCAAAGTCGAGCTGCGCCGAGGCTCACCCCGGCGATCTCGACGCGATCGTCGTGCCTGCGCTGGCCGTGGACCCGCGCGGGCATCGGATCGGCTACGGCGCGGGCTTCTACGATCGTGCTCTCCCGCGCTTCGTGCCCCCGGCGGCGGCGATCGTGGTCGCGTTCGACTTCCAGCTTGTCGCGGAGGTCCCCGAGACGCCGCTGGACTTCGCCGCAGCCTGGGTCGTCACCGACACCCGCACCCTCGCCGCTGAACGCTAACCTCGCTAGCACGACCGAATCCGGCGGGGAGCTCGAGGGGAGCGGAGGTCGCTCCCCTCGACCGCGCCTAGTTGCCGGTTCGCCGGACCTTTTGGCAGGCCGCGCAGACGCCGTAGAGCTCGTGCTTGTGCGAGCGCAGCTCGAAGCCGTACTTGCGCGCGACTTTCTCCTGCAGGTCCTCGATCCGCGGCTCCTCGAACTCGGTGATCGTGTGGCATTCGACGCAGATCAGGTGGTCGTGGTGCGTCGCGCCGTCGTCGGCCAGCTCGTAGCGCGTCAGCCCATCGCCGAACCGGCGCTCGTTGGCGACCCCGCACTCCGCGAGCAGCTTGAGGGTGCGATACACCGTGGCGTAGCCGACGCGCGGGTCGTGGGCGCGCACCTGGGCGAGCAGCTCCTCGATGCTCACGTGGTTGTCGGCGTGGAAGAAGGTCTCGACGATGAGCTTGCGTTGGTCGGTCGAGCGCAGGCCCTTCTTGTCCATGTATCCCTGGAGCAGCGCACGAAAGCGATCCAGCTCTGCGGGTTGTCGATCCATCGACCTTCCTACGGACAGTTGCCCCACGACGACCCTCCCTTCTTCAGCGCATTCGGCTCCGCCAGGCCGCCCGAGGCACCCCCCGGGTGCCCCGCCACCGCGATTGTGTCCCATCGCGCCGCCGGGCGCACGCCTCTTTCTGCGCGCGGTTCGCTCATCGGCGTAGCTCCTCCAGCTTCTCGAAGAAATTCGGGAACGTCTTGGAAACGCAGCCCGGGTCCCGGATCGCGATCCCGGGGTGGGCGAGACCCAGGAGGGAGAAGCTCATCGCCATCCGGTGGTCGTCGTAGGTGTCGACGGCGCCCGGCGCGGGACGGCCGGGGCGGACGACGAACCCGTCGCTCTCTTCCTCGGCGGCGACGCCAAGCCGCGTGAGCTCGCGGACCACGGCCGCAATCCTGTCGGTCTCCTTGCGGCGGATGAAGCCGATCCCCGTGACGCGCGTGGGCGACGACGCGAAGGGCGCGACGACGGCGAGCGTCTGGGCGACGTCGGAGAGGTCCGCCATGTCGACTTCGACGCCGCGGAGGGGGGTTCCGTCGCGAGGGCCGCGCACTTCGGTGAAATCCTCGCCTTCTCCCACCTCGCACCCCATGCGAGCCAGGATGTGCACGAGCCCCCGGTCGCCCTGCAACGAACGCGTGCCCAGCCCGTCGACGCGAACGCGACCGCCCGTGATCGCCGCGGCGGCGAAGAAGTACGAGGCTGCCGATGCGTCGGGCTCGATCCGATAGCGGCGGCCGGCGTAGAGCGCGCCAGCGTGGATGACGAAGCGCCGATCCCCCTCGCGGTCGACGCGGGCGCCGAAGTCGCGCATCGCTTGCGCCGTCATCTCGAGGTACGGGCGCGAGACGAGATCGCCTTCGATCTCGACCTCCAGGCCGAGCGGCATCGCCGGCCCCCCCATCATCAACCCGCTCGCGTACTGCGAGCTGACGTTGCCCGCGATCCCCACGTGGCCGCCGCGGAGCGAGCCGCCGTGCACCCGCAACGGGAAGCAATCGGGCTTCTCCAGCGCCTCGACCTTCACTCCGAGCCGGGTGAGGGCGGCGACGAGCGGCCCGATGGGGCGCTCGCGCATCCGCGCCACGCCGTCGATCTCGTAAACGCCCCGGCCGAGAGCCATCAGCACGGGCAGGAAGCGAGCGGCCGTACCGGCGTTCCCGACGAAGCAGCGAGCCTTCTCGGCCGTCACGCTCCCTGCCGCGCCGGCGACACGCAGTACGCGCGCGGTCTCGTCGGCCTCGACGCCCACGCCGAGGACCCGCAGCGACTCGGCCATGAACCGCGTGTCGTCGCTGAAGAGCGCCCCCGTGAGCTCTGAATCGCCGCGCGCGAGGGCGGCGATCACCAGCGCGCGGTTGGTGTAGCTCTTGGAGCCGACGACTTCGACGTCGGCGTCCACGGGCTTGTCGAAGGGCACGATCAGCCGAGGTTCGGCCATGCGCGGCGCAACCTAGCATCGCCTGCGGGGCCCGGGGGGGGACCGGTCGCATGACCCAGGGGTGCGTGCTAGCCATGTATTCAATGGGATCCCATACATTGAAGCGCGACGCTGGCGCGGCGGCCCCCGACGATGTCCGCGCGGTGATGAACGCGCTCCGGCGCATCGTGCGCGACCTGCGGCTCGGCGCGCGCGAAGCCGAGCGCGACGCAGGCGTCAGCGGGGCGCAGCTCTTCGTCTTGCAGGCGCTGGCCGACGAGCGCGCGTCGTCGCTGAACGAGCTGGCCGACCGCACGCATACGGATCAGAGCTCGGTCTCGGTCGTCGTGCGCCGGCTGGTCGAACGCAAGCTCATCGCCCGCAAAGCGTCGCCGGACGACGCGCGTCGGACCGAGTTGAGTTTGACAGCAGCCGGCCGCCGTCTGCTCGCCCGGTGCCCCGAGCCCACGCAGGCGCGGCTGGTGCAAGCCATCCAGCGCATGGCGCCGATCGAGCTCCAGGGTCTGGCGACCGGCCTGCGGAGCCTGACACGCGAGATGGGCGGCGACGCCGGGTCGCCCCCGATGTTCTTCGATTCTGGGGCTCCCGAGGTCGCGGCGGCCGGCGCGGAGGCCGACCGATGAGCGACCATTCCCGCATCCCCGTCGCGCCGTCGATGGGCCCCGCGCTCCACTCCGTCACCTTGCCCGACGAGGCGGCGCCGCTCGATCGGCGGGTGCTGACGATCTGCAGCCTCGCGCTCGCCCTCGGCCTCGCAGCCGCCGTGCTCGCACGCGTTCTGACGGCGCTCATCGGGCTCATCACGAACATCGCCTTCTACGGTCGCTGGTCGACGAGCTTCGTCGGTCCCGCGGGGACGACGCTGCCCGCGGCGGCGATCGTCGCCATCCCCGCCTTCGGCGGTCTCATCGTGGGCATCATGGCGCGCTACGGCTCCGCGGCAATCCGAGGTCACGGCATCCCGGAGGCGATGGAGCAGGTGCTCTTCAACGAGAGCCGCATCCCCGCGCGCATCACGTTCCTCAAGCCGCTCTCGGCGGCGATCTCGATCGGCACCGGGGGTCCCTTCGGCGCCGAGGGGCCGATCATCGCCACCGGCGGGGCGCTCGGATCCTTCGTGGGCCAGGTGCTGCGCGTCTCGGCCGAGGAGCGAAAGACGTTGCTCGCCGCGGGCGCCGCCGCCGGCATGTCGGCCACGTTCTCGGCACCCGTGAGCGCCGTCCTGCTCGCCGTCGAGCTGCTGCTCTTCGAATACCGGCCACGCTCGCTCATTCCCGTGGGGCTCGCGAGCGCGGCAGCGTGCGGAGCGCACGTCGCCTTGCTCGGCTCGGCGCCGGCGTTCATCATGCCCTCGGTCGCATCCCCGAGCGGCGCAGCACTAGCGATCTACGTCGGCCTGGGCGGCCTCGTGGGGTTCGCCTCGATGGTGGTGACGCGCGCCGTGTACGCAGTGGAGGATGCCTTCGAGAGGCTGCCGATTCACTGGATGTGGTGGCCCGCGATCGGAGGCCTCGTGGTCGGCGCTGTCGGCGTCGTGTCGCCCCACACGATGGGTGTCGGCTACGACAACATCGACCGCATCCTGTCGGGCGATCTCGCGGGGCGCGCGGTGGTCGTCTTCTGCGCGCTGAAGTTCGTCTCGTGGTCGCTCTCGCTGGGGACGGGGACGTCGGGCGGCACCCTGGCGCCCCTCTTCACCATCGGAGGGGGGCTCGGTGCGGCCGCCGGGAGCCTTTCGGCGCTGCTCCTCCCGCGCGCCGGCGTCGATGCTCGGCTGGCGGCGCTCGTCGGCATGGCCGCGCTCTTCGCCGGAGCGTCGCGCGCGCTGCTCGCGTCCGTCGTGTTCGTGTTCGAGACGACCCGCCAGCCGATGAGCCTCTTGCCCCTTCTCGGAGGATGCACCGCCGCCTACCTCGCGTCGATGCTGTCGATGAAAAACTCGATCATGACGGAGAAGATCGCTCGACGCGGCGCGCGCATCGTCAGCGAGTACACCGCGGACTTCCTCGGGCAGATCCTCGTGTCGGCGGTCGCGAGCGCGCCGGTTGTCATCCTGCGCGCGAGCGACACCTGCGACCGCGTGAGGGCGTGGATCGACGGCAAGGATGCGGGCGCCTCGCACCAGGGATTCCCTGTCGTCGACGACGACGAGCGGCTGATCGGCGTGCTCACGCGGCGCGATCTGGTGCGCAGCGGCACGAGCCACGTGGCCGGCCGCACGATCCGTGAGCTGATTCACCGGCAGCCCGCGGTGGTCTTCGACGACTCGTCCCTGCGCGAGGCCAGCGATCACATGGCGCGCCAGCACGTCGGGCGCCTGCCGGTCGTGTCGCGTGTCGATCCGACACACGTCCTCGGGATCATCACGCGCAGCGACCTGATCTCGGCCCATTCGCGACGGCTCGACGCCGAGAACCGCGACGAGCCGCGATATACGCTGCGAGGCCGCGCCCACGTGGTCCCTCAAAAGGTGCAGACAGGGCACACGGCGCCGGGCTGACCGCTGTCGAGGATCGTGCGCGTGCACGAGCTCACGGGTGGGCCGCAGGTGGTCTGGCATTCGCTGGCAGGCAACACCCCCGCCTCGTTGAACGGGGACCCGGGGTCCGCGAGGGGCCGCGATTCGTCGGCGTCCCATGCGCACGTCCAGGGCTCGTCGGGGATGGTGTTCGCGGAGAGACCACAGCCGCACGAGCCGCACACAAGTGCGGCGACGAAGAGCACGATGCCGAGCGGAACGGGCTTCGACATCGTGCTCGAACCATGCGGTATGCTCGGCGGGATGGGAAGCGGCGGCTGGAACTTGATCCTCGGCCTCGTCGCCTTCGCGGCGGGGGCGAGCGGGCAATTCGCCCTCCCCGGCACGAGCAGCCCCATGCCGCTCATGATCGCCGGGGGGGCGATCGCCCTGCTCGGGGCCTTTCAACTCTGGCGGCGCAAGTCGTAGAGGCTCACGCCCAGACGGGGCCGCCGCGGAAGAAGCCGCGCCCCTCGAGCAGGCGGGCCACTTGCTTGCGCTGTCCCTCGTCGAGCACTTCCATCACCTTCTTGATCGCCTCGACGAAGACGACGCGCAGCTGCGCCGCGAGCCGGTCGTGGCGTGCGAAGGCGTCTTCGAGCGTGGAGTCCTCGATGAGGCCACCCGCCACGGCTTGGGCGAGATCGGCGCGCGTTCGGCCGAGCTCATCGCGCAAGAGCTTGCGATTCTGAGCCAGATCGTCGAACGCCTGCACGATCACTCGCTCCTGCCCGGGGGTGGTATCGAGGCGCTCGAAGAGCGAACGCAAGAACCATCGCCGGCGCGAGAACCCTGGTCCCCCGTACCCGCGTCCGCACATCCCGCGCCGGCGCGCACGTACCACCTTGGCAATCCCGACCGCCGCCACTGCACCCAAAATGAACCCGATCATGTTCGAATCTCCTTCCCCCAATGGATGCGCACGGAGGACCGAGGCGCGCGTGCTCGCGCGTGAAGATTCGTAAACAGGGGCTCGCTTGAGCTGAACAATACGGGTACTTGCGCCCGCACGCACTTGTGGAATGAAGGTGCTGAGCCTCACCGATCCGGCAGGTGCCCGCGCGATGACGACCTCCAACTCGAAGCCTCCGCCTGCGCCGCTTCGCAAGCTCGTCCTGCGGCGGATCCCGGAACGCCCCGCCCTGCCCGTGGTTCGTCCGCCTCCTCGTCCCAGCGACGTGTCTGTCGAGGCTGCGCGCCGGCAAGCGGGGTCGCTGCCCCCGGTGGCAGCGACGTGGCCGCCGCCGTTCGGCGAGCCGCCCGGGGGCGCGGCCGGGGGGCGCGCTTGGGCAAACCCAATGTGGATCGCGTCCGGCGCGGCCGCCATCGGCGCGGCTATCGCGATGGCCGCCGCGCTCACGGTTCCCCCCGGGTCGCCCGCCAAGGCCGCCGCCGCCGTCCAGGTGCGCGTGCGCGCAACCCCCCCGTCGCGGACCTCGGAGCAGGCGGGCCACCCCGCGCATGGCTCTACGCCGTGGGTCGAGGTCCCCGTCTACAGCGCGGCCGTGACATCCGCGATCCCGGCCAGCGCGCTGCCGCTGGCCCGGCCCAGCGCAGCGCCAAAGGCGCTCCCTCGGACGGCAACGACATTGGCACCGATCCCGAGCGCATCGAGTGCCCCACCGGCGCCGGCCGAAAGTGCGAGTGGTTCGGTCGAGCATCCGTCACTCGCACCCTCGCCCTGAGGTGCTTTTCACCGCGCCCGTCGCCCGTGCTATTCCGCAGCGGGAACCGGATGACCGCCGCCGCGCGAAGACGCCCGTTCTACCTCGTCCTGGCATTGCTCGCCGCGATGGGTTCCGGCGCGTGCGGGGCGCACCAGGGCTGGCTCGAGTTCGTGGAGTACCACGGCGACGTCGACCCATCGTCGCCGGACCTGGCGTTTGCAAGCACCGACGACCGCGCCATCATCGTGGATCGGGCGCGGGCGTGCCTGGCAGCACTCGACGGCGTCAAGACATGGGGCTGGCCTCTCGCTGCCGCTGCCATCGTTCTCGGCAGCGCGATGTTCGTGTTCGCCGTGCGCAGCTTGGCGGGCAACCGCGGCGCCCGCAGGATGCTGGTGCAGATCGTCATCGCGCAGGCGGGATTGAACATGGCGCAGCACTGGGTCTTGCGCGGCCTGTTCGAGCCCGAGCTGGCGCTCGAGGAAGCGAAGACGGCCGCGTTGGCGCGCGCGAACATGCCCGAATTGAGCGACCCCGAGGCGCGGACAGCCTCCGCGGGAGCGATGGTACGCGTCCTCTATCCGTTCTCGCTCGCGGCCGAAGCCCTCGGCAGCGCGCTCATCGTGCTAGCCCTCACGCGGCGCCGCACGCGCGAGTTTTTCGACGCTTCGGGCGAAGCGCTCGAAGAGCGCTAGGCGGCCCCGATGGGGCGAATCCAGCGCCTGCCGGGCGACCTTGCCAGCCAGATCGCCGCAGGCGAGGTGGTCGAACGGCCCGCGAGCGTGGTCAAAGAACTGGTCGAAAATGCGCTCGACGCTGGCGCAACGCGCGTCAAGGTGGAGATTGAGCGCGGCGGCGTCGCGCTGCTCCGCGTGAGCGACGACGGCGAGGGCATGGATCGCGACGACGCGGTGCTCGCCCTGGAACGCCACGCCACGAGCAAGATTCGCGCAAAAGAAGACCTTTTCTCCCTCACCACCTTCGGCTTTCGCGGCGAGGCCCTGCCGAGCATCGCCTCGGTGGCCAGGCTGCGCCTCGTCACGCGACCGCGCGGTGCGGACGAGGGCACCGAGGTCGTGATCGAAGGGGGCGGAGCGCCCGTACGCCGTCCGGCCGGCGCGGCCGATGGGACGAGCGTCGAGGTGGCCGACCTTTTCTTCAACGTCCCCGCGCGTCGGAAGTTTCTCAAGTCGACGGGGACCGAGGCAGCACACGTGACCGAGACCGTGCTGCTCGCTGCCCTCGCGCGCCCCGAGGTCAGCTTCTTTCTGGTGCGCGATGGACGCGTGGCTCGCGAGTGGCTCCGGGTCGCCGGCCGTGCCGAACGCGCGAGGCAGGCGTTCGGCGGCGAGAGGCTCGAGGTGTGCATCGGCGAGCGCGGGCCGATGCGCATTGAGGCCTACCTGGCCCCTCCAGAGCGGGCGCGCGCAGGTGCGGTCGGGCTGCACCTGCTCGTCAATGGCCGGCCCGTGCGCGATCGTCCGATGGCGCGCGCGGTGGCGCAGGCCTACGGGTCGGTGCTCGAATCGGGTCGATATCCGGTAGGCATCGTCTACGTCGAGGTCCCCCCGGCCGACGTGGACGTGAACGTGCACCCGCAGAAGGCCGAGGTGCGGTTCGCCGATGGACGCGCGCTCTTCGACGCGATGACTCGAGAGCTCCACGGCGCCCTGGCCCACGCCTTCTCGCTCCCCGCGCTCGGTCAGGGCCGACCCTCCTGGAACGGCGCGCGCGCGCGCTTCGACGGGGCGGGCGCAATGCCGGCGAGCGATGGTGCGCAAGGGTGGCAGCTCGCGGGGGTCGGCGACGCCGCGCTGGCGGCTGGCGCCGTGGCCCTGGCGGAGCGGGCGCCGCTGGCGAACGCGGCAAGGGCACCGGCGGAGCCGCGGCTGTTCGAAGATTCGGGCTTCTACGCGTCGCTCGAATTTCTGGCCCAGGTGCGGGGGACGTTCCTCGTCTGCGAAGGCGCGGATGGCCTCTACGTCCTCGACCAGCACGCGGCTGCCGAGCGCGTCGCCTTCCACCGGCTGCGCCTGGCTTTCGCTTCGCGATCGGTCGCCACGCAGCGACTGCTCATTCCCGAGGTCATCGAGCTGCTACCGACCGAGGTCGCCGCCCTCGACGAGCGTGCGGCCGACATCGCGGCGCTCGGCGTCGAGCTCCGCTCCGCGGGGCCCAGCGCGGTCGCGGTGCATGCCGTGCCGACGATGCTGGCGCGCGCCCGCCCGGAGCGAGTCGTGCGCGACCTGGCGGCGCAGATCGGGCGCGCGGCGAATCGTCCGTTCGACGACGCCGCGGACATGGTGCTCGCCACGATGGCGTGCCACGGGAGCATCCGCGCGGGCGACGTGGTGTCTCGCGAACAGGCCGCCGCGCTGTTGAAATCGCTCGACGGAATCGACTTTGCCGGTCACTGCCCTCACGGGCGACCCGTAGTCACTCGCATTGGATATGACGAGCTCGAACGCCGCGTCGGTCGTTGAGCAGGCGCTGGCCGTCGCCGCGCGGGCGCAGGGCGACCTGCTCGCCATCGTCGGGCCGACGGCAAGCGGCAAGACGGCCCTGGCCGTGGCGCTGGCCGAGAGGCTGGGCGGTGAGATCATCAGCGCCGACAGCGTGCAGATCTACCGGGGCTTCGACGTCGGATCGGGCAAGCCCGACGCGTCGGATCTGGCCCGCGCCCGCCATCACCTCGTCGGCACGCTCGACCCGATGCATCCTGCCGACGCGGCGGCCTGGGCGACGGAGGCGAGCGTCGCCATCGCCGACGTGCGCGCGCGCGGCCGCGTGCCGATCGTGTGCGGCGGCACCTTCCTCTGGGTCCGAGCGCTCCTCTTCGGGCTCGCGGCGGCACCGCCGGGCGACCACGCGATCCGCGACCGGCACCGCGCCATCGCCCAGCAAGAGGGTCGCCCTTCGCTCCACGCCGCGCTCAGCGCCGTGGACCGCGTGACCGCATCGCGGCTGCACCCGAACGACTTCGTGCGCGTCAGCCGTGCCCTCGAAGTCCACGAGCTCACGGGCAAGCCGATGAGCGAATGGCAACGCGAGCACGCGTTCCGCGAGGTGCGCCACCCCGCCCGGTTGATCGCGATCGCGTGCCCGCCCGATGCTTTGACCGAGCGCATCGCGCGGCGCGCGCGCAGCTGGTTATCGAGCGGGTGGATCGACGAGGTCAAGGGCCTGCTCGCCGGGGGATACGGAGACGCCCGCGCCATGGCCAGCGTCGGGTACGCTCAGGTGCGTGACGCCGTGGACGGCCGGATCGCCGCCTCGGACCTCGAGGCCGCCATCGTCCGCGCCACGCGCGTTTTCGCTCGGCGCCAGCGCACGTGGCTCCACCACGCCGACGTCACGTGGCTAGGCGATCCCTAGGCCCTCTAAAGAGCGAGGCTCGCGTCGAGGAGCGAGTTGAACGTCGGCGGCGCGAAGCGCTGCGCTTCGCCGATGACGTCGACGATCGGGTCTCGGGCATCGGCCACCTGGAGGTGCGCGACGTGCGGCGTCAGCCGGGATGGCGGCGGAGCGTCGTCGGGCGGCGGCGCCGACTTGCGCACGCCGGTGACATCGGAGTCGAAGTCGAGCGGAGGCGCGGGCAGCGGACCGGACTTGGGCGGCGGCGTGCGGCCGGCCGCGGGCGGCTCTTCGCTCCCGAATGCCAGCTCGGCGAGGCGCTCCTCCGGCGCGGGAGCGACCGGCCGGCGGGACGACACGGGGGCCTCCTCGTCCTTGGCGTCGCCGTCGGGAAGGTCATCGTCCTCCTCGACCTCTGCGATCACGGAGGCCGCCGGCGCCGCCGCGACCGGCTCGGCCGCGACCAGCCTCTCGCGGCTGTCGGACACCTCGTCGAGCAACGCCTCGTCCGACGCAACCGCTTCGCCGACGATGATCTCGGGGCCGGCGTCCACCACGACTTCCACCGCGGGAGCGATGTCGACGTCGGGCTCGTCGAGCGACACACGGAGCGGAGCGGCGAACCCCGGTGGCGGGATGGTGGGCTTGTCGGTGTCTTCCTCGGACGCCGTGGGTCGAGGCTCGGTGGAGCGCGCGACGACGCGCGCCAGCAACGCCTCGAGCTTCGAGATCATGAGCGACGCGGTCAAGCGGCCCCCTCGTGCAGTTTGACCAGGGCATCACCCCAGGCCATCCCGTTGGCGATCCACGTGCGCACCCGTCCCGCGGCACCTTCGCTGGTGAGCAGCACGCGCGCCGCGTGTCCTTCGTGTGAGAGGATGACGGCCCACACCTTGCGGCCCAGTGCTGCCTCGACCGCCGACGCTGCGACGGAGGACACGAGCGCAATGGGTAGCGCGAACTCGTCGAACGCGAGCACGAGCGCGCGGCCCCACCGTTCGACCGCGAGCTTGCCGAGCCCGGCCAGCGCTGCCTCGCCCGCGAGTTGCGTCGCGAACTCCTCGAGCGAGCTCGCCTGAGGATCCAGCATGCGGGCCGCCGCACGCCGACCTACGCCTGCGCCAAGCGCGCGCCCCAGCGCGTCGACCGCACCCGCGGGCGCCGATCCCAGCGCTTCGGTGAGCGCCGCCGCCGGCACCAGGACGACGCGGTCCTCGGGCCACCCCGCGCGCACACTGCCCTGGAGAAGATCGAAGCGAACCGCCAGCGTCGGATCGAAGGAGGGAGCGGACATCTCGAGCCATTTTACCCTATACGAATCGAGCAAGGACAGTTCTCTTCGCGGGCGCGCCATGAACCTCGGAAGACGTAGGCCAGCGTTTTTTGCCGGCGCTATCGCCCTGGCCGCGGCCATCGCCCTCAGCGACACCAGCCGAGCCGACGTCGCGTTCGACTCTGGCGACACCGACGCGAGCACGACAGCGCCGGCCGCGGCGGCACGTCCGGGGCCACCGATGGAGCTCTCCGTGGCTCCGCCCGGGTCGGAAGCGTGGGCCAGCGCGTGCTCGTTCCGTCATCCGTTCTGCATCCGGCCCGAACCAGGAACACCCGCGATGTTCTCGGCCGCGGCCCTGCTCGCCGGGGAGCGCGCGTGGGCAACCGTCACGGGTGCGCTGGCCGCGCCCCGACCCGAGGGGGATCTCGAAGGTACGTGGCAGGTGTACCTCGTGGACGACGCGCTCGCCGGGGGCGATGTGCGGGCGATGTCTGCCGGCCGCGAGCTTCGAGGCCCCTTCGATCGCGCATCGAGCTTCGCGCTCGTCGACCGCCGTACGCCGCCTGGGTGCGCGCTGGATCTGGCCTTCGCGCGGGCCGTCGCGCGCGGATCGCTCTGGCGCGCGGCACCGGGCACGGATCCTGGAAGCGCCGAGGCCGCAACCGAAGCGCTGGCCCAGCTCGCGACGCCGTGCTCCGCGGGGCAGGAGCGCGATGACGCGATGGCGTTTCAATCGGCCCCCGAGCGCACGGTCGTCGATCCGCGCTCGGGGCCCTTCGGCCGCGGGGCCGCGATGTTCTTCGGTTGGCTCGACCGCCGCTTCGGGACCCGCCCAGGCGGCGTGCTGCTTGGTCTCTGGGCCGTCGCACCGACGAAGACACGGGCCGGCGCGTGGCGATGGGCGGGGGCTCCGACGGAGGTCGACGTCCTCGGTGCCTCCCTGGCGGGCGCCCTCTGGAAGGATTCGACGATCGACGACGTATTCGCGGCCTTTGCCGCTGCGCGGGCGTCGATGGAGCCGCCGCCAAGGCTCACCTGGAGCATCCCATGGCCTCTCGAGGAGCGACACCTCGCCTCGGGCGATCCCGTGTCTCCGACAGGTGCGAGCTACGTCGCGGTGGACCACGCGGGCGCGCCCCGAGGCGCCAGGCTCCGTGTCGAGGCGACCTGGGAGGACTACGCGCGGATGCGGTGGATCGTGCTCAAGATCGATGCCGCGGGCAAGGTGATCGACGAGCTACCCATCCCCTCGACCGATCGCGCCACCGGGGCGGCGATGACGGTGGAGAACCTCGACACGGTGGATCACATCGTCGTCATCGGCGTCAATCTTCGCAGCACCGAGATGCCCTTCGATCCCGACGACGGGATCTGGGAGCCCCACGGCTGGGTCCTGTCGCTCGCGTCGCTGGGAACGCGCTGACCGCCGCGGACGCCGCCGGACGGCGAGAAGGACTTGACCTGCCCATCCCCGCGCGCGGACGCTAGCGTTGCCGATGCGAGTCTCGTCATCACGCCGACTGGACGGACGGTCGAGGCGCGCCCGGGGCGCGGTCATGGCGATACTGACCTTCGCGGCTCTGGCCTTGCTCGGCGCAAGCGCGCTCGCCGAGCCGCCCGCATCGGGTTCCGCGGCCCCCCTACGGCCCTTCGACGTACGGTTCCACGAGCGCGTCGTCTTTTCGCTGTCGGCGCCGCGAGCCGGACAGCAGGCCGAGGAGCGCGCGAGCGCGGCCAGCCACGCCCTCGAGACGGCCCTCGACGATCCTGAGCATCCGAGCGCACACGTCGAGGAGCAGCCCGGCGCGGTGGTCGTCTACGTTGGCAAGACGCCCGTCGTCACGCTGGGCGACGCCGACGCGGTGGCCGCGGGGGGCGACACGTCGCTCCACGTGTACGCCGCCGCCGTCGCGTCCAAGGTCGATGACGCCGTTCGCGCGGAGCGCACGCGGAGCCGGATCGCCGAGCAGGTGTTCTCGTTCTCGCTGCTCGTGTTCTCCGGCTTGATGGCGTTTCTCATCGTGCGCCGCGTCGGGGACCTTGCGACGCGCGCGAGAGAGTGGGTGCGCGCGCACCCGGATCGCATCCCGGCGCTCAAGCTCGGCACGATCGAAGTGGCCCGCCCGCTCGCGGTCCGCGGCGCGGTCGGCGTCGCGTTGGGTCTCGCGCATCGCATCGCCCAGTTCACCGTCGTGTATCTGTGGCTCATTTTCGCGCTGTCGCAGTTTGCGGCCACGCGCGACTACACCGACCGCCTCGCGGGATTCGTGCTCGTCCCCCTCTCGGCGCTCATCGAGCGCCTCGGGGCGGCGCTGCCGCTGTTCGTCGTCACGGCGATCGCCGCCGTCGCGCTCGGGGTGGCGGTCCGGTTCGTCGAGCTGTTCTTCGGCGGCGTCGCCCGCGGCGAGACCCGGATCGATTGGCTGCCCCGCGATCTTGCCGGCCCGACGAGCGTCCTCGTTCGCGCAGGCATGGTGCTGATCTCGATCGTGCTGGCGGCGCCGCTGGTCACGGGATCCGACGATGGGGCGCTTTCGCGCGCGGGCATGGCCGCCCTGGCCGCGCTCGGGCTCGCCTGCACGCCCGTGCTTGCCTCGGCGGCGGCGGGGGTTCCGGCGGTGTTCGGGCGCAAGCTCAAGCTCGGGGATTTCGTCGAGGCCGGCGGACAGACAGGGATCGTCCGGGAGGTCACGCTCCTCGAAATCGTGCTCGAGGATGCCGTCGGGTGCGAGCTCCGCGTCCCGCAGCTTCGCGCGCTCTGGCACCCGACGCGCATTCTGGGCAGCGCGCCGATGGTTTCGGTCGAGATCGTCGTCGACGCGCACGAGCGCCCCGCCAAGGTCGAAGAAGTGCTGGTCGGCGCCACCGTCGCCACGTGCGACCGGGCGCGCGTGGATCTCTTGTCGCTCGACGTCGACGGCGCGCGCTGGTGCGTCTCCGCCGTGCCCAAGTACGGCAAGGGGGCCGCCGCGCTGGCCGATGCCATCGCCACCGCGATCGCCACGGAGGGGATCGCGCTCGGCCGCCGGAGCCGCTCTGCATGAGCGCCGTCCTGCTCCTGATGGGGCTTCTCGTTCTTTCGTACCTCGGCAACCTCCTGGTGGCTCGCAGGGCGGCGAGCGGCATGGGGCTCCCCTCGGGGGTCGAATACGTGGCCCTCGGCTTCGTGCTCGGCCCACACGCGCTCGCGCTCGTCGGCGCCGACAGCGTGCAATCGTTCGAGCCGATCGTGCAGGTCGCGCTCGGTTGGCTCTCGTTCGCCCGGGGCCTCGACTTCGGGATCGCGGGCGAGCGCAGGGTGCGTGGGAGTAGCCTGGCGCTCGCGACCCTGGGCTCCATCATCACGGCGGGCGCGGTGGCGTCGGCCACCTGGTTCGTCGTCGGGCGCCTGCACACGGGCCTGACCGGCACCGATCGCGTGCTCCTCGCGGGCGGCCTCGGCGCGGCGTGCTCCGAGACGACGCGGCACGCCGTGCGCTGGGTCGTCGACCGCCACGGCGCCGAGGGGCCGCTCGCCAACCGGATGAACGAGATTGCGCACGCGGACGCGGCTTTCCCATTGCTCGTGCTCGCGGTGCTCTTCGCCATGGATCCCGCCCGCGGCATCGCGACGCCGATGCCGCTTCGCGATTGGCCGATCGCGACGATCGTGCTCGGCTCGGCCATCGGGGCGGGCGCGGCGCTCTTGCTGCGTGGCGAGATGGAGCTCGAGGACACGTGGGCGGTGCTCTTCGGCGTGTCGCTCATTGCCGTCGGCATGGCCACCCGGCTCGGGGTCCCCACGCTCACCCTTTGTTTCTTCATGGGCATCGCCATGTCGGTGGCGTCGCGCCACCGCAAAGAGTTGCGCGAGATCGTGATGCCGACCGAGCGGCCCGTCCTCTTGCCGGCATTGCTCCTCGCGGGAGCGCGCATCGAGTTCCATGCGGCAGCGACGCTCGCGTGGATCGCGGCTGCGACGATCGCGGCGCGCGTCGTCGCCAAGGTGGTCTTCGGGTGGACACTCGCCATCGCTTCGCCCTCGGTACGGAAGGGCGGCCCGCTGCTCGGGCTCTCGCTGATGTCGTCGGGCGCGCTGTCGATCTCCATCGGTCTCGCGTTCGCGCTCCGGTTCCCGGGCGCGGTCGGCGACACGGTGCTCGCGGTCGCAGCCGTCTTGGCCACCGTCGGCGAGTTCGTCGGACCGGGTCGGCTGCGTCGTGCGCTGACGGGGGCGGGAGAGATCAAGGATCTGCAGGCGCCCGGCGAGGCAACGGCATGAGCTCTGCTGCGACGACGCACCGCGGGGCCGCGGGCTACTTGCTGCACGCGGCGCTGCTCGTGGCCTTCGGGGGCCTCGTGCTCGGGGTCACGCGCGTCGCGCCCGAAACGCACGGCAGCCTCTGGACGATCGCGGCGATCGGCTTTCTGCTTCTCGCGGGCACGCTGATGAGCGAGCTCCTCGCGCCCCTCGGCCTCCCTCATCTGACGGGGTACCTCCTGGCCGGCATCGTGTCCGGCCCGTACGTGCTCCGTCTGGTCGACGAGCACACCGTCAAGACGCTGTCCCCGGTCAATACGCTGGCCCTGTCGTTGATTGCCCTGGCGGGAGGGGCAGAGCTCGACCTCGCGACGGTGCGAAAGGGCGTCAGGAGCCTGGCGTGGGCGACCGTCGTGCACTGCGTCTTCGTGCTCGTCGCCGTGACGGGGATCTTCTTCGCCGCGGCCCGCTTCCTCCTGCCCTTCACGCGCTCGCTCGCCCCCGCGGCGCTCCTGGCGGTTTCGCTGCTCTGGGGCGCGCTCTCGGTCACACGAAGCCCTTCGGCGACGCTCGGCATCCTGTCGCAGACGCGCGCGAGCGGCCCGCTTGCGACCTTCACGCTTGCCTTCGTCATGACGTCCGACATCGTCGTCGTGGTGCTGCTGTCGCTCGTGATGAGCATCGCGCGACCGCTGGTCGAACCGTCGGCCACGTTCGCGCTCGATTCGCTGCAGACGCTGGGCCACAACCTCTTCGGGAGCGTGGCTCTCGGGACCACCCTGGGCCTGGTCATCGCCGCCTATTTGCTGCTCGTGGAGCGGCAGATGCTCGTCGTGCTCCTCGTCCTGGGCTTTGGTGTGAGCACGGTCGTCGAATATCTCAAATTCGACTCGCTTCTGACGTTCATGGTGGCGGGATTCATCGTCCGCAACCTGTCGAGCCAGGGACACAAGTTCCTGCGCTACATCGAGCAGACGGGCACCGTGGTCTACGTCATATTTTTTGCCACCGCGGGCGCGGATCTGAACGTCCCGCTGCTCCGAACGCTCGGCCCCGTGGCGCTGATTCTCGCGAGCTCGCGCACGGCCGTCACGTGGATCGGTGGCCGGCTCGCGGGTCGCCTGGCGGGAGACCCGCCCGTGCTGCGGAAGTGGGCCTGGTCCGGCCTCGTCTCGCAGGCCGGCCTGGCGCTCGGCTTGTCGGCGATCATCGCGCGCGAGTTTCCGAGCTTCGGCGTCCAGTTCCGCGCGCTCGCCATCGCGGCGGTCGCGATCAACGAGATGGTCGGCCCGATCCTCTTCAAGCTGGCGCTCGATCGGAGCGGCGAGACGTCGCGGGTTCAGGCGCCCAGCTTTCCCTCGATGATCCCCCCGCCGCCCACGTGAGGCGCTCCGCCGTCTACTTGAGCGCCCGCATCACGCTGCCGCTCGCGACGGCGTCGGTCCAGTAGACGTACGTCGAGTCGAGGACGATCCCGGTGGGATTGCTCTGCGTCGACGCCAGCGTGACAGGAGCGCCGCCGTCGCCCGTCGACATCTTCAGCACCGTGCCGTTGCCCGAGTCGGTCCAGTAGACGAACGACGTCGACGGATCGACCGCGACGCCCACCGGAGAATTGGCCATCGTCATCAGCGTCGCCGTCCCGGTCCCTCCCTTGGGCACCTTCCACACGGAACCCGGCGTCGTGCCTCCGCCGAGCGTGAAGTAGACGTTCGCGGAGTCGATGGCGATGCCGTACGAAGGCTGCCCGGCGGGCGCGCTGAGCTGCGTCGGGGCCGTACAGCCCCCGGGCGCGGCGCACTGGTAGACGGCTCCCGTCGCGTCGGACCAGTACACCGACGAGCCGTCGGTCACGATGGGGTTCGGCGTGCCGGACTCGGAGCCGAGCGCGGACACTCCGCCGTCCGCGAGCGATATCGCCCACGCCGCGGCCCCCGCGGTGAAGTAGATGTCTCCGCCCGACGTCGGAACGGCGATCCCCCACGGGCTCGCCTGTCCAGACGCGAGGGGCGTCGGCGTCGTGCACCCGCCGAGGGCGCACTCGAGCACGGAGCCGCCGTTGGTGGTGTCGACCCAGTACACGTTCATCGCGTCGGTCGCGATGCTCGTCGGCGAGTTGAGCGAGGACGCGACGGCCGACGGCGTCCCGGTCCCCGCCGCGTCGGTGGTCATCACCGTACCGTTGCCTCGGTTGGTCCAGTAGCAATTGCTGCTGCCGAGCGCGATCCCCCACGGCTGGGCCTGCGCGGTCGCGAGGGCCATCGGCTGGCACACCCCGCCGCTGCAGGGCTGACCCTCGCAGCTATTGCCGCAGCCCCCGCAGTTGTCAGGATCGGTCGACGTGTCGGTGCAGTCGGAACCGCACGCCGCCTCCAGGCACGTGCAGGCGCCGCTCCCCTGACAGTCCGGCGTGGGCTGCGCGCATGACGTCTGATTCACCCAGGCGCCGGTGCTGTCGCAAAGCTGCGGGGTGGAGGGCCCGTCGCAGCGGGTCTGTCCGGGCACGCAGCCGGTGACGCACTCCCCTTCGTCGCATGCATCGGGGCACATCGTCGTCTGCCAGGTGCCCGTGTTGTCGCAGACCTCTTGGGCGGTGCCGCTCGGCGAGCACTCGGACATGCCCGGCACGCAAGCTCCGGCGCACGCGCCATCGACGCACGCGTACATGCACTGGCTGCTGAACTGCCACGCGCCGCTCGAGTCGCAGCTCTGGACCTCGGTGCCATTGCACTCGGTCGCACCCGGCGTGCAGACGCCCGAGCAGACGCCCGCGTCGCAGAGGTAGTTGCACGCGTCCGCGCTCATCCATTCGCCGACGGCGCTGCACTCGTTGACGTCGAGTCCCTGGCATTCGCGGCTGCCGGGCGAGCACGGCTTGCACGCGCCCTGGAGACAGACCGGGTTGGCGCCGCCGCACGGCTGGCCGGCGCTGGCCCAGCGCCCGCCCATGCACGACTGCGGCATGTCGCCTGCACACTGCATCTGTCCAGGGCTGCAAACGCCGCCTTCGATCGGACCCACAGCGCCGTCGCCCGATCCGGAGGACGACCCCGATCCCGAAGAGCTCCCGCCGCCGGGCGGGCCCGCGTCCGGGCCTGCTTCGGAGGAGATGACGAACTCGTCCTCGTCCAGCAGGGCCGTGCAACCCGCGAGCAGGACGACAGCGCTCATCAGGGCTGCCGCCCGCGGGCTCGGGGTCATTGGAACGCCCCGCCCAACCCTGCGGCGCCCACGCCCAACCATGGCGTCACGGTGAGCGCGCCGGTGGTTTTCGCAGGCGCGTCCTGAGGCCACAAGAAGAGAAGGACGCTCCCCGCTGCGACCCCGACGAAACCCACGAGAAGGGCGACGTTCCCCGCGGCGAGATTGTTCTTGAACGCGTCATCCTCCGAGTGCTCCGAGGACGGACACGTGTGGCCCGGGCATGCGGCGAGCAGGGTGGACTTTTGCGAGAGGGCCACCGCGCCGAAGATCGCCGAGAGCAGGAAGCCCGCGCCGCCCGCGCCGAGCGCCGCGTAGCCGGCGACGTGAGGCACGTTGACGTGCTCCTCGGCGCCGCTGCTCGTGGGCGCGCCGGCGGGGTGCTGCGCTGCGCTTGGCTCCACGGACGTGCGCGCCGGAGCCGGGGCAGGTTCGGGCCCGAGCTCGTCGTCGCCGGGAGCCGCGTGCGACGGCTCCCCGGTGCTCGCCTTCATCTGGACGTCGCGGCGCAGCCGCTCGCCCAGGTGCAGCGAGATCCGCCGCGTGACCGGCGCGCGCCCGGCGACGGTGAACGTGAAGGTGTGGTCGCCCGGATCGATCGCGATCGGCGTTCCGTCGAGCGCCGCGGGCAGCGGCGCACTGTCCATCTCGACCACCGCGGAAGGCCCGACGTCGAGGCCGTCGGAGTCGCGGAGCAAGAAGACCACCGTGGGAATCGCCGCTTTGACCTGGCGCAGGCGGTCCGCGCAGTCGTCGCGAACCATCCCCGGGCACCCCTTGCTCGTGCATATCTCGAGCTGGGCCGCCGCGTCGCGGAGCTTGCCCGCGTTCTGCAGGTCCTGCGCGCTCTCGTTCGCGGCGACGCACTCCTGCTTCGTCGGTTTGAGCGCTCGCGCGGCGGTGGGCTGGGCGGCCGCCGGTGGGGCCGTGCACATCGCACCGAGGAGCAGGAAGAGAGACGAGGCGCGGCGCCTCAGAGGCACTCGAGCTTCCACTTCTTCTTTCCCGTGTCCGGGTCCGTCGTGAACGGCGGGGAGCAGTTCGAGGCGGGACGCGGGGCCGCGGGACGCGCGGCGGGGACGGGCGGCACGGGCGACGGAGCAGGAGCGACCACGGGGGCAGCTTGTCCTACGGCAGGCAGAGACTCAACAGGAACGGACGGAGGTTCGCCGATGACCGGGTGCGTCGCCACGGCCGGCGTGGACCAGGCCGCGGTCTGGGTCAAGGCCGTGACCGACGCCGAGGGTGACGTGGCCTTCGAGTTGGCCCCGCTGCCCGCCGAGACCTCGCTCGGCGCCGGGCCGACGGAGGTCATCGTGACGACGAGCCCGATGACGGCCGACAGAAGCACGATCCCCGCCGCGATCACGGTCTGGCGCGAGGGCTTGCGGCGCGCCCTGGGCAACGTCCCCGGGGACACGGGATCGGGCGGCTGCGAGATGACGGGCGTCGCGCCGGTGAGGACCGTGACGGCGCTCGATCGATCGAAGGGTCGCTCGGGCGGCAGCGTGATGTTGCCCGAGGCGAAGTCCGCGAGGCGCAGCGCCGAGTCGTCGTCGGCGTCCTCGGTGCCGGGCATCGGCGCGTTGAATGCGGCCTGATACGCGTCGGCGAGCGCGCGCTGCATGGTGCGCGCGTCCGGCCAGCGATCCTCTTTGTTGAACATCAGGGCATGATCGACCACTCGCGCCAGCGGGGTCGGCACGTCGGGCGCGACCACCTCCAGCGAGCGGGCGGCGCGCGATCCCACCATGACCATCATCTCTTGCGCCGTCGTCGCTTCGTGAACGAAGGAGCGCGCGAGCAGCGTGAACGCCGTCGCGCCCGCGGACCAGAGGTCGGACTGCGCGTCGACCGTCTTGCCCAGCACCTGCTCGGGCGCCATGAACGCGGGCGTGCCGACGATGCCGCCGGGCCGCGTCGACGTCACCGGCGCATCGACGATGCGGGCCACGCCGAAGTCGAGCACCTTCATCGCGCCTTCACGCGTGAGAAAGAGATTGTCCGGCTTGATGTCGCGGTGCACGATCCCCTTCGCGTGCGCCGCGGCCAGCACGTCGAGCAGCTTGTAGAGCAGGCGCGCGACCTCGCGCGTGTTCAACCGATGCCCGCTCCGCTCCCATCGCTGGTCGAGGGTCTCGCCCTCGAGGAGCTCCATCACCAGAAAGACCGAGCCCTCTTCGCCGATGTCGTCGTCGAGGATGCGCACCGTGCCCGTGTGCTCCACGCTGTTGGCCGCATATCCCTCGCGCAAGAAGCGGGCGCGCACGTTCTCGTCGACGGCCATCTCCTTGTGCAAAACCTTGACGGCGACACGGCTCGCGTTGCGTAGATGCGTTGCGGCGTAGACCGACGCCATTCCGCCAACTCCGAGCACGCGGTCCAGGCGGTACTTGCCCTTGAGGACCTTGCCGACCCTCTCTTTCGCACGCGTCAAGCGCTCCGCCTGTGCCGGATTCATTTCCAGCACCTCGATCCCGCGATCGCGATAGGCGACAACGTGCGCACGGCCCTCCATTCTACAGGATCCCGGCCGGGCGGCGGGATGTGGGCCCCGTCGGTAGGAAATTCTAGCGACAACGGAACATTGCCCGGCGCCTGAGTTGGTCCAACCGAAGCGCGAGGGGGACCTCTCATCGGCGCTTGCGCTCCTCGAGCTCGTCGAGCGTCTTCGGCCAATCCCCCCGGAGCAAGCGCGAGAGGGCGCGGTCCGCCAGGAGCTTGCCGCCCGTCTGGCAGCGCGCGCAATAGTTCGCCTCGTTGCTTGCGTAGGCGATGCGCTGGACGGGCGAACCGCACGCGGGACAGGGCTTCTTGTAGCGGCCGTGCACGGCCATCTCGTCGTGGAACGCGGTGACCTTCTCGGGGAACTCGTCGCCCGTCGCGCTCGCGAGACGCGCGATCCACTCGCGCAGCGCGCCTTGCGTGGCCTCGTGCAGCCGCGCCACCTCGTCGTCGGTCATCGCGCGCGTGAGCCGAACCGGCGAGAGCCGCGCGCGCCAGAGGATCTCGTCCGAGTAGGCGTTGCCGATCCCCGCGAACAGATGCGGATCCGTGAGGGCGCGCTTGACGGTGTGGTTCTCGCGGGTGAGCGCCTCGCGAAACGCTGGCAGATCGGCGTCGAGCGGCTCGATGCCACCGGGGTCGATCGCGCGCAGAGCCTCGAGACCGCGAACGACGTGGATCGAGGCGCGCTTCTTCGGCGACGCCTCGGTGAGAAGCAGCGTGCCGCCGGGAAAGTCGAACGCCGCGAGGCCCACCTTGCCGGGCACCTTCGCCTCCGGCTCGCGCCAGCGCAGGCGGCCCGCGATCATCAAATGCAAGACGAGGTGCAGGTCATCCTCGAAGTCGAATCCGATCCGCTTGCCGATCCGGCGAAGGCCGATGACCTGCTTGCCCTCGAGCGCGCGAATGGGCGGGTCGAACGTCCGGACGAGGAACACGCTCGCGACGCGCGCACGCAGGAGAGGTTGGCCGGCGACGCGTCGACGGAGATGTTGCAAGTAGACTTCGAGATCGGGGATCTCGGGCACGTGGGGCGAGCGTAGCGCGCGGGGCGGGGTCGAGGTCGAGGTCGAGGTCGAGGTCGAGGTCGAGGTCGAGGTCGAGGTCGGGGTCGAGGTCGAGGTCGAGGTCGGGGAGGGGGTCGGGTGCGTGCAACCTCGTGCCGCCGCAGGAGCGGCGTCACTGCGGTTGCAACTGCGGGGCGCTCGCTCGTTACCTTGGGCTTCGAGGGGCTGGCGTCATGGGTGATGTTCCTTTCCCGGGGTGAAAGGAACATCACCCATGCTGGAACGTCAGGTCGAACGAAGGTTGCCGCATCACAAGCTCAAGGCTTACGGGGTTGCGATTCAGTTGCTCGAGGCAGTGCGGGGGGCGCGGATACGGGATGCGCATCTTCGGGATCAGGCGATGCGGGCGGCGAAGAGCGCGTGTCTCAATGCGGCCGAGGGGGCGGGGCGGGTTACGCGGGCCGATAAGGCGCGGTGCTTTGCGATCGCGCGAGCCGAGGCGGGGGAGGCCGCGTCGGCGGTCGAGATTGCGGTGGCGGCGGGCGATGCGGATGCGGCGTTGCTCGATGCCGTCATTGCGCATGCCGATCGATTCGTCGCGATGATGACCGGGCTGATTCGGTGAGTACGTTCGCGCCGCGCTGAACGCGAAGCCCGCGCGGTCGATTTGCCGGCTTGGCGCGGGAGCCGCGTCAGCGCGGGAGCCGCCGGAGCATCCGCTTCACCCGGACGGCCGTCGCGAGGATCGGTTGGCCGACTTCGCTCGAGAGGGCGCCGATCGCCTCGGCGAGGTCGATCGCGCCGGCGACTTCGTGGAGCGAGTTGTTCGCGATCTCGAAGTGACGACGACGGATCCCCGACGAGTCGCTCGGCAGCCCCTCGCACACGCCGAGAAACACGCTCTTCGCCCCTCGTGTCGCCTGGTCCCGCAGCTCGGCATCGCGAATCTGCGCCGCGTGAATCATGCGCGCGAGCTCCTTGCTGACTTGGTAGATATCGAGTCGTTGAAAGGCCAAAAGGTCGTTTTTCATGGTGGGTGTCCTCGCCCCGCCGGGGGCACCCACCATGAAAAACGAACCGCGCCGAAGGACGATCTCGAAGGCGGCCGCTGGATGCGTCCGGAGTGCCAGGTCCCCTGGCACGAGGACGCCCTGTCGAACCGGATGTGAAGAGGTAGAGAATCGGGTCGGGGTCGGGGTCGAGGTCGAGGGCGGGCTTGGGGGCGGGGTCGAGGGCGGGGTCGGGGTCGAGGGCGGGCTTGGGGTCGGGGTCGAGGGACGGGTCGGGAGCAGCCCGTGAGGCATCCGGGCCGTCCGGTCAGCCACCCGGGCCGTCCGGTCAGCCACCCGGGCGATGCCCTTGGGCATCGGGGGCCCGCCGGCAGCCATCCGGGGTGCCGCGTCACGCATCGGGGAGCCGCCGGCAGCCATCGGGGAGTCGCCGTTGGAGCCTTTTCCACGGCCGTTGGGCATCCCTTTGCCGCCGCTGCCGGGGAATCGCGCCCTGCGGTGGTCGACTTTTCTCGCGTCGAGTCCCGGGGTTACGATCTGCGCGAAAAATAATCGACGGGACGCCGCGGTTTGCCCCCCCACTCAACTTAGCCAATTGAGCCACGTCGAGGCGGACGCCATCCACGCGCCAGGGCGTGGGCGTGCGCCGGGCGGTGGCTCGGCTCGGAAAGGAGAAAAGATCATGACTACGAAAGCAGAAGGCAAAGGCCAGTTCGCCGTCGACGCGCAGCAGTGGATCGCGGCGACGACGAAGCACCTCGCGAGCGCGGCGCCCGCCTTGTTCCTGGGGAGCTCGTTCACGCCCGCGGACATCACGACCCGGCTTCAACGAATCGTCACGCTCCGCACGGGCGTGAACACGGCCAAGGCCGCAACCCTGGCGCAGGTTGCTGCCGAGAACACCGAGATGCCGTCGCTGCGCACGTTCGTCCGCGCGTATCAGGCGTACTTGAAGGTGGCCTTCGGTACGTCGCCGGACGTGCTTGCGGACTTCGGGCTTGCCCCGAAGGCGCAGGCCACGCCCACGGCCGCGACCAAGGCCGCGGCGGTCGTGAAGCGCTCGGCGACGCGCGCGGCACGGCACACCATGGGAAAGGTGCAAAAGCTTCCTTGACGACGTGGGACATCAGGTATCCGGCCGAGATTTGCCCTGCGAGCTGCCAGCGGCGCGAGCCTTTGACCTCGATGGGCGTAACGACGAGCCGGTCGCTTCCGAGGACGGCCGCGACGACAGGTCGCGCTTCGACGCCGCCCCTGCGGAGCAGCGTCGAGAGCGCCGCGAG
>Ga0302325_10005343_pt1 | contig 29260 bp, 35 predicted proteins | sample Palsa_T0_2_FD_201948 | JGI IMG/M metagenome (GOLD analysis project Ga0302325, IMG submission 201948) | Peat permafrost microbial communities from Stordalen Mire near Abisko, Sweden - Palsa_T0_2 | ecosystem: Environmental > Terrestrial > Soil > Palsa > Peat permafrost | place: Sweden: Abisko...
CGAAATTGCCGTTGCGCTCGAGCCGAGCAATCAGCCCCGGCACGTCGACGCGCGTATTTGTCTCATCGATCGCTTCGATGTCGATGCCCACATCGGGTCCGAGCACCTGCCGCTCGGCGCAATCGGCGGCGATGCCATAGACCGCGGCGAGCGAATTGGAGGGAATCATCGCGCGCCACCAGCGGATGACGTACCCGTCGTCGTCGTAGTGGGACGGCTTGACCAGGAGCAATTGAAAGCGCCGCGTCACGGCCATAAGCATCTCCAGACACTCCACAGCGTCGCGGCTGTCGAGCGATCAAGCGGGGGATTTTGCGCTGCGCAGCAATAATCGCAGCCGGCGCGCCGAGCGCATGCCGGCCAATGGCGTCATTGGATTATTGCGAAAAGCCCCCCTGGGACCCCATCGTCCCTGGAGGGAACCTAACACACCCGGGACGGGCCGTAACAACCAATTTGCCCGCCAAGACCCGTGATTCGCCTGGGGATGAAATCCTGCCGAGGGTGCTTGCGCACGGTCGGCGCGCCGCATTTTGACCGGGATTGCCCGTTGAATATGATCCTTGCGGTGCTGGGGGCCGGCAAAGATTGCCATCCCTGCAAGAACTCCTGTGAGGATCAGCTCCCAGGCTGTGATATAAGCTAAAAGCGCGCGTGACGCCTGCCGGGTCGGAGGCGGACTTGCGAGCCTTGGCCGATGGTGCCATCGAACGGCAACTTCCCGACCCCACAAAGAATGCCTGCTCCCATGAACGATCCGAAAATCCTTGCAGATACCCATCCGGACAAAGCGGTTCCGGAGGTGAACGACGACGGCCATGAAGACATCATGTATCCGTCATCGATTGCCTTCATCCTGGTGCACCTCGCCTGTTTCGGGGCGATCTGGTCCGGCATCACCTGGCAGGCGATCGTGCTCTGCGTCGTCCTCTATTGGGCCCGCATCTTCGCCATCGGCGCCGGATACCACCGCTACTTCGCGCATCGCGCCTATTCGACCAGCCGGGCGTTCCAATTCGTGCTCGCGGCGATGTCTCAGAGCACGGCGCAGAAAAGCGTGCTGTGGTGGGCGTCGAAGCACCGCCACCACCATCGGTATTCCGACACCGAGTACGACGTGCACTCGCCGCGCCAGAAGGGCTTCCTGTACAGCCATGTCGGGTGGATTTTCTCGCGCCGGCACGACACCACCGACCTCGTGAAAATAGCAGACTTCGCCCGCTACCCCGAACTGATGTGGCTGCACCGCTATGAGCTCGCGCCCGCGTTCGCCCTGGCGATCACCTGCCTTCTCATCGCGGGCTGGCCGGGCCTGTTCGTCGGATTCTTCTGGAGCACCGTTTTCGTCTATCACGGCACTTTCAGCATCAACTCGCTCGCGCATGTGATGGGAAGGAAGCGGTATCTGACCGGCGACGATTCGCGCAATAATTGGCTGCTGGCGCTGTTCACCATGGGCGAAGGCTGGCACAACAACCATCATGCCTACCAGAGCAGCGTGCGGCAGGGGTTCAAATGGTGGGAAATCGATCCCACCTTCTATGTCCTGAAGGCGCTCTCGCTCGTCGGCATCGTCTGGGACCTGAAATTGCCGCCCAAGGCGGTGGTACGCAACGAGCACCGGCTCGGCTCGCGCATCGTCAGCCGCGCCGCCGCGCAGCTCGCAGCGAGCTTCCAGCCCGAAGGCCTCGCCGTCGCCGTCGGCGCGGCGCTCGACGGGGCGACGCTCGCGGCGCTTCGCGAGAAGATGACCGCGACCCAGCAGCGCGCGGCCAACGTGCTCGCCAACCTGCATTTGCCGCACCTGCCCACCCGCAACGAGATCTTCGGTCGCGCCATGGGGATGTTCGCGAAGACGTCTTCGATGGACGACATCGTGGACGCGGCGCACATGCTCATTCTCGATACGATCGGTGCCCGGCTATGCCTGAGCGCTCAAAACCAGAATTGAACCCGCCGAGTCGTCAGGCGATCGCCGTTCGCCGAACGGCCTGAAGCGAGCTTGCCTTCCATTGACCTCCCCAGTGGATATCGGCATGAGTCACGATCCGCGCGAGCAGATTTCCGAGCTCGAAGTGCAGATCGAAGAACTCGCAGACGCGCTGGAGCGGTGCCGCAAGACCGCCCTGGCTGCGAAGACGGCCATGGCGTTCGGCGCGATCCTGCTGGCGGCGACGATCCTCGGCATCGTCACGTTCAATCCGATGGCGATGGTCGCGGGCCTCGCCGCCCTGCTGGGCGGCGTCGTGGTGTTCGGGTCGAATTCTTCGACGTCGAACCAGCTTGCGGAAACCATGAAAAACGCCGAGGCGCTACGCGCCGCGCTGATCGGCCGGCTCGATATTCGCCTGGTGCACGACGCATCGGCGACGCGGCATTGAATTATTCGGCCCACACTCCCATGCGGGAGAACGGGAACAGAGGGCGGCATTTCAGATACCCGAGCGGGGCACGGCAGTGCCGAATCAAGACCCCTTCTTGTCGAGTTCGCGCATGCGCTCCTGGATGAATTCGCGAGGGCTCTTTGGTCGTTTGGATGCAGCGGCATCAGGTGATACCGGCGCGCCGGGAGGTGCAGGAGCGCCGGGCTCTTCTCCGGTCGATCGTTCGGCCGGCGGAGTGTTCGTTTCCGGGTTCTTGGCCATCGGCGCACCTCCGATCAATCCCGCGCCCCGCAAGACCACAATACATCCCGCGGGCCGCAAGTTCCAAAACAACACTGCCGGCCCCGAACGGAGCGCTATTCGGGTTGTGGTCTGACCTGGCGGGCGGCGCGCCGCCCGGACGCGGCTTGGGGACCGGCGCCCTTCCGCCCGCCTCCGAGGATCTGGCTGGTTTGCTCGCGCCACATGGCTGCACGGGTGGTGGTACCCGGCGAAATCGCCGCCACGGTGAGACCGGCGGCAGCAGCTTCCTTTCTTCCGCGAGCAATCGCTTGCATCGTATCGCCCATGGTCTGCCGGTCGATGACCGCCCGAACGTTTCCATTCGCCTTTTGGTCGATCGCCCCCAGATCTCGAAAGGTCGACTGGCTGGTGCCGAACCATATCTCCTGCCACCAATGGCCCGAGGCGGCATCCTGCCAAGACAGGTACCCGCCGGGCAGGACCTGCCGCGGTTCGGTGAGGGCACCGGTATATGAGTAGCGCACACCCGCTGCCTTTACGGGATCAAAATAGTTGGGCGTATAGAAGTCCGACACCAGAATGCCGTTGACGCTGTAGGCGTAATCAGCCGCTTCGGAGGGGTCGCAGACCTCGACGAGAATACTGGCGCGACCTTGACCCGACTTCGGCGAATCGCTCGCGACAACGCGGTTCCCGAATGGATCGACGAGCATTTCGAATGCTTCATGACTTGCGGTCAGTGACCACGTATTGAGATCCGACGAAGCGGTGATGAGCGCAAACGGCTGACCGTTTTCGTCTTCGTGAACTCCGGATGCCCCGGCCGTTTGGATGTCGTCCATCACTCGCATCGGCCAATAGCCGACGGGGACGTCATCCAAAGTTTCGAAAGCGTCGACGGTTGCCGCCACTTCCCAAATTGGCCCCAAGTCCCGGGTGGCCTGCTTCTGGATTGCGGCCGATACTTTCAATACGTCGCCGTAGGGTATCACCTTCGATTCCGAAACGAGCGCGAGTTGGCGAATGAGTGCAGGCATGACGATCTCCATAACGCGAGTAAGTCGACACAAGCACTACCTTAGGTTGTTTATACTTTGGATTGCAACTGAAAAATACCGTCGCGACCGCCCGCGCGCGTCGTCTTTCATGCGTGCCGGGCACCATTCCGGTCGACTCAAAACCGGGCGGCCCTGCGCCGCGATCGCCGGATCCGCCCTATTCCGGTTTGGGACCGGCGGGTTTGCGCCAGACGCTCGCCAGCCAGGGCTGCTGCTCGCGCGGCAGGCCGGCGGGGCGGTAAAAGTGGCTGAGTTCGACGAATCCCGCGGCGGTGACGTAGCGGCGCCAGCTTTCGAGATCGTGGTACACGCCATAGCGCCCGCCGCTCCAGCCTTCCTCGTTGCGGCCGTGCGGGTTCGAGGCAAACAGCACGCCGCCCGGTTTCAGGCATCCATGAAGCCGCAGCAGAACCTCCGGCAGCGCACGGCTGGGGACGTGAAACAGCGACGCATTGGCAAACACGCCGTCGAACCGGCCGGGGGGCAGGTCCAGCGCGAGGAAATCCTGCTGCCACACCTCGCAACCGCTGTAGGCGCGCGCCATCGTGGCGAACTGCGCCGCGCCCTCGACACCGACCGCCATATGACCGCGCGCGGCCAGCGCCTTGAGGTCGCGGCCCGGCCCGCAGCCGAAATCGAGCAGCGTGAAGGGCGGCGCGCCCTCGATGTATTGCAGCAGTGCGGCGATGTTCTGGCTCACGTCATGGCTGCGCGTGCCGTCCCAGAACTGTTCGGCGCGGCGGTTGTAATAGTCCAGCGTGAGGCCGGAAATCTCTTCCAGGTCGCGTGAATCTGGTGGCATGATCGCAACTCTCTGCGGCGCGCCTCGGTCCGCCGCCTCTCCTTTCGGACACGACGCCGCGCCCGCATGCTTTGCTATGCGGATGGCCGATACAAGTGATACATTGTTCCGGCGGCGATGTTCATCGCTCGCATTCATCAAAGGAAAATCTAGAATGGCTTTGCGAAGTAAGACCTTGACCAAAGGTCCCGACCCGGAAGAGCCGGCGCAGGAACTGTTCTCCCAGCGCAGGCGGCCGGAAACCGGGCAGTTCCTGCTCCAGGTGGATCGCCAGACCAAGGCATCGTTCGCAACCTACGAAGCCGCCGAAGCGGCGGGCCTCGTGATCAAGACGAGCTTCCCCGTAGTCCGGGTCGCGATTTACGACGCCGTCACTTGCGTAAACAAGATCATCGAGTTGCCGAAGGCCTGATCTCCCACCGGTCTGTCCTGCCGGGGGGCCGGGTTCTCACGATGCGCGCCCGGAAGGCGCGCCTCTGCGAGCCGGAGTGCTTTCAGCCACGCGGCAGTGATCGCACAGCGCCTATTTCGCGCCGGCGCGGCGGATGCTCTTGACGGCCAAGGCCGGCTGGCCGGACTTTTCGGCGATGAGCCGGTCCTGCTCTTCGATCACGGCGCGTGCGGGAGCGTCGCCGTCGAGGCCGCCGAGGATTTCACGGGGAACCCTGCGGTTGGACCGCTGCGTGCCGTCGGCATAGAACACGTCGAACAGATCGAATTCGGCGCGTGTGGCCGGTTTCCTTGCCATGATCCTTCTCCTGCTCACTGGCAGATTGTGATCTTGTCCGAAAGCATGCGATCTTTCGGAATCATGCGCGCATCGTGCAAAAAGGCCCGGCGTGTCGCCGCCGGGCCCGACAGTTTTTCTTCCAAAGAAGAGATTCAGACGGCCTGCAGATTCGCCGCCGCCAGCTTGCCGCGCTCGCTCACGACGTCGTAGCTCACCTTCTGACCTTCATTGAGGGTGCTCATGCCGGCACGTTCGACTGCGGAAATGTGGACGAACACGTCCTTTCCGCCGTCGGCCGGCTGGATGAAGCCGAAGCCCTTTTGGGAATTGAAAAACTTGACTGTACCTGTTGCCATGACGGCCTCCATTGAAAACGCCGGTCGGCGTCCGCGTGCTGCACGATGTTCGCCATTCGCAGCCTTACGTCCGAATTCGACGTTGTCTTGGGAAGAGCCCTGGTCGGGCAAAAACAAGAACAGGCAAAATCTCGAACGAACGCTTATATGGGCCGAGAAAGACGCGATATCAACCCCCTTCGTGAGGGAGTCCGGGCGCGCGCAGGGCGATTACAGCCGACGCCGCCGACGCTGCACGTTTCGTCGCTGGGTGTTTCAAGTCGTCGAATAGCGTGACCGCGACGGCCCGAATTATTCGCAGAATTATTTCTTGCGCAGATTTACGCGAGCGAGAACCTGCAGGCCCGCGGCGGTCGCGGCCGCCTCCGTCGAAAAAATCGGCACCGAGTACTTGATCGGCTCGCTGACGCCGTTTCGATACAGGCTCCATGCATATTTCTTGCGATCGACGCGAATTTTGAGAGTGAGTTCTGTTTCCTGATCCATCCCGCCACCTGCATGAGGTCTTCCGGCTGAGAGCGGACTCCCGAGTCCACCTCAATGAACGCCCGACTCTTAAAAAACAACCGATGCGGCGCCGGGACCGGGAAAGCGCCCTTCGAAAGCGCCGTCGTCTGTCACTCCGGATGCCGCCGCGCCGCGCGTTTGGTTTCCGAGGCGCCGCTGCGTCGCGCCACCACGCGTGGCGTCCCGAGACCGGCGCTGGCGAAATTCACACTTTTTCCAGATCGCTTTCCTTGACGACGCGTTCGTGCGGCTCGCGCACGCTCTTGATGCGATACTGCTGCTCACCGCCATTGTCGGGAAGCTGCCGCACGATCTTGTAGTCGCCGTCGGCCGCCGATTTATAGGGAAGGCCGCGGGAAAGACGCACCGTCTGTCCTGATCGAAATTGAGGTGTCATGTCCGCTCCAGTTGTTGGCGCTTCACCCCGGCACGTGCGAGGCCTCGGACCATTGCCGGCCCGAGGGTCGGAAATGCAGCGCATGAGGATGCAACCGGTTGCCAGAACGAAGCTTTCCGGCCCGCACAAACAGCACCCACCCCGCGGCACGACATTACGTGCATTGATCGGAACTGCAATCGGCGGCACGACCGGGAAGCAATGCGCGGCTTTGAAGGTCGGGCGACAACCCTCCCCAGGGTCACCACAAAGCCTTGCCGATGTAACGAAGCCGACCTACCTTATGCGACCGCACTGCGTTCGTCTACAGAATAGCGATGCGGGTTTCCCATATTCGGGAATATTTATAGCCGCTTGCCTAGCTTTTCCGCGCTTTGATCTTACCTCCCATGTGGCCGTTTGAATGGTCGCGATGCGGAGGATATTCATCGATATTTTGGAGATGTTTAAATGCGAGCTGCTCGCGATCTGAAATGAGTTCGACACCCGGCGGCATCGCGCCGCCAGGAGGCCATGCAAGGAGGCCATGATGGACCCGCTCGATCAAGTCGGGGCGACGGACGAGGTGTTCGACTACGAAGCGGAAGCCGAGCTGTTCTCCGCGCGAAGTCGGAAATCCAGCCGTCAAGCCTCCGGATACAAGCGGTTCGATCGCGCCGCTGACGCGATCCGCTTTGCGATCGAGGACCTGCCGCCGGATCAGCTGCTGCGCGCCCATCTTCAGGTCGAGGAGTCGCGATTCGACGGCAACGGAATTCGCCGCCTGTACGACGCGGCGGCCTACCCGCTTACCCGCCGCGACGCGGGGTCGCCGCAGTGACGACGCGAACCCAGCGCAGGACCGTCGAATTTCGCCGCGCATTCATGCTCAAGGGGGTCGACAGGATTTTGCCCGCTGGAAAGTATGACGTGATGTCGGACGAGGAATTGATCGAAGGGCTCTCGTTTCCGGTCTATCGCCGCGTCTCCACGATCATCTTCGTGCCGGCGCCCTCTCAGGCTTCCGCCATCGAGATGGTGGCAATCGACCCGCGCGAACTGCAGGCCGCCCAGGATCGGGATGCGGGCACGCCGCCATTGCCGGCCGTCCAAGCAACCGGCGCCTCGGGCATCCAGCCGAAATAGCAACCGGTTCTTCTCATCCCGTGGACTTGCATCGCTGCGCCCGTGCCCTTCTTGCATTGAGCAGCGATCTGTAGTTCTCCATTGGCTCCATCTCGAATTCGTGTGTGATGCCGATGAACGAAACTCCGCCGGACCGCCTTTCCACCGACACCGACAGCCCGTTCTACAATGCCGAGATGCTCGAACGGGGCGTCGGCATCCGCTTCAAGGGCGTCGAGAAGAATAATGTCGAGGAATACTGCGTCAGCGAAGGATGGATTCGCGTCGCCGCGGGTACGGCGAAGGACCGCAACGGCAATCCCATGACCATCAAGCTCAAGGGCGAGGTCGAGCCGTATTTCCGGCAGGGCGCGGCGGCGGCCGAAGACGCAGCCGCCAAGGAATGAACCGCGGCCGCTGCGCGATCCTGTCGGGGTTCTGCGTTGTACAGCCCGTGAAGCCGGAACGACGCGACGCCGGAAGCGCCCGAAATCGATCCCTGAACTCGTGATGGCAGCTACCGCCTTCACTTCCGGCCTGTTGCCCAGATCGATCCGCGCTGGGTCATGGTGTCCTTGGCGGCAAATTGGGGCACCCCCTTCACCTGTTCCGACAGTCCCTCGCCAAAGTGACCCTGCATTGCAAAAATGATGTATCAAACATGATATTGCATGCTTGAAACGAGAAAATATCGCCGCTAAAGGTGACCCTGGCATTCAAGATTCGGAACTTCAGGCACCATGATCACCGCCGCGCAGCTGCGCGCCGCCCGCGCGCTTCTTGGGATCGACCAGCGCGAGCTCGCCGCCCAGTGCGGCCTTTCGGTCCCCACCATCCAGCGCATGGAAGGCCGCGACGGCGTCATCCGCGGCAATGTGGACTCCCTGATGAAGCTCGTGGCCGCCCTCGACAGTGCCGGCATCGAGCTGATCGGCGAAGGGGGCGTCAGTGCATCCGGCGGCCGGGGTGTGCGGCTCAGGGCGGCGGCCCCGGCGTCCGCCGGCAAGCCGGCGGCGAAGCCGCAGCCGGTCGCGGAGTGAGCGGGATGGCCGTCATCGCCGAACTCTGGTGCGTGGCGCTGCTTCTCGGCACCGCCGTGCTGGCGGTAATCGTACGGGCGCCGGCGGCGTCCCGCGCCGTCTACGGCGTGACGCTGGCCGCGACCCTGATCGGCTTCGCGGCGGCGTTCTCCACCGCCGTGGCCGGGACCACCGCCGTGACCCTCCCGCTCGGGCTGCCATGGATCGGGGCGCGGTTCCGCGTCGACATGCTGAGCGCCTTCTTCCTCATCGTCGTCAATCTCGGCGCCGCCGCCGCCTGCCTCTATGGCTTCGGTTACGGCCGGCACGAGCACGAGCCGAAACGCGTCCTGCCGTTCTTCCCGGCATTCCTCGCCGGCATGAACCTGGTGCTGCTGGCCGACGACGCCTTCACCTTCCTGGTGTCGTGGGAGTTCATGTCGCTGTCGTCATGGGCGCTGGTGATGTCGCATCACCGTGAGCCCGGCAACGCTTACGCCGGCTACGTCTATATCATCATGGCCAGCGTCGGCACGCTGGCGCTGCTGCTGGGCTTCGGCCTGCTCGCAGGTCCGTACGGCTTCTATGGATTCGCCGAAATGCGCGCGAATGCCGCGACGCCGATGTCGGCGGGCCTCGTCCTTGGCCTCGCGCTGTTCGGTGCGGGATCCAAGGCCGGGCTGGTGCCGCTCCATGTCTGGCTGCCGCTCGCCCACCCGGCGGCGCCGAGCCACGTGTCGGCGTTGATGAGCGGCTTGATGACCAAGGTCGCCGTCTACGCCTTTCTGCGCATCGTGTTCGATCTCCTCGGACCGCCGGAGTGGTGGTGGGCGGTGCCGGTGCTCGCGGTCGGCGGCGTGACGACCGTGCTCGGGGTGCTCTACGCCCTGATGCAGAACGATCTCAAGCGCGTACTCGCCTACAGCACCATCGAGAACATCGGCCTCGTCTTCGTCGGCCTCGGCCTCGCGCTCGCCTTCGCGGCCAGCGGCTTTCCGGCGGCCGCCGCGCTGGCGCTGACCGCGGCGCTTTTCCACGTATTCAACCATGCGCTGTTCAAGAGCCTGCTGTTCTTCGGCGCCGGCGCCGTGCTGACGGCGACCGGCGAGCGGAACATGGAACGGCTCGGCGGCCTCATTCACGCGATGCCGGTCACCAGCGTGGTCGTCCTCGTCGGCTGCGTCGCGATCTCGGCGTTGCCGCCGCTCAACGGCTTCGCCTCGGAGTGGCTCGCCTTTCAGGCGATCCTGCTCAGCCCGCAACTCCCGCAATGGGGCTTGAAGCTGCTGGTGCCGGCGGTCGGAGCGCTGCTGGCGCTGGCGGCGGCGCTGGCGGCCGCCTGCTTCGTGCGAATGTTCGGTATCGTGTTCCTCGGACGGCCGCGAACGCCGGCAGCCGCGCAGGCCCGCGAGGTCGACCGGTGGTCGCAGTCCGCGATGATCATCGTGGCCGCGATGTGCCTGATTGCGGGAATCCTCCCGGGCGCGGTGATCGACGGCCTCGCGCCGGTGGTGCAGAGCCTCGTCCACGACCGCATGCCGGTACAGCTCGGCATTCCCTGGCTTTCGACCATCCCGATCGCCGAGAGCCGCAGCTCCTACAACGGTCTCCTGGTGTTCCTGTTCGTCACGGCATCCGCGTCGCTCGCGGCCTACGCCATCCATCATTTGGCCTCACATGCGGTGCGCCGCGCGCCTGCCTGGGACTGCGGCTTCCCCAATGCGGGGCTGGCCACGCAATACACCGCGGACAGCTTCGCCGAGCCGATCCGCCGTGTGTTCGGAGCCTACGTGTTCCGCGCCCGCGAGCACGTCGACATGCCGCCGCCCGGCGACGTGCGTCCTGCGAAACTCACTGTGGAACGGCACGATCTCGCCTGGGAGTTCATCTACGGGCCCATCGCGGCCGGGGTTTCCCTCGCCGCCGACCGGCTGAACCGGATGCAGTTCCTGACCATCCGCCAGTATCTCAGCCTCGTCTTTCTCGCCCTGGTGTCCTTGTTGCTGGTGCTCGCGCTATGGCCGTGATCCCCGCCCTCGTCGTCCAGGGCACGCAAATGCTCCTGGTGCTTTTGCTGGCGCCGCTGCTGACCGGCTTCGTGCGCAAGGTGAAGGCACGCCTGGTGCGGCGCCTGGGCCCGCCGGTGCTGCAGCCCTATCTCGATCTGCTGCGGCTGTTGCGCAAAGAGGCGGTCCTCGCCGAGAACGCGTCCTGGCTGTTTCGCGTCATCCCCTACCTCATCTTCGCCACCACCTGGGTCGCCGCGGCGCTGGTGCCGACCTTCGCGATCGGCCTGTTGTTCAGCTGGACCGCGGATCTCATCGCCATCATCGCGCTGCTCGGCGCCGCGCGCTTCTTTCTGGCGCTCGCGGGCATGGATGTCGGTACCAGCTTCGGCGGCATCGGGTCGAGCCGGGAGGTGATGTTCGCCACCCTCGCCGAGCCGGCGATGATCATGATCGTGTTCACGCTGGCGCTGATCGCCGGATCGACCCAGCTCTCGTCGATCGCGGGTCTCATGCTGTCGTCGGGCGTCGGCCTGCGCGTCTCGCTCGGATTGGCATTGATCGCGCTGATCATGGTCGCGCTCGCGGAGAACGCCCGCGTGCCCGTCGACAACCCGGCGACGCATCTCGAGCTCACCATGGTCCACGAGGCCATGGTCCTGGAATATTCGGGGCGGCACCTCGCCGTGATCGAGCTCGCGGCATCGCTCAAGCTCCTGCTCTACATGTCGCTGATCGCCTGCGTATTCCTGCCCTGGGGGCTGGCGGTGCCGGGTACCGGGGTCACGGCGCTGCTGGTCGGGATGGTCGCCTACGCCGCCAAGCTGGCGGTCGGCGGTTTCCTGCTGGCGACGTTCGAGACCGCGATCGCCAAGATGCGGGTGTTCCGGGTCCCCGACTTCCTCGGGGCGGCCCTGATGCTCGGGCTGCTGGCGACGCTGCTGCGCTTTGTTTCGCGGAGCTTCTGAGATGAACGGTCTCGCCTTCGATGTTGCGCATCTGCTCGCGGGCGGACTGGTGCTCGTGAGCTTCATGATGCTGTACCAGGATCGCCTCTACGCGCTCCTCAACGTGTTCGCGCTTCAGGCCGTCGTGCTTTCCCTGTCGGTCGCCTGGCAGGCATGGGCGCAAGACGCGCCCCATCTCTACATCACGGCCGCGATCGCCCTCGTTCTCAAGGCGATCGCCATTCCCGTGGCCCTGCACCGCATCATCGCCCGCCTCGGCATCCAGCGGCAGATCGAGACCGTCGTCGGCGTCGGGCCCACCATGATGGCCGGCATCGCGCTCGTCGCGCTCTCCATGGTGGTGATGCTCCGGGTCACCCCGGAGGCCGATCCGCTGGCGCGCGAGGACCTCGCCTTCGCCCTCTCCGTGCTGCTGCTCGGTCTCCTCATGATGGTGACGCGACACAACGCCGTGAGCCAGGTCGTCGGTTTCATGTCGATCGAGAACGGCCTGATCCTGGCCGGCACCGGCGCCAAGGGCATGCCCCTGGTGGTGGAGATCAGCGTCGCCTTTTCGGTCCTCGTCGCCTTCATCGTGATAGGGATATTCCTGTTCCGCATCCGTGAACGCTTCGACACCGTCGACGTCCAGGCGCTCGACCGCTTCCGGGGGGGACAGCAATGACCCCCATCAACGGCGTCACGCTGATCCTTGCGGTCCCGGCCGCCACGGCGGCACTGCTCGCTTTTCTGCCGGGCTACCGCCTTTCCGCGCGGCTCAACATGCTCTCCGCGTTCGTGACGCTCGTCGCGGCGCTGTCGCTGTTCGCCTACAAGCCCGAGCCCGGCCCCTATATCCTGGTCGACGACCTCAACATCGTGTTCATCGTGCTGAGTTCCTTCGTCGGCTTCACCACCAGCGTGTTCAGCGCCAGCTATATCGCCCACGAATTGGAGACCGGCCGGCTCAAGGCGGTGCATCTGCGCTTCTACCACGCGATGTACCAGGTGCTGCTGTTCGCCATGAACCTCGCCTTGGTGGCGAACAATATCGGCCTGATGTGGGTGGCGATCGAACTGGCGACGCTGACCACGGTGCTGATGGTCGGCATCTACCGCACCCACGAGGCGCTGGAGGCGGCCTGGAAATATTTCATTCTCGGCAGCGTCGGCATCGCGCTGGCGCTGTTCGGCACCATTCTCGTCTACATGGCCGCCCGCCCCGTCGTCGGCGAGGGGCTCGACGGCATGGTCTGGACGGTCCTGATCCAGCGCGTGGTGGATTTCGATCCGGCCTTTCTCAACGTCGCCTTCGTCTTCCTGCTGCTGGGCTACGGCACCAAGGTAGGCCTCGCGCCGCTGCACGCCTGGCTGCCGGATGCCCATGCGGAAGGCCCGACGCCGATCTCCGCGGTGCTCTCCGGCCTCCTGCTCAATGTCGCGCTCTATGCCGTGCTGCGCTTCAAGATGCTGCTCGCGGCCAATCCCGGCGCGCTCGCGCCGGGGCCCCTGATGGTGACCATGGGGCTCACCTCGCTGGTCTTCGCCGGTTTCATGCTGTACCGGCGCCGCGACATCAAGCGGATGTTCGGCTACTCGTCCATCGAGCACATGGGCATCATCGTGTTCGCCTTCGGCATGGGAGGTCCGCTCGCCAATTTTGCCGGCCTCCTCCACATGACCATGCACAGCCTGACCAAATCCGCGATCTTCTTCACCGTCGGCCACATCGCCCAGGTCAAGGGCACCCAGCGCATCGCCGACATAAGGGGCCTGACCGTGACCCATCCCATGCTCGGCTGGGGGCTCGTGGTCGGCGTGGTCGCGATCGCCGGCATGCCGCCGCTCGGCATCTTCATGAGCGAGTTCCTGGTCGTGAGCTCGACCTTCGCGCGCAACCCGCTGCTGGCGCTGGTGCTGGTCGGCGGGCTGCTGGTCGGATTCGGCGCGCTGTTCCTGCGCCTGCAGGGCGTCGCCTTCGGCGAGCCGGTAGGAAGCACCGCACCGGTCGAGGCGTCCTATGTGCCGACGGGAATGCATCTCGGGCTGGTGCTGATGGCCGGCGTCTACCTGCCGCCGCCGCTGGTGACCTGGTTCCAGCACGTGGCGGGATTGCTGGGATAGGACCGGGAGGGACCATGCCGAGCCTCAGTTCGAAACTCAGCGATGCGCTGGCCGGCGGTCTCGGCGTGGAGCACCACCGGCCGTGGCCGCGCACCGTCGTCGGCCGCGAGGCCTGGCAGGCGCTTTCGGCGCAATTGGCCGCGGGGCAATGCACGCTGCTCGCGCTGTGGGGCGAGCGCGCGGCGGTCAACATGGCGCTTCTCGACGAGGACGCAAGCGGGGTCGCGGTCGCGACCTGCCCGTGCCCTGACGGGATGTTTCACTCGGTGGGACAGGTCCATGCGCCGGCGATCCGCTTGGAGCGCGCGATCCAGGACCTGTTCGGGCTCGCGGCCGACGGCTTGCCCGACCCGCGGCCGTGGCTCGACCATGGAAGCTGGGGCGTACGCCACCCGCTTGGAGGCGACGGCGAGGCCGCCGTGGAGACCGGCCCCTACGTCTTCCTCCCCGCGGAGGGAGAAGGCCTGCACCAGATCGCGGTCGGCCCGGTGCATGCCGGCATCATCGAGCCCGGCCATTTCCGGTTCACCGCCAACGGCGAAACCATCGTGCGCCTCGAGGAGCGGCTGGGCTATGTCCACAAGGGGATCGAATCCCTGATGGCGGGCAAATCGCTCGAAGATGCGGGGCGCCTCGCCGGCCGCACCTCGGGCGACAGCACGGTCGCCTATGCCTATGCCTTCGCGCGCGCCGCCGAGGCGGCGCTGGGCGTCGAGGTGCCGCCGCGGGCGGTCTGGCTGCGCGCTTTGATGGCCGAGCTCGAACGGCTCGCCAATCATCTCGCCGACATCGGCGCGGTCTGCAACGACGCCGCGTTTGCGCTCATGCACGCCCATTGCGCGATGCTGCGCGAGCATGTCCTGCGCACGGCCGCGGCTGCGTTCGGCCACCGGCTGATGATGGACGCCATCGTAGCCGGCGGCGTCGGCGCCGACCTCGCCCCTGACGGCGCCGCGCGCATCCGCGGCCTTCTCGCGACCATCCGCGCGGCTTTCCCGGCCCTGATCGAGCTTTACGACAAGACCGCCTCGCTGCAGGACCGCACCGTCGGCACCGGGTTTCTCGACCCTGCCCTCGCCCGCCGCTTCGGCTGCGGCGGCTATGTCGGCCGCGCCTCCGGCCGCGCCTTCGACGCCCGCCGCAATCTCGCCTACCCGCCTTATGACGGGCTGCGTTTCGACATCCCGGTGCTGCACGATGGCGACGTCAACGCACGGGTGTGGATTCGCATTCGCGAGGTCGAGCAGAGCCTCGGCCTGGTGGACCAGATTCTGGAACGCCTGCCCCGGGGCCCCGCCGTACGGGTACCCGTGGCCGGAATCGGCGCCGAGGCCGAGGGCATGGCCGTCGTCGAAGGATTCCGCGGCGATGTGCTGGCCTGGATCAGGCTCGACGGCGAGGCGCGCGTAACACGCTGCCACCTGCGTGATCCCTCCTGGTTCCAATGGCCGGTGCTGGAGGCCGCGATCGAAGGCAACATCGTCGCCGACTTCCCGCTCTGCAACAAATCCTTCAACTGCTCCTATTCGGGGCAAGATCTCTAGGCATTCCATGCGCAAGCTGCTGCTCGAAAGCCTGCTCAAGGTCCCCGTCACCGAACCGGCGCCGGACCGCGACGCCGCCGCCTTGGCCGAGCTCGCCGGCGCGGTCGACCTCGCCGCGCGCGCCACGCTGGGCCGCAGCCTCTCGATCCGCCAGATCGACGCCGGCTCCTGCAATGCCTGCGAATTGGAGATCCACGCCCTCGCCAATGCCTTCTACGATCTGGAACGCTTCGGGCTGCGCTTCGTCGCCTCGCCGCGCCACGCCGACGTGCTGCTGGTCACCGGCCCGGTGACCAAGAACATGCGCGAGGCGCTGGAGCGCACCTGGCGCGCGACCCCCGCCCCCAAATGGGTCGTCGCTGCCGGCGGCTGCGCGCGCGACGGCGGCATATTCGCGGGCAGCTACGCCTGCGTCGGCGGCGTGTCCGCGGTGATCCCCGTCGACCTGCACATCCCCGGGTGCCCGCCGACTCCGACCGCGCTGCTCAAGGGGCTGATCGCGCTGATGACGGCGGCAGCGTCGACGACCGCAGCGCCGCCCCACGGGTGACCTGAGCGGGTCATGGCTGCGGCGGTGCTCCACGAGGCTCGTGGCCACAGCGGAACATCCGGCGCTGCCCGGTGGTGATCGGAGCGGCATGACCGGATACCAGCATCATCACGGTCGCATCGCGGTCGTGCGAATGCGAGTTACCGCGGCAACCGGCAGAAACCCTGGGCGGGCACATCGAGCGCGGAATTGAATTTGGCGGAGAGATTTTGGAATGCGATCAGCCCGGTAAGCTCCACGATTGCGTCGTCGTCCCAGCGCTCCTTCAACCGCGCGCGGAGGTCCTCGTCCACTTGGTTGAGCGACGTCGCTTCGGCGTATTCGAGGGCGAGGCACTCGTCCGGCGCAAAGAGATCCGTCTGGCGCCATTCTGCGAGCCTCGAGATCTTCTGCTCGGATACTCCGCGCTTCTCCAGCATGGCAGAATTGATGTCGACGCAGAAGGCGCAATGGTTGATCTGCGAAATCCGCACCATGACGAGCGACCTCAGCGCCGGCGACAGCGGCGATGACCGCCGTTCGAGCGCACCGTAAAGCAGCGCAAAAGCAGCAAATACCCACGGCGAACGCGCCCAATAGAGGCTCGGGTCGAGGACGCGTCCAAAGATCCGTCGCTGTTTCCAAAACAGCAGTCGGACGAACCAGGGATAGCTGCGAAAAGGCTTGGCCGCGACGGACGGCATTGGTCATCTCCTGGCGAAAACAGCGCCTCGGCGCGGCGGTGTCGCCGCCGCGATATTCGCGGGAATGGTTGTGTCAGACGGCCTTATCGGGCGCGCCCTCCATCGTCTTCGATGCCGTGACGATTGCATAACCCAGCTTGCCCATGGTGATGGCCTGCTGCGCATGCTTTGCGATATTTCTCGCGGCTTCGAAATTAAAGCCGGGCAGAACAAGCTTTTTCAACCCGACCATGACATCGGCGGCGAGAAGCCGTAACCGTATCTGGTCGACGAACTCGGTGAGCGCCGCATTGTGCTCCTCGGTCACGTGCACTTTCAGGCCGGCAGTGGAGAGTAGCGCCGCGTAGCTCGTGAGCGGTTGTGCATCGGCAATGCAGGCGATCCAGGACAGCAGGCCGTCAAGTTCGGGGGCCAGTGCTCCATCTCGCGTCAAATCACTGAGTCCGACCTGACCACCGACCCGCAGGATCCGGGCGAACTCATCGGCCGCAACCTGTTTGTTCGGGAACGTGCAAAAGGCGCACTCGCAGACGATCGCGTCGAATGACCCGTCGTCAAACGGGAGACGCTCGGCATCCGCCCGTTGAAAGGAAACCTTTTCACGCAGGCCCCTGTCGTCCGCCGTCCGATCGGCCTCTTCCACATTTCGGCGACCGTAATCGATGCCCACCACCTCACATCCGAACCGCTCGGCCAGAAAAATCGCGCTTGTTCCTTTCCCTGCCGCGACGTCCAATACGCGCGTCCGCGGCGTGAGGTTCAAGATCTGACCGAGCCGCTCCGTGAGCCTGACGCCGCCCGGATGAAACGATTGACCCAAGATCAATTTGGCCGCGTCACTCTCGTATATGGCGGCGCAGCATTCCTTCACGCCCGCTGGCAAATCGCCTCCCGCCGCGATCTCCGATTTCGTCCCGCTGCTCGGTTCACCGGTCAACCGCGCCTCCGGCCGTCAAACTCGAACACGACCGGCCTCGGCTGGTAGGCGCGGCCTTCGCGCATCGCACGGCGCCGCTCCGGCTCCATGGCGACGAGTTGGGTTCTCGCCTGCTCGCGATACCCGATCGTATTGTAGGCGCAGAACGGAATCTGCTTGCCGCCCGGCAACAGAAACTCCTTGCAGCATTTCATGAGATTCTTCTGGTTGAAGGTCCAGGGATCCATGAAATCCTGGAGCATGATCATGATCATGCTCTTGGCAATGTCACGGACCGTCAGGCTGTCGGGAAGCCCGCACGCCTGGCACGAAAGCGCGAGTTGCTGAAACGACTTCGCCGATCCGGCGACCGACGAAGACGACCATAGGTCCTCCAATGCCGTCTTGATCTCCCGGCTGAAATCCGGAACGACGCGATTGGTGATGTAGTCGAGATAGTGGTTGACGTCGACGATGCGGGGCAGCGGCGTCACCTGGTCCCCTTCGACGAAGGCATAAGTGACCGAATTGCATGTGGGAAAGCAGCAGGGCACCGGAACGAAGTCGCTGGCGACGAATTTGCCGCCGGTTTGCGCCTCGACCAGCCCGACGATATCGGGGATCGTCATCCGGCGCATGGGATCGTGCGGCATGTGACGGCCGGCATGAAACGCCGGTTGAAAGGTCACCCCCCGGATCGCCGGATGCGCGATCGCGAATTCGATGATCTTGCCGATTTCGTGCTCGTTGACCCCGCGCTCGATGGCTGGAACGATCGTGACGTCCAGTCCGATCTCCGCCAACCGGTCGAGCGCCCGCAACTTCTCCTCAAGAATGTCCGGCTCGCCGCGGATTATTCGATAGGTCTCCGATTCGAAGCCGTCGAATTGAAAGTAGAATGCGGGTCTCACCTCGTTGAGTTGCTCCAGAAAGCGATCGTCTCGGGCAATTCGCTTACCGTTGGTGTTGAGCATCACGAACCGAATATTGCGGACCTGGGCGGCGCGAACGAAATCGATGATCCGCGGATGGATGGTCGGCTCGCCGCCGGAAAACTGGACCACCTCGGGATTGCCTTCGGTGCGGACGTAATCGTCGAGGACCTGCTCGACTTCTTCGAGCGTCAAGCTGAATCCGGGCGCCGCGTCGGCAAAACACAGCGGACAATCCATGTTGCAGGCGCTGTTGACCTCGATGATCCCGAGGCATGCATGCTGCTCATGGTCCGGGCACAAACCGCAATCATGCGGACAACCGCGCTCGATCGCCGTGCCATATGCCAGCGGAATCGTGCCTGGCTTGTTGAATGGCGCGAACGATGTGTATGCCTCCGCATCGGCGTAGACGAGCGCCATGAACGGCCCGCAGTCGGGACAGCGCTTGCTCATATAGACCTTGTTGTCGCGCAGGAGAATCTTGGCGTCGATTACCCTTCGGCAACCGGGACAGATGCTGCGCGTAAGCTCATGAAATACATAATCGGAATCTTCGCGGGGGCGATCGATGAACACACGCTTGTCCGAGGTAATGTCAACATCGGTCATGAATGTCTTGCCTCCAGGCGGTCTAACCACCCATCGTCGGATCGCCTACCGCAGCTGCCATACCGCCCACAGCAGGACCGGGGACAGGAATGTCGTCATGAGGCAATAGAAACAGAAGCTGCCGAGACTGACCATGTCACGCACGCCGAGAATGTTCGCGAGCGTCGCCAAGATAGACAAGGCCAGCAGCGCAATCCAAACCCATCGCTCGGCCGGAGCGAGCAGCAGCAGCAGGATGACGACGTAAACAACGGCGCCGATGTAACCGTCAGGAATGCCGAACGGCCGGGCGAACGGAGCGTCGGCAACTCCTTGGCAACCCTCGGCGAAGATGGGGCACAATAAGCGCCCTACAAACCGGCTCTGATAGAGGCCGACGTAGAGCATGGCGGCGGCACTCGCCGCGGCGACACCGATTGCGACGAGGCGGTACACCATCATCGATAAGGCCTATCGTTCCAGTTGCACCCGCATCGACCGGCTAAGACACCATTAGATGCGATTCGGTGCGGCGCAGGACGCGCCGCCCGAACACGCTGCCGAGCCCGGTGATCAGCGCGGCGACGCCGAGATTCCACACCAGGATCATCACGGTCGCGTCGAGGCCGTGCAACAGCGACAGCGCGCTCGCCGTGATGGCGGCGACCGCGAGCGCCCCGGCCAGGCAGACCGCGCCGGGGCGCAGCCGCGCGGCGTAACGCAGCATCACCGCGAGTGCGATCGCCAGCGGCACGCTGGTCAGCACGAGGGTTGCGAAGCATCGCAGCGTCTCGCCCGTGTGAAAGCCATCGGGCCCGATGCTGACCCAGTCGGTGAGGCAGCCATAGCCGATGGTGCCGACCCACACCGCGAGCGCCGGCGCGGGCAGCAGCAGCCACCATTGCGAGCGGTCGGGGAGGCTGACGACGAACGCCGCCACCGCCGCCAGGATGCCCGTGGCGAGCGCGGCGGCGACGCCCATGGCGAAGACGGGCTGATGGAGACGTTCCGCAAGATCGGCCCGCGCCCCATGCCCGATCGCGAGCAACGCGAGGACGAGGACCGCGAAGCCGAGCCACAGCCCGGCGCGCACCAACGGCGGGCGCAGCCGGCGCACCGGCGTCGCGCACTCCACCAAGGCATCGATGAGTTGGGGCGTGTTCGTCACGGCGTGTCGCTCGGCTGTCGCAACAGTTTTCGCAGGGACTTGATGGCGCGATGGGTCGCCACCTTGAGGGCTGACACCGACTTGCCGCTCGCCAGCGCCGCCTCGTTCAAGGACATCTCCTTGAGCTTGAGGAGCCTGATCGCCTGGCGCTGGTCGGGCGGAAGATGCTCGATCGCTTCATGCAGAACCGCCTCGTCCGCGGAGGTTTCTCCGAGGTTCGACTGGAGGTTCGCTGGATGGGCCGAAAAGGTTTCATGCTCGGCCGTCAATTCGATTTCGCGGGAGCGGGCGCGCATCTGGCGCCGCAGCCGGTCGATGATGCGCCGGTTGGCGATGGCGACCAGCCACGGCCCGAACGGACGGTTGGGATCATAGGCATGGCGGACCGCGTGGACCGTCAGCAGCACGTCCTGCACGGCGTCTTCGACGTCGCCGGTGTCGCGGAAGCATCGCGCCGCCAGCGCGCGCAGATAGGGGGCGATGTCTTCGAGCAGCGTGCGGTAGGCGCGGCGGTCGCCGTCCTGCGCGCTGGCCATGAGATGAGACCAGTCGCGCTCGCCGGCAGCCCTCGCGTCGCCGCCGCGTCCGGGCCCAGTTCCCGGCGCGCCGGACGATGTCACCAGCTTCAATGGCGGTGTGCGACTGCGCCGCCCGGGGGACATATGGCCCTCTCCTGGATTGGCCATCTTGGCATCGAATTCGAGTGACGGCTGCACGCCGCGTGCTTGTTCCATACACCAGCGGGCGCCACGCCGGTGGAAATGTATTTCTGCGAACGGCGTGTAACCTTTCGTTCCCCGCGGCGAACCTCCCGAAGTCTCGCCAAGAGATTCGAAATCTCGTCAAGAGATTCAAGGAGAGGTCTTGATCATGAGCAATCGTCTGCTTGCCGCTTCCGTTCTCTCAACCGCCGTCGGGCTGGCGCTGGCTACGCAGGCGCCATCGGTGCGCGCCCAGGGCATGCCGCAAGTCGTCAAGGACAACATGGCACGCGCCGCCGCCAACAAGCTGGAGAAGTGTTACGGCATCAACGCCGCCGCCAAGAACGATTGCGCCGAGGGCGCCCATTCCTGCGCCGGACAGTCGACCCAGGCGCGCGATCCCAAGTCGTTCGTGCTGCTGCCGGCCGGCGATTGCTCCAAGATTCAAGGCGGCAAGACGACATCGACGTAACGGCGGACTTATGTCCCCCCACACCGTCGCCCATCCCCGCCCTATCCCGGCGAAAGCCGGAATAGGGTTGCGTTTCCAGCATCATCAGGCGGTGTTGGACATGCGCCCCGACGTGGCATGGATGGAGGTGCATACCGAGAACTACATGGGCGGCGGCACGCCGCTGCGCTATCTCGATGCCATCCGCCGCGATCATCCGATCTCGCTGCACGGCGTCGGACTTTCGCTGGGCAGCGCCCAAGGGCTCGATCCGGCCCATCTCGAACGCATTCGCGTCGTGGCGGAGCGGGTCGAGCCCGGCCTGATGTCCGAGCATATCGCCTGGAGCGTCGTGGGCGGCACCTACCTCGCCGACCTTCTGCCGCTGCCGATGACCGAAGAATCCCTCGCGGTGGTGTGCCGGCATGTCGACCAGGTGCAGACCTGTATGAAGCGCCGGATACTGGTGGAAAATCCCTCCACCTATCTGCGCTTCCGCCATTCGACCATTCCGGAATGGGAGTTCATGGCTGCGGTCGCGCTGCGCACCGGCTGCGGAATCCTGTGCGACGTGAACAACATCTATGTCAGCGCCCACAATCACGGCTGGGACGCATCGGCCTATCTCGCCGGATTGCCGCCGGCCGCCATCGGGGAGATCCACCTGGCCGGCCACAGCGTGCGACCGCTGCCCGATGGCGGCACGGTGCGCATCGACGATCACGGCTCGAAGGTCATCGGCGAGGTATGGGCGCTCTACCGCGAGGCGCTCGCGCGGTTCGGCCCGCTCCCCACCCTGATCGAATGGGACACCGACGTGCCGCCCCTCGAGGTGCTGCTCGGCGAGGCGGAGTTTGCCGGCGCGCTGCTGGTGCGCGCCGAACAGGAGGCGCGCGGTGCCGACGCTGCTTGAGACGCAGCGCGCCATGCGCGCGAGCCTGGTCGACGGCGACGACCGCAAGGCCGCCGCCCTGCTCGCGGATGACGTGGGCGCCGCCCGGCTGAACATCTACCGCAACACCTTCGTCACCGGCGTCACCAAGGCCCTGCGGCTGACCTATCCGGCCATTCACCGGCTGGTCGGCGCCGATTTCTTCGAGGCCGCCGCCGCCCGGTTCATCGCGCGGCATCCGCCCCGCACGGCCTACCTCGATCAATACGGCGCGGATTTCCCGGACTTCCTGCGAAACTTTCAGCCCGCCGCGTCGCTGGCGTATCTCGCCGATGTCGCGCGCCTCGAATGGGCCGTCAGCCGCGCCATCCATGCCGCCGATGCCGAGCCGCTCGACCTGGCGCGGCTCGCGGCGCTTTCGCCGCAGGACCAGGCCCGCGTTTGCTTCGTGCCGCATCCCGCGAACGGCCTGCTGTGCGCGGACCATCCGGCCGACACGATCTGGCGCGGCGTGTTGAACGGCGACGATGCGGCGCTGGCCGGCGTCGATCTCGGCGCCGGACCGGTCCGCCTGCTGGTGGAGCGCCGCGCCACCGGGGTCGAAGTCTCGCGCCTCGACGAAGCCGCCTGGTGCTTCACGGTGGCGCTGTGCGACGGCTGGTCGGTCGAGGAGGCGTTGGCCGGAGCGGCCGGTGCTTCCGTTGCGCCGCTGTTGACCGAGCACCTCGCCGCCGGACGGTTCATCGATTTTCACCTGGCGCAGCGCAAGCCATGACGCGCGAGCCGGGGCCATGACCGAGATCTGCGCTTCCAAGCCGTCGACGCGGCTCGCTCTGGTGGAACGCACGATCGGACTGCTCGATGGCGTCCCCTACACCCTGCTCGCGCTGCCGCTGCGGGCGGCGGCGGCCACGGTGTTCTGGAATTCCGCCATGGCGAAGCTCGCGAATTGGGATACGACCATCGAGCTCTTCACCGAGGAATACAAAGTGCCGCTGCTGCCGCCGGAGCTCGCCGCCAACATGGCGCTGGGCATCGAGTTGGCTACCCCGGTGCTGCTCGTGCTCGGCCTATTGACCCGCGCGGTCGCGTTGGTGCTGCTCGGCATGACGACGGTGATCGAGGTTTTCGTCTATCCCCAGGCATGGCCGACCCACATCCAATGGGCCGCGATCCTGCTGGTGCTGCTCTGCCGCGGCGCCGGAAAGCTCTCGCTCGATCACCTGTTGTGGCCACTCCTGCGCGGACGACCCGGGGCGCGCGAGAAGGCGTGAGGCCAGCGCAAATTCGGCGCCCGCTCGATCGATGAAATCGACGCCGATTGATCCCGGGCGGAACCGTTGTCGGGGGTCGCGTGCCGCGGATGCCGACCGGCGGCGGATTTGTCATCGCGTCGCGACGTGATAGGGTGCCCGCAACCGGCCGCCGATGCGCGGCTGCGGCTTTTTGCCCATCGCGACGAGCGCATTAGTCCCGTTCATCGCGAGGCCAGTTGCAAACGGCAGGATGCGGAAAACCCGGTACCGATCAATGGCATTCGGCTGCGCCACCCGGACAATAGCCGCCGCGGCATGCGGCCTTGCGCTCGCAAGCTGCTCGGCCGTGACTTCGAGCCTGCCGAGCTTCGATCTGCTCGATCCGCCCTCGACCGCGACCGTGATGATCCACTCCAACCCGCCGGGCGCGGAGGCCCACGCCTCGAACGGAGGCGTCTGCCGCACGCCATGCGCGCTGTCGGTGCCCCTCAACGAGGGGTTCACCGTGACGTATGCGCTCGACGGATATTTGCCGGAGACCATCTCGGTCCGGTCCATACCGGCCGAGAAAAGCGCATTCATCGACCGGACCCCTCCCCGGCTCGAACCCAACCCGGTTTGGGCCGAACTCAGGCCGGTGCCACCGCCGGAACCGCCACCCGCCAAAAGGCGGCAGCGCCAACAACCGCCGGCGGCTGCTCCGGCGCCACCACGGCCATCTCCGCCGGGGCTTTGATCCAAGGCGCTGCCACGCCCCGAACTACGAACCGGGCTGCGGCAGCTTGCCGATCGCGTCGCGCACGGCCGGATCGAGGCCCGCTCCGCCTGCATTCAGATGCGCGATGATCGCGGCACGCATGCGCGGGTCCCAGAATTTCGCGATGTGCTCGGCGATGCCGGCCCTCGCCTTGTCGGGGCCCTGGCTCGCGAAGAACGTGCCGATCTGGTTGGCCATGTAGACGAGCTTGTCAGGCGACACAGGCGACCCGCTCCTTCGCGATGCGATGGGGATGGGTGAAAATCTCGAAGCCGTCGCCGCGGGCGATCGCCACCAGGGTGATGCCGGCCGCCTCGGCGGTGCGGACGGCGAGCGCGGTGGGCGCCGAGACCGCGACGATGAAGGGAACGCCGAGGAACGCGGTCTTCTGGACCATCTCCACCGAAACCCGGCTGGTGAGCAGGATCGCGCCGCCGTGAACCGGCACACCCTCGCGCGCGAGCGCGCCGCCGAGCTTGTCCAGCGCGTTATGGCGTCCGACATCCTCGCGCAGCGCGACGAGCCCCGCGCACGGCTCCCAGAACGCCGCGGCATGCACCGCGCGGGTCTCGTGATTGATCGCTTGCAACGGCGCGACGGAATCGATCGCCCGCGCGATGTCGCAAGGCGTGAGCGATCGACCGTCGCGCACGAGCGGCGGCGCCCGCATCGCCTCGGCCAGCGTCTCGATGCCGCAAAGCCCGCATCCCGTCGGCCCCGCGAGATGCCGGCGGCGCGTCCGCAGCCCGGCGGCGCGCGGCTCGGCGAGCCACATCCGCAACTCGATCCCGACCTCCTCCTCGATGATGTCGAGGCGCTCGATCTCGTCGAGGCAAGCCACTATCCCCTCGGTCAGGCTGAAGCCGAGGGCGAAATCCGCAAGATCCTGCGGTGTCGCCATCATCACCGCATAGGATGTGCCGTCATAGGTGAAGGCGATCGCGGTCTCCTCCGGTATCGCGCGCTCGCCGTCGGCGAAGCCGTCGGCGCGCCAGGCTGTGCGGGCAACGCGATTGATCGGCGGGGCCACGAGGCTCTACTCCGCGGGTTCCACCGCATGGGCGATGCGGCGGCTGTTGCGCGCGAGGTCGTCGTAGCGCTCCTGCCACTCGCTCGGGCCGTTCGACGGCGTCACCTGCACCGCGGTCACCTTGTATTCCGGGCAGTTGGTCGCCCAGTCCGAATAATCGGTGGTGATGACGTTGGCCTGGGTCTCCGGGTGATGGAACGTGGTGTAGATCACGCCCGGCGCCACCCGCTCGGTGATCAGCGCGCGCAGCGTGGTCTCGCCGGAGCGGCTGGCGAGCTTGACCCAGTCGCCGTCGTGGATGCCGCGCTGCTCGGCGTCGTGGGGATGCATCTCGAGGCGGTCCTCCTCGTGCCAGACCACGTTCGCGGTGCGCCTCGTCTGGGCGCCGACATTGTACTGGCTGAGGATGCGGCCGGTGGTGAGCAGGAGCGGGAAACGCGGGCCGGTGCGCTCGTCGGTGGCGACGTATTCGGTGATGACGAACTTGCCCTTGCCGCGCACGAAGCCGTTGATGTGCATGACCGGCGTGCCGGCCGGCGCCTTCTCGTTGCACGGCCACTGGACCGAGCCGAGCGCATCGAGCTTGTCATAGGAGACGCCGGTGAATGTCGGCGTGAGCCGCGCGATCTCGTCCATGATCTCGCGGGGATGGTCGTAATGCATCGGGAAGCCCATCGCCTTGGCAATGGCGAGCGTGATCTCCCAATCGGCCATGCCGGACTTCGACGTCATCACCTTGCGCACGCGCTGGATGCGCCGTTCCGCATTGGTGAAGGTGCCGTCCTTTTCGAGAAACGTCGACCCCGGCAGGAAGATGTGGGCGTAGTTGGCGGTCTCGTTCAGGAACAGGTCCTGCACCACGACGCATTCCATCGCGGCGAGGCCCGCCGCCACGTGCTTGGTGTCGGGGTCCGATTGCAGGATGTCCTCGCCCTGGACGTAGAGGCCCTTGAACGAGCCGTCGACCGCGGCGTCCAGCATGTTCGGGATGCGCAGGCCCGGCTCGTTGTCGAGAGCGACGCCCCACAGCGCCTCGAACATGGCGCGGGTCGCATCGCCGGAAATGTGGCGGTAGCCGCTGAGCTCATGGGGGAACGAGCCCATGTCGCAGGCGCCCTGCACGTTGTTCTGCCCGCGCAGCGGATTCACCCCGACGCCGGGGCGCCCGATATTGCCGGTCGCCATGGCGAGATTGGCGATGGCGATCACCGTGGTGGAGCCCTGGCTGTGCTCGGTGACGCCGAGGCCGTAATAGATCGCCGCGTTGCCGCCGGTGGCGTAGAGGCGGGCGGCGGCGCGGATCGTCGCCGCGGGAACGCCGGAAACCTTCGCCACCGCCTCCGGGCTGTTGCGGGATTCGGAGACGAAGGCCGCCCAGTCCTGGAACTCGTCCCAGTCGCAGCGTTCGCGCACGAAGGATTCGTTGACCAAGCCTTCGGTCACGATCACATGGGCGAGCGCAGTGAGCACCGCGACGTTGGTGCCGGGCAGCAGCGGCAGGTGATGCGCGGCCTCCACATGGGGCGAGCGCACGAGATCGATGCGGCGCGGATCGATCACGATGAGCTTGGCCCCCTGGCGCAGGCGCTTCTTCATCCTGGAGGCGAACACCGGATGGGCGTCGGTCGGATTGGCGCCGATCAGGACCACGACGTCGGCCTGCTCCACGGAATCGAAGTCCTGGGTGCCGGCCGAGGTCCCGAACGCCGTGCTGAGCCCGTAGCCGGTCGGCGAATGGCAGACCCGGGCGCAGGTATCGACATTGTTGTTGCCGAAGCCGCCGCGGATCAGCTTCTGGACCAGGAAGGTCTCCTCGTTGGTGCAGCGCGACGAAGTAATCCCGCCGATGGAACGGGGGCCGTATTTGTCCTGGATGCGCTTGAATTCCGACGCGGTGCGGGCAATCGCCTCCTCCCAGGACACCTCGCGCCAGGGATCGCTGATGTTTTCGCGGATCATCGGCTTGAGGATGCGTTCGCGGTGGGTGGCATAGCCCCAGGCGAAGCGGCCCTTCACGCAGGAATGCCCGCGATTGGCCTTGCCGTCCTTGTAGGGCACCATGCGAACGACTTCGTCGCCGCGCATCTCCGCCTTGAAGGCGCAGCCGACGCCGCAATAGGCGCAGGTCGTCACCACCGAATGCTCGGGCTGGCCGATCTCGATGACCGACTTTTCGGTCAGCGTCGCGGTCGGGCACGCCTGCACGCAGGCGCCGCACGACACGCACTCCGAGGCGAGGAAGGATTCCTCCATGCCGGGCGATACCACCGAGGAAAATCCGCGCCCGGCAATGGTCAGCGCGAAGGTGCCCTGCACCTCTTCGCAGGCGCGCACGCAGCGCGAGCAGACGATGCATTTACTGGGGTCGTAGGTGAAATAGGGATTGGACTCGTCCTTGCCGGGATTGGGATGCTTGTCGCCGGAATAACCGTAGCGCACGTCGCGCAGACCGACGGCGCCGGCCATGTCCTGCAGCTCGCAGTCGCCGTTGGCGGCGCAGGTCAGGCAGTCCAGGGGATGATCGGAGATGTAGAGCTCCATGACCCCCTTGCGCAGGCGCTTCAACCGGTCGGTCTGGGTGCGCACCGCCATTCCGGCTGCGACCGGCGTGGTGCAGGAGGCCGGCGTGCCGGCACGGCCCTCGATCTCGACGAGGCACAGCCGGCAGGAGCCGAACGCATCGAGCATGTCGGTGGCGCAGAGCTTCGGGATCTGGGTTCCCATCTCCATGGCCGCCCGCATGATCGAGGTCCCTTCGGGCACCGTCACCGCCTGGCCGTCGATGGTCAGCGTCACCGTCTTGCCCACCTTCGCGCGGGGCGTGCCGTAGTCGGTCTCATGGACGAGCGACATGGTGGTCTCCTTCATTCCGCAGCTTCGAGGCGCGGCGGCCGGGCGCCGAAATCCTCGGGAAAATGGGTGAGCGCGCTCATGACGGGATAGGGCGTGAAGCCGCCCAGCGCGCACAGCGAACCGAATTTCATGGTGTGGCAGAGGTCTTCGAGCACGCCGAGGTTTCCGGCACGCTCTTCGCCGCGGATGATGCGGTCGATGGTTTCGACGCCGCGGGTCGAGCCGATCCGGCACGGGGTGCACTTGCCGCAGGATTCGATCGCGCAGAATTCCATGGCGAAACGCGCCTGCTTCGCCATGTCCACGGTGTCGTCGAACACGACGATGCCGCCATGGCCGATCAGGCCGTCGCGAGCGGCGAAGGCCTCGTAGTCGAACGGCGTGTCGAACAGGGCGCGGGGGAAATAGGCCCCGAGCGGTCCGCCGACCTGGACCGCGCGCACCGGCCGCCCGCTCGCGGTGCCGGCGCCGATGTCGTCGACCAACTCTCCCAGCGTGATGCCGAAGGCGGTCTCGAAAAGTCCGCCATGCCTGACATTGCCGGCGAGCTGGATCGGCATGGTTCCGCGCGAGCGGCCGATGCCGAAATCGCGATAATGCGCCGCGCCCTGCGCCAGCACGATCGGTACCGAAGCGAGCGACAGCACGTTGTTGATGACGGTCGGCCGCCCGAACAGGCCGGCATGGGCCGGCAGCGGCGGCTTCGCCCGCACGATGCCGCGCTTGCCTTCGAGGCTTTCGAGCAGCGAGGTCTCTTCGCCGCAGACATAGGCGCCGGCGCCGGCGCGCACCTCGATGTCGAACGCATAGGGCGAGCCGGCGACGCCGGCGCCGAGCACGCGCTCCCGGCGCGCAACGGCGATCGCCGCGTTCATCGCCGCGACCGCGTGGGGATATTCCGAACGGATATAGACGTAGCCCTTGGTCGCGCCGACGGCGATCCCCGCGATGATCATTCCTTCGATCAGCACGAAGGGGTCGCCTTCCATGATCATGCGGTCGGCGAAGGTGCCGCTGTCGCCCTCGTCTGCATTGCAGACGATGTATTTCTGCGGCGCGACCGCCTGCGCAACGGTCCGCCACTTGATGCCGGTCGGAAACCCCGCGCCGCCGCGTCCGCGCAGCCCCGATTACACGACCTCCTCGATGACGGCCGCGGCCCCGAGCGACAGCGCGCGCTCCAGTCCGGACAGGCCGCCATGGGCGCGATAGTCGGCAATCGAGAGCGGATCGACCACGCCGCAGCGCGCGAAGGTCAG
>Ga0302325_10005344_pt1 | contig 29255 bp, 28 predicted proteins | sample Palsa_T0_2_FD_201948 | JGI IMG/M metagenome (GOLD analysis project Ga0302325, IMG submission 201948) | Peat permafrost microbial communities from Stordalen Mire near Abisko, Sweden - Palsa_T0_2 | ecosystem: Environmental > Terrestrial > Soil > Palsa > Peat permafrost | place: Sweden: Abisko...
AACTGTGCGCCTATCGAATGGCCGTGCGGTTCTGGACGGCGTGGGCTTCTCGATCGAGCAGCGTGCATTCGCGGCCGTCATCGGTCCCAGCGGCGCCGGGAAGAGCACGCTGCTGGGAGCGTTGACGGGGATGCGACCCGCCACCGCGGGCTCGGTCTCCTACGACAACCGCGACCTCTACAGCAACTACGCAGAGCTGCGCCAACGGATCGGCCTCGTGCCGCAGGAGAACATCCTGCACACCCAGCTGTCGGCCCTGCAGGCGCTCGACTACGCAGCGCAACTGCGGTTCTCCAGCGACATCACGGCCGCGGAACGCAGGGCGCGCGTCGATGAGGTGCTCGAGGAGCTCGGGTTGAGTGCACATGAGCACACACGCATCGGAGCGCTGTCGGGGGGGCAGCAGAAGCGGGTGAATGTAGCGCTCGAGCTTCTCGCCAAACCCTCGCTCCTGTTCCTTGACGAGCCGACCTCCGGCCTTGATCCGGGCCTCGACAAGTCGCTGATGCAGCTGATGCGGGGTCTCACGCGGGAGGGCCGTACCGTGATCGTGGTGACGCACAGCGTCACCAATATCGACCTGTGCGACCGCGTGTTGGTTCTCGTGCCCGGTGGGCGGCTCGCCTTCTTCGGGCCGCCGCGAGACGGTCTCGAATACTTCGGCGGGAGCGACTGGGGAGATGTCTATCAAACGTTCGCAGAACAACCGCAGCGCGACTGGGCGGCGGACTTCAAGCAATCCAAGCACTACGCGCGCTATGTGGGCGACCGCAGCGACGTCGCCGCCGGGAGGTCCGCCGTCGAGGATCCGACGCCTCCCTCGCTCCGTTGGCGCTATCGACTGGCGCAGCTCGGCACCCTGTGCCGGAGATATGCGGCGATCCTGGCGGCTGACCGTGTCTTTCTTGGGGTGCTGGCCGGTGTTCCCCTGTTCCTTGGAGTCTTGATTCGTGCCACTCCTACCAAGGAGGGCCTCGCCGGAAGCGCTCACACCAATCAGGACGTCGCATCGCTGCTGCTGATCGTGGTGATCTGCGCCTGTTTTGCCGGAGCGATGAATTCGGTCCGAGAGATCGTCAAGGAGCGTGCGATCTACATCCGCGAGCGCAACACAGGCCTTTCGCCAGCCGCATACCTCTCCTCGAAGATGATCGTCTTGGGCCTGATCAGCGCCGTTCAGGCGATCGGGATGCTGCTGATCGGCCTGGCGGGACGGCGGCTACCGCCGAGCGGATCGCTCCTGTCGTCGGTGCCGCTGATCGAGCTCACGTTGGCGATCGGTGTGCTCGCCATCGCCTCGATGGCCCTGGGACTCCTCATCTCCGCGTGGGTGGGCAGCTCGGAGAAGGCGATGCCATTCCTAATGCTGGCCGTAGTAATGCAGGTGCTCCTGTCAGGCGGGATCTTCGGGCTGAACGGGAAGGTACCGCTGCAGCAGGTGGCCTGGCTGTCGCCCTCGCGATGGGGCTTTGCTATGACCGCCTCGACCGTGAACCTCACACGCATCGAGCCGGTCTCGACGGGATCTGGTCCGGATCCGCTGTGGTTGCACAGCGGATCCACATGGCTGACCGACATGATTGCGCTACTGGCGCTGACGGCCGCGATCGGCCTGCTCACATGGATCAGGCTCGTGCGCGTCGGGTCTCAGCCACGTGGCTGAGACCGCCTTGCCTGAGGGCACGCGAGTCCGGCACATCGGGGTGCAAGTGCTCGTGTGGGGAACGACCGTGCTGGCGGTGCTTGCCATCTTCGCGGTCTGGGCCAACCGGCAGATTCTCAACCCCACCAACTGGAGCAACGCGAGCCCGAAGCTGCTCCAGAACGCCGCGATTCGCAAAGCAACCGCGAACTACCTCGTGGATCAGCTCTACGCCAACGTCGACCTGGAAGCAGAACTGAAGACCAAGCTGCCCAGCGAGCTGTCGCCGCTCGCCGCTCCGATAGCGGGGGGGGCCGTGCGCAGCCTCGCAACGGAAGCTGCCCAGAGCGCGCTCGCGAATACGGGCGTGCAGGAATTCTGGAAGAGGGCCAACTACCTGGCCGATCAGACGCTTGTCACGGTCGTCAACGGGGGCAAGGGGGCGGTGAGTGTCAAGGGAGGCGAAGTCACGCTCGACCTCACCTCGATCGTGGGCAACATCACCAACCGCCTCGGCCTGCCGAACGTGGGCTCCAGACTGAGCCCTTCGGTCGCACACCTGAAAGTTCTGAGGTCCAACCAGATCGAAGTGCTGCAGAAGACAGGCAAGGGGCTGAAAGGTCTGGCGCTCCCGCTGACGATCATCGTTCCGCTGCTGTACGCGCTCGCGCTCGCGCTCGCCGGTGGTTTCCGGCGCCGGACGCTGGTGTTGGTGGGGATCGCGGTGGTGACCGCCGGGATCATCGCGTTCGTGGGACGCAGCCTGCTCATCTCTGGATTGACGAACTCCCTGGTGAAGACCGAAGCGGTCAAGCCCGCCGCTCATGCGGTGCTTTCGATCGGGACATCGATGCTCTCGGAACTCGCCGGAGCATTCGTCGTCGTCGGCGCAACGCTCATGGCCGGCGCATGGTTCGCCGGGCCCGCGCGGCTTGCCGCCAGGGGCAGGCAGGCGATCGCCCCCTTCCTGCGCGAGCTCCGAGGGGTGAGGGAGCGGTTGTGAGCGATCGAGACTTCGACGTGGTCGTGGTTGGCGCCGGTCCGGCCGGAGAGGTCTGTGCGGGACGTCTCGCTGAAAACGGCCTGTCGATCGCCCTGGTCGAGCGGGACCTGGTCGGCGGCGAATGCTCGTTCTATGCCTGCATGCCCTCCAAGGCACTCCTGCGCCCTGCCCAAGCGCTCGCCGAGGCGCAGCGCGTGGCGGGGGCTCGAGAGGCCGCCCGCGGCGAGCTCGACGTGCCCTCGGTCCTTGCTCGTCGTGACGAGATCATCCACCACCTCAGCGACCATGCACAGCTGCCGTGGCTCGAGGATCGAGGAGTCGTGCTGGCGCGCGGTCACGCCACGCTCACGGGCGAGCGCGAGGTGCGCGTTGGTGAGGAGCTTCTGCGCGCAAGCCGCGCCGTCGTACTCGCGACGGGCTCCTCCGCCCTCATCCCGCCGATCCCCGGACTGCAGCAGGCCGACCCGTGGACGAACCGGGAGGCCAGCACCGCCAAGGCGATACCTCGTTCGCTGCTCATCCTCGGTGGCGGCGTCGTCGGTGTGGAGATGGCCCAGGCGTACGCGTCGTTGGGTGCGCGCGTCACGATCGTCGAGGCCAACTCTCGTCTGATCGCTGATGAGGAGGAGTTCGCCTCTGAGGAAGTTCACGAAGCGCTGGAGAAGGTTGGGGTGGAAATCGTCGCCGGAGAGGCCACGGCGATCCGGCGGGAGTCAGGCGAGGGGTTCGCAATGGACCTGAAGGACGGCCGAACCTTCGAGGGTGAAAAGCTGCTGGTCGCGGTCGGCCGGAGCCCCAACACGGACGAGCTTGGTCTCGAGCAGTTCGGGTTGGAGGGAGGCAGACCCGTCGAGGTCGACGAGACGATGAGGGTACCGGGCCATGATTGGCTCTATGTCGTGGGGGACGCCAACGGACGCGTGCTGCTAACCCACATGGGCAAGTACCAGGCGCGCCTAGCGGCCGACCACATCCTCGGACGAGCTGTCCCGCTGCGCTCAGACGGGCGCCTCTCCCCACGCGTGATCTTTACCGAGCCGCAGGTCGCGGCGGTTGGATACACGCTTGCCGGCGCCCGGGCTGCGGGTCTACGCGTGCGGGCCGCCGACCGGCCGGTCGGCGCCAACGCCGGCGGCAGCTTTGTCGGACACGACGCGCCGGGTAGCGCTCGCCTCGTCCTCGACGAGGACCGTCAAGTGCTCGTTGGCGCCACGTTCACCGGCGTCGATGTGGCCGAGTTCCTGCATGCCGCAACGGTCGCCGTGGTCGGCGAAGTTCCAGTGACGCGTCTTCGACACGCCGTCCCATCCTTCCCGACACGCAGCGAGGTCTGGCTCGGCCTGCTGGAAGACCTGGCCTGACGGAGCGCTAGAGCAGACTGGCGCGCAGCGCCGAGAGCTCCTGTGCCGCGGTTGCTTGCAGTTCCTCGATTCGCCGAGCGTCGATCGGCTGGTCACCGTTTTGGCCGGTGTGTTCCAGTTGCTGGCAGGCGAGCCGTAGCTGCGTCGCGCCGAGCGTGGCGCTGCTGCCCTTGAGCAGGTGCGCTATCCGGCGAAACTCGGCGGTGTCGCCGCGCTCGGCGGCGTCCTTGATCCCCGACAGGCACTTGGGGAGGGTCTCCTCGAAGGTCCTAAGCAGACTCGCGCGCATCTCCGCTGTGAGCGTGCTGCGCAGCTGCTCGATCGTCGCCCGATCAAGCGGCTCATCGACCGTGTCTTGTGGGCTCGCTTGAGCTGGGGCCCACTTCATGAGCATCGCTGCGAGCTGGTCGCGTTGGACAGGCTTTGCGAGGTAGTCATCCATGCCGGCGGCGAGACAGCGCTCGCGGTCATCGGGCATCGAGAGCGCGGTCATCGCGATGATCGGAACGTGATGGCCGTTCTCGGCCTTGCGAATGCGCCTGGTTGCCTCATAGCCGTCGAGCTCGGGCATCTGGCAGTCCATCAGGATGGCTGCGTAGGGGCGCGCGAGCGCCATTTCGACGGCCTCCCGTCCGTTGTGGGCGATGGCGGTTGCGCGTCCCTGTCGGGCAAGCATTGTCTTGGCGACGACACGGTTGATCTCGTTGTCCTCGGCGATCAGGACCGGGGGGCCTTCAGGGATCGTTCGGTTCGCTGGGTTATCGTCCATCACGAGGGCTTTGATCGCCTGGCGATCAGAATGGTTTAGGCGCTCGCCGTCCGAAGGGGCTGCCGTGGGAAGCGAGGCGGTGAACCAGAACACGCTGCCGCGGTCCGGGCCAGGTTCGGCGCCAATCTGACCGCCCATGCGGTGGGCCAGTTCACGGGAGATCGTCAGTCCCAGGCCTGTCCCGCCATATTCGCGTGTAGTCGAGGCGTCTGCCTGGTTGAAGGCGTCGAAAAGGCGATCGGCGTGATCCGGGTTGATGCCGATGCCGGTATCTGAGATCTCGAAGCGCAGCATGCTCTCGCCCTCGACACGCACGTTTACGATTACCTCTCCCGACGGGGTGAACTTGACGCCGTTGGAGAGTAGGTTCAGGAGGATCTGGCGAAGGCGCACGCGATCCCCGCGGACGAATTGCGGGACCTCGGCATCGACCCAGTGCTTGATCTCGATGCCCTTTGCGTGGGCCGCCTCAGCAAGCACCAAGCAGGACTCCTTCACCGTGCTGCGCAGGTCGAAGGTCGTGGGGTCGAGCTCCATTTGGCCAGCTTCGAGCTTTGAGAAGTCGAGGATGTTGTTGGCGACTGCCATCAGCGCGTCGCTCGATGCCAGCAACGCGTCGAACTGCTCGCGCTGCGCGGGGTCGAGAGCCGAATCGCGCAGAAGGCTTGCCATACCCATCACGCCGTTGAGGGGCGTGCGGATCTCGTGACTCATATTGGCTACGAACTGCGACTTCAACTCGGAGGCCTTCTGCGCCTCTGCGGCGGCACGCTTCTGGTCGGTGATGTCGGTCGCGACGCCTCCGATTGCGTCCTCGCCTTCTGCGTCGCGGATCGGAAACTTGACGGAGAGGAATGTGTGCATTCCGTCGGGCAAGGGAAAGTCTTGCTCGAAAGTGATCGGGACCCCGCGTTCGAGGATCTCCTGGTCTGCCGCGCGCACCTGATCGCCGATTGCCCCGGGGGTCAATTCCTGCTCACTACGACCCACGATGTCACTCGCACCTATGCCGCGGACCCGCTCGAACTCCTTGTTCACGAGCAGGTAGCGGCTGTTTTCGTCCTTGATAAAGATCATCGATCTCGTGTTGTCGAGGATTTGCTGGAAGCGCTCACTCATCGCCCTCATCGAGCGCTCTCGATTCAGCAATACCTGGGACATCGCATTGAACGAGCTCGCCAACGAGCGGACCTCGCCGCGCCCCTCCTCCGCCACCTGCAAGCCCGGAGCAGACTCGCTGAGACGCTCGGCCGCGTGGGCGACGCGCCGTACGGGCAGCAACACCGATCTCGCGAGATAGACGGCGAGTGCGATCAGCATCAGGGCCACGAGCGCGAAGCCACCGCCCGCGACCCTCAGCGCCTCAGCCTCGCTCGCGGATTTGGCCTGCCGATGTGCGTCGGTCTCAAGCTGTTGCGCGCGGGCGAATCTCCCGAAGCCGGCGGTGATCGCATCGACCAGCGCCTCGCCTGGGGCGCCAGCCGTCTCCGTCCCGAGTGGTGCCCCGAGGCGCTCGTCGAGGAATGGCGCGCCATAGGACGCCTCGTAGCGCGCCACCGAGGCTGCCAGCAACTGGCCGCGCCGACGCTGCGCGACATCGTTGTGCACCATGCGTCCAAGCCGCATCAGTTCGTCGGCCAGCCTGGCCCGCGCCTGGCCATACTCCTGAACGAACTCGTGTTCGTGGACCAGCAGGAATCCCCTGAGGTCCGCATCCATTTCGATCATCGAGCGCTGCGCGGAATCCGCGAGTAGCCGAATTTCGTTGGACTCATGACCCAGGTCGCCGCTGTCAATCAACGACCTGATGTTCAGAAGCAATGTCCCGAACACGGCGGCAACGACGGCGAGTACGACGGCGAACGAAGTGAAGACGGCCGGACTCAGGCTCGACCGTAGGCTTGACCACCGCTTCCTCTTGCCCGTTGACACCTCACCCGTCCTTCCGAGCCACTTTTCGCTCAGTGTTGGGCGAGGCGGGCATTGGCGTGAGCCGTGATCGACTCCGTCACGGATTCAGCAAGCCCGTTGGGGGCGGTTCCCTTGCGACGGTAGGCCGTGGCGCCGGCCAGGATCAGTTCGCGGACCAACGCGTCTGACTCATCAGCCGACAACACCACGATCGCAGTGCGAGGAGAGACCTCACCAATACCTTCTACGGCCCGTATGCCGCCACCCTTTGGCATGTCGACATCAAGCAGCGCGGCGTCGGGCTCGCATGTCTTCGCGAGCTCGATGGCCTCCTCGCTGTCCGTGGCGGCAGCGACCACGCGAAAGTACTCCTCCAGACTCATGCTCAGCATTGCGGCCACCACAGGATCATCGTCTGCAATCAGTAGCGACGGACGATCATCCTCAGCCATGCGCTCCTATCGGCAGCGCGCCAGCGAGCCTTAAGCGATTACCTCAGGCGGAGGTCCCGGCCAGCACGAAGGACTCGATCGCGATATCAGGATCGATGTGGTTGGCGCTCAGGAAGGCGAGCACCTTGCGACCGGTGATCAACTCGATCCCGGCTATGAAGTCGTTGCGCATTCCCTCCTGAAAGGCCTTGCGCATACCGAGGACAAGGTCGTCCTTACCGTCACGCACGAGGCTCCGCTCCCCCCTCGTCAGCGCGTCCTTCATCACGACGCTGATCAGGTCCTCGTTAAGATAGGTGGCCGTCTTCGTCGGACCTCTCCCGGTGTGCTCGTTCACCAGCTTGACGAGGAGGTTCGATATTTCGGCAGCGTGCCCTCCATTTGGAGGCACGCCGTTGTGAGCCGTTGCAAGCGTGCTCACCGCCGATGAGCGCTTGGTCACCTCGTTGGCCATGCCAAACTCTGTTCTCGCCTCTCCTCTGAGACAGATCGGCGGACGCAAGATTGAAGAGAGACGGATTAGCTACAAGCGCCTGTCGCGCCTCCAAGCCGCCTCGCGCTTGCGGGCCGTCCAGAAGGCGCTGTTTTGCAGCATAGCGGGTCGTCCCCCTCGCACGCCCAGGGGCCGGCGGCTGGGCGTTTGCGCCCGGCTAATGGTTCTCGGCGCGCGTGTCGATAGGAGTCTTCAACGTATTTCTTTGCGACTTTGCCTGGGGGCGTCACATGATGTAGCCAGGTGGGGAGCTCCGTTATCGGAAATTCCCCCTGGAGGTCCTCCGAAATGCCTCACGTCGCAGAGCAGGTTGACTCAAGGCGCCTCGATCACATGCGCCCGTCCAGGCGTGGGCCACGACTGACCGCTGGAAGATCTTCCCTGAGGAGGGCCGCCCTGGCTTTCCCGCGATAACGCCAAGGACCTCGTAGGCGATAGGGAACTAGGGCGCACCGGTGGAATGGCCCGGCGCGCCCTAGTGCTCCATGGCCACGAGGGCTCCTGGAGAAATGCCGATCGTGCCCCCTCCTCGTCGCCCCAAATAGGTTCGAACGTCTTGTGCTCGATGGCACACGCCTATCGGCGTTGGACCTTCGCTCCTTGAACGGTGCGACTGCGTGATGCAGGGGCCAGGACGGGCCCTGAGGCGCCTGCACCGGACATATGATTAGTTCTCGACGTTCGGCTCTCACTGAGGCGGTGAGGCGTCGGTACTGACGCTAGGTCGAAAAGACCGGGAAGCCATTCCCTTCCTATAGCGGTGCATTTCGCCGCAGTCAGGAGACGCCATGAAAAACGGCGTCCCAAAGAAGTACGAGTCGCCCCGCGGCGACTGCCTCGCCGTAGGCCGGCGTCCCCGCCTTCGGGTGACTGGCGCCGGACCTCGAGTTGGACTGCTCCTGCTCGGGTTGCTGTCCACGCTCATCTTCGCCAGCAGCGCCTTGGGCGCGAGCACGGTGGCGGGAAAACGTAGCGCTTCGGGCATGCAGGGAGGCTGTATGGGCGGTGGTGGCGGCGGCGGCAACAAAGTCGGCGGAGGCAAAGTCTCAAAAACGCCCTCCGGCGTGACAAAAACGCCCTCCGTCGTGACGGAAGGGCCGACGGTCGTCACAAAAACGCCCGCGGTCGTCGCGGAAACGCCCACGGACGCGACTGAAACACCCGTGGCTGTCACCGCGACAACGCCGGTGCCCGAGGTACCGACCGCGATAACGGGTATCGCCGGCCCAGCCAACGGTGCCACAACGACGGCCGTGCCGAAGGTCAAGAAGGCTGTAACGAAACCGAAGAAGCCAGTGAAGAGAACCGTCAAGAAGCACAAGCCGGCGATTGCGCGTCCGGCACTTCGGAACAAGGCGGCTGCGTTCACCGGCTGAGCAGGCCCGGATGAGCTGGGCGGCGCAGATGTCGCCCAGCTGCATGACATCATGAATACGATGAACCGATCACCCTCGATCACGCTCGGCGTGAGCGCTGCGCTTGCCGCAATCTGCCAGTTCGCGATCCTGGCCGCCCCGGCGAGCGCTGCCCGAATCGCAACCCGCGTGCAGGCCAGCCAGGAGCTCGTCGTGCTCGTGGGCGCAGCCGATGCGCACCGAGCGCCCGAAGGCATGTCCCCCCGAATCGAGGTCGTGCCGGCCCGCCGGCCGATCACCGGCGAGGAGACCACCCTGCCGGTGCTTTCACTCAGAACCGATCTCCACGGGGTGCGATGGCTGCACGTGATGCTCCCCGGCCGGCCCAACGGATCGACCGGGTGGATCTCGCAGCGCAAGAATCGCCTGATCGCGACGCCCTGGCGCATCAAAGTCGACCTGGCGGCGCGCAGCGTGAACGTCTACCACGACGGTGCTCTCACGCGAGCGTTTCAAGCCGTGGTCGGCAAGCCCTCGACGCCCACGCCCACTGGGCGGTACTTCGTCGAGGAGTCCGTCCAGATGGCCGCCGGCCAAGCTGGTGCTCCGTTCGCCCTGGCGCTCAGTGCCCGCTCGAACGAACTCCAGGAATTTGAAGGAGGTCCGGGCCAGATCGCGATACATGGACGCGAAAACATCGGCGGAGTACTTGGCACCGCCGAATCCCACGGCTGCATCAGACTTGCCACGGCAAGCATCGACTGGCTTGCCGCCCGCATCAGACCGGGAACGCCGGTGACGATCGAAGCAGCCTGAAGGGTCCGCAACCGCCATGCCCGCTCCCAGCCCGAGCACCAGCCAGGCAATGCGGGCGATCGTGGCCCCCTCCGTCCAGGACGCCGACTTCCGGGCGGCGGTGAGGAGCAGAGCGCTCGAGCTCGGGCTCCTGGGCTGGGTCCGCGAAGCAGAGGACGGCACCACAGCAGTCCACGCCGAGGGTCTGCCCGCCTCGCTGGATGCGCTCACGGCCTTCCTGCGTATCGGCTGGCCGAAGGGGACCGTCGCCGAGGTGGTCGTTCAGGAGGTCCCCGTCGAGGGCCATGAGCAGTTTGCGATCCGCGGTGTCAGCGCCGGTGCGTTTGTCGTACAGGAGCACGCCGCCACGACCCATCACTTTGACATTCGCCTGGAGGTCGGCGGGGTGATGCGCTCGTGGGCGCTGCCCAAGGGCCCGTCGCTCGACCCCGCGGTCAAGCGCCTGGCCGTGCAGGTAGGCGACCACGACCTTGATCACAACGACTTCGAGGGAATGACCGATGGCGGTGGTGTGGTGGTGTGGGACCGCGGCCACTACGAGCAGGGCGGCAGGGTTGCCTGGCCGCAGGCGCTGGAGCGCGGCCACGCCGTGTTCGTCCTGCACGGCGAGAAGCTCCGCGGCGGCTTCGCCCTGCAGCGCACGCGAGGTGGGCCGAAGGCGCAGTGGTTGTTGATCAAGCGCCGTGACGAGGAGGCGCGCCCCGGCTCCAACGTCACAGATGAAGAGCCGAAATCGGTGCTCAGCGGTCGCACACTCGAGGAGGTGATAGCCGAAGGCCGCTAGACGCTGTGTCCCCGCCCGCCCACGCCTTCGCGCCCGCCGGGGGGCCTGCAGGTGCTAAGAATGCTTGTGCGTTAAGCAACCTCGGCGAGAAGGAGAGAACAGTGGCGAGCACAGTTTCCCAGGCACATCTACCGGCGTTGGGCGCGCACGAGCGGGAGGAGATCGGGAATGAGCTCCAGGCCACCCTGCTGGAACTCGTGGACCTGTCGCTGTTGGGCAAGCAGCTGCACTGGAGCGTCGTGGGGCCGCTTTTCCGCCCGCTGCACCTGTATCTCGACGAGTTGATCGACTCCTGGCGCGAGCTCGCCGACACCGTCGCCGAGCGGGCCGTCGCGGTCGGCGCCTGGCCGGACGGTCAGGCGAACGCGGTTGCCGCCGGCAGCCAGATCGCCGGCGTGGAGCGGGGGGCGATCGAGGATCAAACGCTCCTGCATGAGCTCGTGCACCGCGTCGCCGAGGTTGACGAGCGGGTGAGGGAGCGCATGGACCGCCTGGCAGAGCTCGACTCGGCCTCCGAAGATGTCCTGGTCGGGGTTGTGCGCGCGCTCGAGGAGCAGTTGTGGATGCTCCGGGCGCAGCTACCGCATCACTGATGGCGCGTGGCGTGCTCCAGGAAGTGGCTGAGCACGCTTGCCGGATCCTCGATCTGCGGCCAGTGCCCGATCTCGGGGCCAAGCAGGATCACGTCGGCGTCGGGGATGATCTCCCGGTAGCGCTCCGCCATGTGTCTGCCTGAATTGGGGTCAAAGGGCCCGTCGATGAGCCGCATCGGCACATGTGTTTGGCGCATCGCCCGCACCCAGCGGTTACGGTGACGTTCTCGGTCTATCAGGAACCGCCCGACCTTGTGACTCACAGCTTTGCCGTTGTTGTACTCCAGTATCTGGTGAAACTTCTCCATCAGCTCCGCCGAGGGCTGCGTATTGGGTCCGAACACTTCATTGATCGCGCGCCTGGTCAGCATCCGCGCCAACGGCCCGTCAGGAGCTCTTGCGAGCACCTCGCCCAGCGGGGTTCTTGACAGCAGGCGCTGCACCAGGCGTGGTGTGTAACTCTCGTAGAAGAGCCCCCCGTTGAGCCATGTGATCGAGTTGATTCGCGGCGCGGGCAGCGAATGCAGCCGCTCATCGTGGCGGGCCAGCATCTCCTGGACGACGGAGTCCCCGATGTCATGGGCCAGCACCTGGTAGCGCTCAACGCCGAGCTCCTGAAGCAGCGCCTCGTGCATGTCGGCGTGATCGTGAACGGAGTACTCATACGCCGTCGGCTTCTCAGAGAAACCCATACCCAGCATGTCCGGTGCGATCACCGTGAAGCGACTCGTCAGCTCCTCCCAGATCGACGACCAGTCGTAGGAGTTGAACGGATACCCATGCACGAGAAGGAGGTTGGGCCCGCTGCCCTCGCGGATAAAGAAGACCTCGAAGCCGAGGTAGTCAAATTGTGAGCCCTTGGCCTTCCAGCGCTCGAGATCGCCGTGCATCGCGCCTCCGTCCAATTGCCGAGCAGCTGACGATCATGCCAGCTTCACCGCCGGCCCGTGTTCGGCGCCTATGCGCCCCACACTCCTCGCTGGGCGGCGTATCATGGGTAAGGATCTGACATGACCACCCTCGGCTTCGTGCTCCTGCTCATAGGCGCCATCTTGGTGGTCGCCGAGGCGCACATGCCCGGTGTCGTCCTCGGAGTCGCCGGCGGCGCATCGCTGATCGCCGGTGCGATCATCCTCATCGGTGCGCTTGGCGCCGGCGGGGCCGTCGCCGTGACGGCCGGCGTGGGAGTTGGCGCGGTGGCAGGCGGGTGGGCGTTGTTTGCAGCCAACAAGACTGCAGGCTCGCGACGGGTGCGCGTGCAGGCGGGCACGGAGGCGCTGTGTGGCCGGATCGGCGTCGTTCGCCGCTGGAGCGAGTCAGCGGGCCACGTGTTCGTCGACGGAGCGCTGTGGCGCGCACGCCATGAATGGGCCGACAGCGACGCGGAGGCGCTTCACGAGGGCGATTCCGTGGTCGTTGAGCGCGTGAGCGGGCTGACGCTCGCGGTGCGCCGCGCCGAGGAGTGGGAGCTGATCGCATGATCCTGGCGATCGTCCTCGTCCTCGTGTTCCTCGCGGCGACCGGGCTTGTGCTTGCGGGAGCGTCGGTGCGGGTGCTGCGCGAGTACGAGCGCGGCGTCGTCTTTCGCCTCGGCCGCGTGACCAGCGAGCGCGGGCCGGGCATGATCTTCCTGATGCCGGCGATCGACCGCATGGTCCGCGTGAGCCTTCGCACCGTCACCCTGGAGATACCGGCGCAGGAGATCATCACCCGCGACAACGTCCCCGCGCGGGTGACCGCAGTGGCCTACTACCGGGTCATCGATTCCACCAGGTCCGTGCTCGAGATCGAGAACGTGCTGGCGGCCACCTCGCAGATCGCCCAGACGACGCTGCGCTCGATCCTGGGCAAGGCCGAGCTGGATGCCCTGCTGGCCGAGCGCGAGCGGCTCAACGAGCAACTCCAGCACATCATCGACGATCAGACCGAGCCCTGGGGGGTGAAGGTGACAGCGGTCGAGATCAAGGACGTGGAGATCCCCGAGCGCATGCAGCACGCGATGGCGCGCCAGGCTGAGGCCGAGCGTGAGCGTCGCGGGAAGATCATCACCGCCGAGGGCGAATTTCAGGCCGCGGCCCGCCTCAACGACGCCGCCGACGTCATCAGTCGCAACCCCGTGACGATCCAGCTTCGCTACCTGCAGACGCTGATCGAGGTGAGCAGCAATCAGAGCTCCACGATCGTCTTTCCGCTGCCAATGGATGTGCTGCAGCCACTGATGGCCGCCGCCCAGGGTCAACGCGCCGCCGCGCGCGACGGGGCCGAGCGCGATCGTCTTGACCAGGCGCTCAGCGCCGCACGCGAGGCGCTTCAGGCAACCAGCGCCGACCCCGCACCAGCAGAATCAGCGCGCGTGATCGAGCCCGCCGCACCGGCGCCGGAGCCGGCTGAGCCCGGCTTGGCCAGCAGCATCTGAGTGACGCCGATCCGCCGCTCGGCAAAGCCGGCCTCGCAGTATGCGAGGTACAGCCGCCACAGCCGCCGAAAGCGCTCGTCGTAGCCGAGCTCCTGCAGGCGGGCGGTCGCTCCCTCGAAGTTCGCGCGCCAGCGCCGCAGCGTCTCGGCGTAATGGGGCGTGAGATCGTTGATCCCGAGCGTCTGCATGTCGGTTCGCCGCGCGACGCAGCGGCTGAGAACCTCCATCGAGGGAAGGCACCCGTTGGGGAATATGTGGGTGCGAATGAAGCTGCGCGAAGCCTTCTCGACGCTGTAGGCACGGTCGTCGATGACGATCGCCTGAAGCATCATCCTGCCGTCGTCGTCCAGCAGGTTCGAGCAGCGCTCGAAGAAGGTGCCGAAATCACGCCACCCGACGGCCTCGATCATCTCGATCGAGACGAGCTTGTCATAGCGCCCGCGCAGATCGCGGTAGTCCTGACAGAGCACCGTGACCCGATCGGCGACTCCGGCGGCGCTGACCCGGGCGCGGGCCAGCTCGTACTGCTCGTTGGAGATGGTCGTCGTCGTCACGCGGCAGCCGCGGGTGCTGGCCGCGTGCACGGCAAAGCCGCCCCAGCCCGTGCCGATCTCCAGCACGTGCTCACCTGGGCCGAGATCAAGGCGGCTGCAGATCAGCTCGAGCTTGGCCGTCGAGGCCTCCTCGAGCGTCATGCCCCGGCGCGGAAAGTAGGCGGAGGAGTACATCATGCTCTGGTCGAGCATCAGCGCGAAGAACTCGTTGCCGAGGTCGTAGTGGGCGGCGATGTGACGGCGGCTGCGCGCGGGAGTGTTGCGAATCCGGATCCCTCGCGCGAGCTGCAGCGGGACCCGCGCCGGCGCGAGCCGGCGACGCCACTGATCCAGGCGTCTGGCGTTGCGCGCTGCCACGCGTATCACGGCGGTCAGGTCGGGGGATTCCCACAGACCATCCATGTAGGCCTCGGCCATCCCGCGGCTGCCTTTCAAGAGCGCCGGCCACAGCCGCGGCGAGCGAACCTCCACGGTCGCCTGCGGGCCGCCGTGGCCCAGTAGAAGCCGCTGCTCGCCGTCCACGATCGTCAATTGACCTTCGCGCAGGCGAGCGAGCAGGATCAGCACGATCTGCCGTGTGAGGGCCCGCGCCGCCCTCATGCCGGCACCTCGGGGCGGCGGTGCAGCGGCACGCCCTTGAGCTTCAGGGCCACGGCGTGCCCGTAGATGAGCGCCAGCACGCGCAGCGTGGCCGCCGGGTAGCGGGCCGTAATGCGAGCCAGTGAAGGACGGGTCAGCGGCGAGCGTCGCAGCGCCAGGGTTGCGTCAAACACACGCCGGCCAAGCTCTTGGCTTTCGATGTGAACCGCGACCGTCTCGCCCGGCGGCGCCATGCGCCACTCATAGCGCTGGTCCATCCCCATGAAGGGGGATACGTGCAGGCGCTTGTCAAAGCTTCCACTGAGCATGGGGCTTTCGCCGGTGCCAGAAAGCACGTATGCGTGGCGCTCGCCCCAGGGGGTGCTCGTCACCTCCGCCACCACCGCCTCAAGCTGCTCCTGCGCGGTGAAGCAGTAGTAGAAGCTGACGGGGTTGAAGCAGTGACCGAAGGTGCGCACGTGCGTGAGCAGGCGGATCGGCCCCGTTGGCGCTCGACCGCTGCGGCTCTCAACGAGCGTGCGCACCTCCTCCTCCAGGGGAATCGAGGGGTCGCCGAGATAGTCGCCACGGCGGAAGCGCACAAGGCCGGGCCGGCGGGCGAGCAGCCTGCCGCCGAGAAGCTCCTGAAGCTCCTCCAGGTCCAGGTACAGGAGCGCCACGCGGTGGCGGAACTCGTGCGTGCGCACTGAGTAGCGGCGGTGGCGGATGCTCCCCTCATAGATGGCGCTGACCGTCATGCGCTCACCGCCTCGGCGCGGCGCGCACCGAGCTCGCGTGCGACCCGCAGCGCACTGTTGACGCCGTCCTCATGAAAGCCCCATCCCCAGTACGCGCCACAGTAGTGGGTGCGGTTGTGCCCGCTGATCTCCTGGTGGCGTGCCTGCGCGGCAAGGCCCGCGGGGGTGTAGACGGGGTGGGCGTAGGAGATCGTGCGTATGACCTGCTCCGGGTCGATCTCCGCCGTCCGGTTGAGCGTGACGCAGAACTCGCGCGCACCATCAATCGCCTGTAGCCGATTCATGTAATAGGTGACCTTGCAACAGTCCGCCATGGCGCCATCGAGATGGTAGTTCCAGCTGGCCCATGCCCGCCGTCGCCGCGGAAGCATGGTGCGGTCGGTGTGTAGCACGGCCTCGTTGAGCTGATAGGGAATCGCGCCGAGCAGCTCGTGCTCGCTGTCACTCGGATCGGCCAGCAGGCCAAGAGCCTGATCTGAGTGCGTTGCGATCACCACAGCGTCAAAATGCTCCTCGCCGCCCTCGCCCGAGATCACCGTCACGCCGTCGGGCCTGCGCCGGATCTCAGTGACCGCCGTTGACAGCCGCAGTCGCTCGCGCCAGGGACGCATGAGGGCCTCGACGTAGTTGCGCGATCCGCCTGCGATCGTCCGCCAGCGCGGGCGCCTGGTCAACCCGAGCACGCCGTGGTTGTCGAAGAACTCGATCAGAAAGCGCGCCGGAAAGGACCACATCTGCGCGGGAGCGGCCGACCAGACCGCGGAGGCCTGCGGGACGATCAGGCGCTCGATGAACGTGGGCGAGTAGCGCTGCTCCTCCAGCCACTCACGCAAAGACGGATCGCGGTCGCTCTCCAGCAGGCCGCGGGCATCGCGGCCAAAGCGCACGAGGTCCGCGATCATGCGGTGAAAGGATGGCGTGATCAGGTGCCTGCGCGTCGCAAACAGGCCGTTTGGTGAAGCGCCGTTGTACTCGAAGTCGGCGCCGTCGCTGACGCCAAAGCTCATCTGGGACGGCTGCGTCGCCACGCCCAGCTCATCCAGCAGGCGTTCGAAGTTCGGGTAGTTGCGGTCGTTGAACACGATGAAGCCCGTGTCCACGTCGTAGGCGCCGGTATCGGTCTCCACATGCTCGGTATTGGCATGCCCGCCGGCGTAGTCGCCCGCCTCGAATACCACCAGCTCGTGATCGCGGTGCAGCAGGTGGGCGCACATCAGCCCAGAGATCCCTGCGCCGACGATGGCGATCCTCATGCCCTTACCTTCGCAGCAGCGACGGCCGCGGATTAAAAGCCGTCATCCGATACGCTCCCCGGATGCCGCCGGCTCAAGGGTTTGCGCGCAAGCTCAACGAGCAGATCGCCAACGAGTTCGCCGCCCACCAGCAGTACGTCGCCTGCGCCGTTTACTACGACTCCGTGGCCCTGCCTCAGCTGGCGCGGTTCTTCTACCGCCAGGCCCTGGAGGAGCGCGGCCACGCGATGATGATGATCCGCTTCCTGCTCGACACCGGCGCTGTCGTGACCACGCCGGGCGTCGAGGAGCCGCGAACCCCCTTCGCCGACGTGGTGGAGCCGATTGCGCTGGCGCTCGAGCAGGAGGAGCGGGTCTCGGTGCAGATAAACGCCCTGGCGGCAACGGCTCGTGATGAAGGCGATTACGCCTCTGAGCAGTTCATACAGTGGTTCATCAGGGAGCAGATCGAGGAGGTCGCGACGATGAGCAGCCTGCTGCGCGTGGCCGAGCGCTCTCGCGATGCGGTTGCGGATATCGAGGACTTCATCGCTCGTGAGCACCCGGGCGAGGAGGGCGCCGACCCGACCGCGCCGAGGTCATCCGGGCCGGAGTGAGCTCGGCGAGCGCCGGCGCCAGCACCTCAGCTAGACTCGCGCCTCGTGGCCGGGGCCGATGACGATCTGTTTGGCGATGAGCATGTCCGCGTCTATCGCGAGACCGACGGAGAGCGCGGCTACCACTGGCGCGGGACCACGATCCTCCTGCTCACCACGCAGGGAAGGACGTCGGGCGAGTCCAGAACGACTCCCCTGATCCACCGCACCGACGGCGAGCGCTGGGTGGTCGTGGCCTCGAAGGGCGGGGCGCCCAAGAACCCAAGCTGGTACGAGAACCTGCTGGTCAATCCGCAGGCGGAGATCCAGGTCAAGGGCGAGCAGGTGCCGGTTCTCAGCACCACGGCGCAGGGCGAGGAGCGTGAGCGCCTCTGGTCGCTGATGGTCGAGGTCTGGCCCGCGTACGAGGAGTACCAGACCAAGACCGACCGGGAGATCCCGGTCGTGCTGTTCTCCCGCCGCTAGCGCGCCGGGTTGGGTATAGAGATGTCAGCCACAGCCATCGGCGGACGATCGCGGAACCTGGTCCTCGCGGCGATGATCTTCGCGGTCGCGATGACCTTCATCGACCAGACGATCGTGTCGATCGCGGCGCCTGAAATTCAGAAGAAGCTCGGCCTGACCAGCACGGGCGTGCAGTGGGCGATAAACGCCTACCTGCTGTCGCTGGCGGCGCTGTTCGCCTTCGGCGGGCGGCTGGCCGACACCCTCGGCCACCGCAGGATGGTGACCCTCGGAGTCGTCCTGTTCGCGTTTGCCTCGGCGATGTGCGGGCTGACGCCCAAGGGGAGCCTGGCGGAGGCGTGGATCGTGACGTTCCGTGTGATCCAGGGGGCGGGGGGCGCGGTCATGTTTCCGGCGGCGCTTGCCATCGTCGTTCACACATTTGCCCTGCGCGAACGAGGGAGGGCTCTGGCGGTCTTCTTCGGGATCTCCGGAGGCCTCACCGCCATCGGGCCGATTCTCGGCGGCTACCTCACGCAGTGGACCTGGCGGGCCATCTTCTGGGTGAACATCCCGGTCGCTGTCATCGCCCTCGTCCTGATCTTCATCTCCAAGCCGACGACGGTCTACCGGCCGGCGCGAATGGACTACCGAGGCCTGGTCCTGATCGCCTCCGGGGTGGCCCTCAGCGTTTTCGGATTTCAGCAGTCGGTGGTGTGGGGGTGGAGCGATCCCGCCACCGGAGCGTGCATCGCCGCCGGTCTTCTGATTCTCGTCGTCTTCTATCTCGTTGAGAGGAGCACCACCTCGCCGCTGATCGCCGTGAGCATCTTTCAGATCCGCCCGTTCCTCATCGAGAACGTGGTGCTGGGCATCTGCATGCTGGTGTTCATCCCCGTGTTCTTCTTCGCCAGCGAGTACGCCCAGATAGCGCTCGGAAAGAGTCCGGGCGAGGCGGGTCTCTATCTCCTCTACTTCTTCATCGGCTTCGTCGTCGCGGCGCAGGTCGGTGGGCGCATGCTCGACCGGGGCGGCGCCAAGCGCCCGGTGGTGCTCGGCTGCATCCTCGGCGCCGTGGGCTTCTGGCTGTGGGCCGGGAAGGTCTCCGGGCTCAGCTTCTCAAGCCAGCAGCTCTACATAATCCTCGCTGGAGCAGGAATGGGGTTGATGCTCGGTCCGGCCAGCACCGACGCCGTGAACCGCGCTTCCAGGCTCTCCTATGGCGAGGCGACCGGCATCACCCAGACGGTCCGCAACTACGCCGCCAGCCTGGGATTGGCGATTCTTGGCACGATCCTGGTGGCGCAGCTGCGCTCCCGCATCGCAACGTCGCTGATCGCGCAGGGCGTTCCCAGGGCAGCGGCGCACAGTGAGGCCTCGCGCATCTCCCAGTCGCGGGGCGGTGGCGCCGGCGTCACCGCGATTCCCCACTTCGTGCGCCTGGACTTCGCCCTCGCCACGCGCTCGGTGCTGTATGTGATGGCGGCCATCATGGCGGCGGCGGCGATCGTGGCCGTCGCCGGCCTGCGCGCCGGGGTGCAGGCGGACGCGGACGCGCTCCCATCGGAGGGCGACGCGGAGCCTCTGGGGCAGCCGGCCGGCTGAGCAGAGGGGCGGCCGGGTCTCGCCTCAGCCGGCCGCGGCAGCAGCCGCCGCGCGGCCGCGCTCTTCACTGCCGGGCGAGGTCATGCGGGCCGCGAGCGGCAGACCGAGCAGCGATATGGCGGCCATCGTGAGGAACGCGGCGAGCGGGTGGTGAACCAGGATCTGCACGATCAGCGCCATCACCAGACCACCGAGGTTGCCGGCCATCCACACGATCGCTCCGGCGCTGCCGGCGGCTGCCCCCGCGAGCTGCTCGGCGCCGGCGAGGATGACCGGAAGCGCCGGCAGCAGGACGATGCCGATCGCGATGATCGCAAGCCCACGGACGGCCAGCCATGGCGCCACTCCCAAGGTCACGCAGCCGAGACAGCCGACGATCACCGCGCTGCGCATGAACGCTCGCTCGCCGCCGCGGCGCGCGATCAGCGCCGGCAACAGCGCGCAGCCGAGGATCCCCGCAACCACCATCCCCACCAGCAGCCCGCCCGCGGCCCCTTCCGAGACCCCGGAGGGGTGAAGCAACGTCTGCAGCCAGGTGGCGAGCGCCACGAAGATGCCAAAGCCGAGGAACACAAGGCCGCACAGCGTGCGCATCGGGGCCAGCCCCCACAGGGTGCGGGCTGCGCTCCCCTGGATTGCCGCATGCTCTTGACTCTCCTGGCCGGGGCGGCGCAGCGCGATGGCGAGGGCCACAGCCGCCAGCACGGCGAGCACGGCGTCGAGCACGAGCAGCCTGTGAAGCTGGCCATGGGCGCCCAGGGTCGGTCCCAGCAGCAGCGCGAGCAGCATCCCGATGAAGTTTCCGGCCGAGCCGACTGAGATTCCGCTCGCACGCTGGTGGGGCGGAAGGTACTCGCCGGCGAGCTTGCTGACCCCACTGAGGACGATCGGCTGCGCGACCGCGACGATCACCTGGCCTGCCATCGCCCAGGCGAAGCTGCCACCACCGAGGCGGACCAGGCCGCCCAGCGCGACCATCGCGCCCCCGAGCGCCAGCGCCGGGCGAAACCAGCGATCGAGCACGATCCCGGCAGGGATCGCGAGCGCCACATAGATCAGGGGAAAGACCTCGGCGAGCCATCCCACGGCGCCCACCGACACGCCGTAGCGTCTTGCCGTTTCGGTGGTGATCGCCGCGTAGGTCAGCCACAGCAGCTGGGTCGCGGCGCAGAGAAGCGCGTAGGCGACGATCACCTGCCAGCCGCTTGCCTGCCTGGAGTTGTCGTCTCGGTGAGCCGCCACCTGCTTCCTTCAGCGTAGTCGCCGCGCGAGAGCCTATTGCACGAGAATCGAGCCCATGGCTCGAGCTAATCGTCTGTCGCGGCGCGCCGACCTTCGCCGGCTGGCCGATGAGGAGCTGATGGCGCTCGTCCACGACGGCCAGGCAGGTGCCTTTGAGGTTATCTTCGACCGGCATGGAGGCGCCTCGTTCTCACTGGCCTATCGGATGTGCGGCGGGCAGGCGCTCGCCGAAGACGTGGTGCAGGAGGCGTTCCTGTCGCTGTGGCGCAGCGGCGCCCGCTATGACCGTGCCCGCGGGAGCGTGCGTTCGTGGGTGCTGGCAGTCGTGCACAACCGCGCGATCGACGCGCTGCGCCGGGGCGCTGTGGGCGCCGGGCGCGATCTTCACGAGCCGAGTCTGGGCGAAAGGGTTGCGGCAGGGGAGAGCACCGAGACCGAGGTCCTACGCCGCGATGAGGCGCGCGCACTGCGCGGCGTTCTGGATGGGCTGTCCGCAGATCAACGCGAGGTGATCGAGCTGGCATATTTCGGGGGCTTCACCCACGTGCAGATCGCAGAGATGCTGGCGCTGCCGCTGGGGACGGTCAAGGGCCGTATGCGCCTCGGATTGACAAGCTTGCGAGCGGACCTGGATGCCTCCCCCGGGGTTGCCATATGACCCCTGGCGAGCGCCTGGCCGGGCCGCGGGAATGTGGCGAGGACGTCGGCGCGTATGTGCTCGGCGCCCTCACCGAAGAGGAGGCCGCGGGCTTTCGCCGCCACCTCGGCGATTGCGTGCTCTGCCGCGAGGAGGTCGCCTCGCTTCAGCGGGCCGCTGATGCGCTGCCCCTGACGGCGCCACAGCTCCCGCCGCCACGCCGGCTCAGGCGCAGGCTGAAGGCACAAATACGCAAGCGGGGAGACACGGTGCCGGCGACCGCGCGCGCCCGTGCTGCGCTGAGCGGGCGTGCAGGCATGGCGCTGGCCGGTGCGCTCGCTGCGGCCGTCGTCGCGGGCGCCCTGGTGCTGTCATCTGCTGGCTCGAGCACGGTCAGGCTGGTGCAGGCGAGCGTCACGCCAGCGAGCGCGACCGCGGCCGTTCGCCTGACGGACGGGCACGCAGAACTGATCGTCGAGCATCTGCCCCAGCCACCGAGCGGCAAGATCTATGAGGTGTGGCTCAAGCGCGGCGGGCAGGCCCCGTCGCCGACGGACGCCCTGTTCGGCGTCACCTCGGCCGGCGCGGGCGCGGTTGCGGTCCCCGGAGACCTGCACGGCGTGAGCGAGGTGCTCGTCACGCCCGAGCCGCTGGGCGGCAGCCTCGTGCCCACCCACCCAGCGGTGATCGTCGCTCGCCTCAGCTGAGGGATAGGCTGTGCGGTGGCGACCATGGCGAAGGCTCTCTACACAGCACAGGCACATGTGACCGGAGGTCGCGCCGACGGGCACGGCCGCAGCTCAGACGGTCACCTGGAGGTCGATCTGCGCCTGCCCGCGGAGATGGGGGGCAAGGGCGATGGCACCAATCCCGAGGAGCTGTTCGCGGTCGGATATGCCGCCTGCTTCGAGGGCGCCCTGGGAACGGTGGCGCGGCGTGCCCACGAAGAGACCGGCGAGGTGGCGATCGATTCCAAGGTCATGCTCCTGCCCACCGAGGAGCGGGGCTTCAAGCTCGCTGTCGAGCTCGCCGTCAGCCTTCCGTCGATCAGCGATCCCGTCAAGGCCGTGGAGCTGGTGCGGGCTGCCCATCAGGTGTGTCCGTACTCCAACGCGACGCGGGGCAACATCGACGTCGCCCTCAGCGCCAACGGGCACGCCGTCGACTGAGGGCCTCAGCCGCTCCCGGAGCGCCTCGTCCAGTCCGAGCGCGCCGTTGAGTGTCTGCGAGCCACGCCGGCCGTGACGGCCATCAGCAGGAAGGCGATGATCAGCGGAAGCACGAGGTCGACGTCGAGGGCGAGCAGCCCACCCACGAGCGCGCCGATGAACATCGCCGCCACCGCGGTCAGGCGCCTGCCGGGGTGTCCTCCCGGCCCGCCCGCCAGCCGTGAGTCGGCTGCGATCCCGGTGAGCGTGAGCGTGAGCACCGTCGTGGTCAGGTCGGGAACGGCGAGCCTGCGGGCGGTTGCATTCTGGATCCCCATCGCCAGCGCCATCGGCACGATCAGGGCGTAGCGGGCTTCGCTGGCCACGGGCTGACCGAGAGCGGCGGCGACTGCGATCGCTATCAGCAGCGGCACCAGCGCGACCGCCGATGCCGTGCGCAGGTGCCGGCCGCGGTGCTCGCCAAAGCGCGTGGCGATGGCACCGCCGGCGAGTGCTCCGAGCAGAAACGCGGCCAGTGCCGCCAGCGAGGCGAAGGTCGACAGCCCGCGCTCTCCTGCCAGGGCGAGCCCGAGAAAGAGGATGTTGCCGGTCATGTTTGCGACGAACACGTGACCGAGGCCGATGTAGCTGACGGCATCGACGACACCGCTGAGAACCGTCAGCGCCACCAACAGGCCGGGCAGTGGTCCGTGGGCGCTGCCGGCCCACGGCCACCGCGCGCCAATCCGGCCGAGGGTGCTGGGCGAGGCGTCAGCCACCGAGCGGCGACGGCGGAATCCGGGTCTCCCCGTGGACGGCGGGGATGTCCAGCGCGAGCTGGTCTATAAAGCACCAGGACCATGTTTCGCCGGGCTCGATCGAGCGGATGATCGCGTGCTGGCTGGAGTCGGCGTGGGCTCTGGCGTGGCGGTTGGGTGAGTCATCACAGCAGCCCACGTGTCCGCAGGCCAGGCAGATCCTCAGGTGCAGCCAGGGTTCACCGCTGGCCAGGCAGTCCTCGCAGCCCTCGACCGCTTCGGGAAGCTCGGTGAGGAGGACCTGGTCGAGGTGTGTGCAGCCGGCCACGAGGGCGATCATCTCATCTGTGGCTCCAAGGCGGATCCTCGCCCTTCCTCGCACCGAGCTCAGGCGGCCACGGGCTCGGTCTGGCGGGCGGCCTCCAGCGGCTGGCCGGCGAGCTGGCCCCCGGCGCAGTCCTCGCTGCGCACGGTGCGCGCGGGGTTGCGGATTCCGGCCACCCCCAGCAGCCCGCCGAGCGCTACGAGCACGGCGGCGATGGCGATGCCGACGTGGAAGGCATGCACGGATGCGGCCTGGACGGCATCGGCGACCTCCCTGCCGGCCTGTGCGGCGCTGACACGCGCGAGGGTCTCGCCGCGGGCATGCGCCACAGCGCTCCTGGCTGCCGTCGACAGCGTGCGTCCGCGCAGGTCATGGTCGAGAGTCGAGCTGAACTGAACCGAGACGACGGCTCCGAGCGCCGCGATCGCAAGCAAACTGGCGATGCGGGCAATCGCGTTGTTGACGCCCGAGGCGATGCCGGCGTTTGACTCATCGGCGTCGGAGAGCACGGTCGCGGTCAGCGGCGCGACGGTCATTGCCAGCCCGATCGAGAAGAGCAGGAGCGCAGGCAACAGATCGGTGAAGTAGTTGACGTGCGCATTCAGGCGCAGCATCAGCGCAAGGCCCACCGCGGCCAGCAGCGGCCCGAGGCCCATGAACAGGTGCGGGCCGTAGCGGTCGGCGAGCTTGCCGGCGCGCTTTGACAGCGCGAACATGACGAGCGTGGAGGGCATCAGGGCAAGCCCTGCCTGCAACGCTCCCCAGCCGGCGACCTCCTGCAGGAAGAGGATGAGGAAGAAGAAGGTGGCGCCGAGACCGCCGTACATCGCCAGCGTCTGCGCGTTGCCCACCGCGAAGTTGCGCCGCTTGAACAGGCCCAATGGCAGCATCGGCTCGCTGGTGCGCTGCTCATGCACCAGGAAGGCGCCGAGCAGGGCCAGGCCCCCGATTCCGGGCCCCCACACTTCGGGGCTGCTCCAGCCGGCGGCCGGCTGGCGGATGAGGGCGATCACAGGACCGGCCAGGCCGAGGAAGGTGAGCGCGGCGCCGAGCCAGTCCACGTGTGCACGCCTGGCGCCAGGCTCTCGCCCGGCTACGGCAACACGGATCAGCAGCAGGGTGAATATGACGAAGGGGATGTTGATCGCGAATATCAGCCGCCAGGAGACGGCTTCGACGAGGTAGCCGCCGATCAGCGGCCCGATCACCGTGGCGATACCGGCCCATGCCGTCCACGAGCCGATCGCCCCACCGCGCTCGCTGGGGGGAAAGGTGGCGACGATGACCGCCAGGGCGCTGGGGGTGAGAAGCGCCCCGAAGGCGCCCTGGATCGCGCGTCCGGCGATCAGGAACTCGATGCTCGGCGATAGCGCGCAGAGCGCCGAGAACAACCCGAAGCCGGCCACGCCGATGGCGAAGACGCGCCGCTCGCCAAAGACGTCGCCGAGGGACCCTCCGATCAGGATCAGCGAGCCCAGCGTCAGCAGGTAGGCGTTTGACACCCACTGCTGTCCCGCCAGCCCTCCACCGAGATCGCCGCGAATTGCCGGCAGTGCGACATTGACCGCCGTGGCATCCAGGCCGGCAACGAATGAGCCCATGATCGCCGCCAGCAGGGCAAGCTGCTTGCGCCGGTCGTGCATCATTCGAAGAATGGCAAGCGACGCGGCGATCGTGATCCTGGAGCACATCGCGTGTGAGCCGGCGGGCGCATACGAAGACGAGCTGCGCGACCGGGGCCTGGCATTCCAGCGCGTGCGCCTGGATCGCGGCGAGGCGCTCCCCCGCCACGAGGAGGTTGGCGCGATCGTCGCGATGGGCGGGCCGATGGGCGTGTACGAGGAGGCGATCCACCCGTGGCTGGGCGCCGAGAAGCGCTTCATTGCCGACGCTGTCGCTGACGGGAGGCCCTACTGGGGCGTATGCCTGGGCGCACAGCTGCTGGCCGCTAGCATGGGCGCCGCCGTGAGCACCGGGGCTGCGCCGGAGGTGGGGGTGGGCCGTGTCGAGCTGAGCGAGAGCGCCGCCGGCGATGCGGTGTTCGCAGCGGCGCCGGGTGCCTTTGATGCCCTGCACTGGCATGGCGACACCTACGAGCTGCCCCCCGGCGCGATCGGCCTGGCCTCCTCGGCGCAGTATCAACAGCAGGCATTCGTCCTGCACCGCGCCTACGCGCTGCAGTTCCACCTCGAGGTGACGCCCGCGCTGGCGCAGGAGTGGCTGGCGGTGCCCGCCTACAGGGAGAGCCTCCAGGAGGTCATGGGAGCCGACGGCCTGCCCCGGCTGCTGGGGCAGCTTGAGCAGGCGGCGCCGAGCTCCATTCAACTGGGCCGGCGCCTGTTTGGGCGCTGGCTCGACCACGTCGTCGCGGGCGCATAGGGCCGCGCTCGAGTACTGTCCGCGCCGGCTCACGCGATGGCACCCACCACCCGATACGCACGCAGCGGCGAGGCCAGCATCGCCTACCAGGTCGTCGGCAAGGAGGGCCCCGACCTCCTGTTCCTGCCGGGATGGATCTCCCACATCGAGCAGCTATGGGAGGCGCCGGCTGCGCGTCGCTACGTCGAACGCCTCGCGTCCTTCAGCCGCCTGATCATCTTTGACCGCCGTGGCACCGGCCTGTCGGATCGCGCCGGCGGCGCCCAGACGCTCGAGCAGGACTCCCAGGACGCCCTGGCCGTGCTCGATGCCGCCGGCAGCGAACGCGCGGCGTTGTTCACCTACGCCCTCGGAGGGCTTGTCGGCGCCCTGCTGGCAGCCGATCACCCCGAGCGGGTGGGGGCCCTGATCATGTATGCCTCGGTGGCGCGCACGGCATGGGCCGCGGACTACGACTGGGCGCTGCCGAGCCAGGAGCGCGAGGTGGTGATCGAGACGACCGTCTCCGGTTGGGGGGAGGCGAGCAGCCCGGTGCTGAAACGGCTGGCGCCCTCAGTGGCCGAGGACCCCGTGCTGATCGCCTGGTTCTCGCGCCTGCAGCGCCTGGCCGCCAGTCCCGTCGAGGCCCGACTCATTTCAAAGGGGGCGGTCGACATCGATGTGCGCGCGGCCCTGCCGCGTATCGGTGTGCCCACCCTGGTCATGCACCGGGAGGGAGACCTGGCGTGGGACGTGCGTCACTCGCGCTACCTGGCTCAGCACATCGAGGGTGCCCGTTACGTGGAGCTGGCCGGCGGCGATTCGCTCCCCTTCTTCGGGGACAGCGACGCGATCGTGGAAGAGATCGAGAGCTTCCTCACCGGTGGGCGCAGCGGCGGGGAGCTCACGCGGGCGCTGCTGACGGTGATGTTCACCGACATCGTCAACGCCACCGGTCACGCCGGCAAGATAGGCGACAGTCGCTGGCGCGATCTGCTGGCCCGCCACGACCAGGCCATGCGCGAGGAGCTCCTGCGCTTCGGCGGTCGCGAGGTCAAGACGGTTGGCGACGGGGTCCTTGCGACGTTTGCGGGCCCGCCGTCGCGCGCTTTACGCTGCGCGCTGGCGATCAGGGGAGCCGCCCGCGAGCTGGGGGTCGAGGTCCGCGTGGGCGTGCACACGGGCGAGTGCGAGCTGATCGGCGAGGACGTGGGCGGCATGGCCGTTCACATCGCCTCGCGCGTCAGCGGCCTCGCCGGAGCGGGCGAGGTGCTCGTCTCCGGCACCGTCTTCGGGACGGTCGTCGGTGGGCCGTTCGCCTTCGAGAGCCGAGGCTATTCCGAGCTCAGGGGCGTGCCCGGCCAGTGGCCGCTGTTTGCGCTTGAGGGGTTGGAAGAGCGCTGATCTGCGCAGCCGGGCGATGCCGCGAAGATCGGCAAGCGCGGTGGCGATGATGTTGACCCTCGAGTCAGGGTCATCAACCCAATGCACGGGGACCTCGTGTATGGCAAGCCTGTTGGCCTGGGCGAGAAACAGGAGCTCGGTGTCAAAGAACCAGTTGTCGTCCTCGACGTGCTCGAGCAGCACCTGCACGACCTCGCGCCGGCCTGCCTTGAACCCGCACTGGGCGTCTGAGAATCCAACCCCCAAAGCCACCTTCAGCAGCAGGTTGTAGCTGCGCGAGATCAGCTCGCGCTTGAGCCCGCGCTCGACCTGCGCTCCGCGCGCCAGGCGCGAGCCGATCGCCAGGTCGCTGAGCCCGCTCAATAGAGGCGACAGCAGCCCGGGCAGGGCGGCGAGGTCTGTGGAGAGGTCGACATCCATGTATGCCACGACCTCGGCTTCACTTCGCTGCCAGGCCGCGCGCAGGGCGCGGCCACGGCCCTTGCGATCCAGGTGCAGCACCGACACCGCGTCCAGCTCACGGGCGAGTGCCTGTGCGCACTGGAGCGTGGCGTCGGTGCTGGCGTTGTCGGCGATGGTGATCTGGAAGGGGACGGGACACTCGCGGCGCAGATAGTCGTGCAGCGTTCTTACGCTGACGCCGAGCTGCTGCTGCTCGTTGTAAACGGGGATGACGATCTCGACGGCTGGTGCGGCGTCAGCTGGGTGGTCCGTGACATCGCGTAGGAGAGTCCGCCCAGCAGGGCGAGGTCGGCGAGCACGTTGAGTGTGATTGCCAGTGAGAGGGACATGTTGTGCCTTTCGGTTGCCTTTTTGGAACATGAGGCCAGTATCGAGAGGCAACCTGAGGCGAGCTTGGCTTCAAGCTGAGAGATAGCTGAGACGCTACGGTGCGCTTGGAGCGGGTGCGCGCTTGGGCAGTGAGACCCGGAACAGGGCGCCCCCGCCGGGAGCGTTCTGGGCGCTGATTTGACCGCCATGGGCCTCCACCACGCCGCCCACGATCGCGAGGCCGAGGCCGGCTCCTCCCCGGCCCCGCTCGCGCCCTGCCTCGGCTCGCCAGAAGCGGTCAAAGAGACGCTCGGGAGGCCCGGCCGGCAGCCCCGGCCCGTGGTCGCGCACGCTCACCGTCACGCGCTCGGAGTCCTGCTCGACGGAGACCTCGATGGCGGCGGCGGCGGGGGTGTGCACGAGCGCATTGCGCAGCAGGTTGGCCAGGACCTGACTGAGCTGGTGAGGGTCGCCGGAGACGACGGCAGAGCTCGGTGCATCAAGGGTGATCGCGCGCTCCGGCGCGGTGGCGTGAGCGTCTTTGACCGCGTCGTGCGCCAGGGCGCAGAGGTCGACCGGCTGGCGTCTGAGCGCCGGCGCCTCGTCGAGGCGAGCAAGCGTGAGCAGGTCCTCGACGAGCACGCCCATGCGCTTTGACTCCTCCTCGATGCGGCGCATCGCCGTCTGCACCTCTGCCTCATCACGGGTGGCTCCCATCCGAAACAGCTCGGCGTAGCCGCGAATGGAGGCCAGCGGCGTGCGCAGCTCGTGGGAGGCGTCGGCCAGGAACTGGCGCAGTCGCTCTTCGCTCTCGCGGCGCTGGGCAAAGGCCTGCTCGAGGCGCTCGAGCATGGCGTTCAATGCCAGGCCGAGTCGCCCGACCTCGGTTCGAGAGGTGGCGGGGCTGACCCTGCGGGAGAGCTCGCCGGCCGCGATCTCACCCGCGGTGGTCTCCATCCGATCGAGCGGGCGCAGTCCCAGGCGCACGACAAAGAATGCGCTGGCGCCGAGCGCCAGCAGCACGCCGACGATCACGAGAACCTCGACCAGGCGCAGGCGACTGAGGGTCTGATCGACTTCATGCAGCGGCAGGGCGACGACGGTGAGGCCGCTGTCCTCGGGGTCACGACTCACGTAGACCCGGTACTGCAGAGCAGAGGAGCCGGAGGAGCCGACCGTGAAGAGCCTGCCGATGGGGACGTTGGCGGGGATCTTGGGGGTGGCCGGC